>TARA_B110000211_G_scaffold222531_1_pt1 | contig 11435 bp, 10 predicted proteins | sample TARA_B110000211 | Tara Oceans TARA_B110000211 (sample SAMEA4397516) | marine metagenome | biome: Polar Biome; feature: [DCM] deep chlorophyll maximum layer (ENVO:01000326); material: water (ENVO:00002006), including particulate matter (ENVO:01000060) such as... | depth 30 m
GGTAAATGCTAACATGTCAGTAAGTATTAGCCGCCCGGTTTCTAGCTCTAGCTACCTATTTCTACGTCAGCTTATTCAAGCCTATTAACATGTACCTTTTATAGCCAACCACTCAATGCGTTGCCAAATAAACGTCGTTCACTTGTCTGCACTAACCCGCTTATACTCTATGTCATAAGTATGCCACAATACTGCTAAAAGTCCGTTAGACATTGGTTGGAGATAGGCATGGACGTTGACCACATTAAAGTATTCATTCCCAGTAAAGATTACGAAGTATCGAAACGGTTTTACTCCCAAATTGGCTTTAAAGGTGAATTTGTTTCCGATGCGTTAACCTTATTTGAAAATGGCGATTGCCAATTTTTTTTACAGAACTTCTACAGTGAAGATTTGGCGAAAAACTTTATGCTGCAGGTTTGTGTACTGGATATTGAAACAGCACATTCATTATGTAAAAAAGCTACCGATAAGCTTAAGATTTCGGATGTTTCTATAGAAACGTGGGGGAAGGTATTTTATCTATGGGGGCCAAGCGGCGAACTATTACATATTACTGAGCTTAGAAAAACTTAGGCAATAAAAAAGCATGGCACCTAGTGGAATAATCACCTTTGGTTAGCCATGCTTTTACGCTTTAACTATTGTGCCTTTTGGGCTGTTCTCTGAAGAGGTTAATTTAAGAGCTTATTTTAAGATGCTCTTTTAAAAGCTACGGCGTAATAACCATTTTACCTTTTACTTCACGGTTCATCACTTTAGCCATGGCTTCAGTGGCACGCTCCATAGGTAAGGCCTCATCTACCACTACTTTCACTTTACCTTGCACATACCAGGTTAAAAGCTCTTGCATGTTAGCAGCAAACCCTTTTGGATCGTGCTGCGTAAACGACCCCCAAAATACGCCTACTACCGAGTAGCCTTTTACTAACGATAAGTTCACAGGGAATTGAGGAATTTCACCGCCTGCAAAGCCAACTACAAGCAATCGCCCTTCCCACGCCATACTGCGGCTACAAGCGTGGAATGTGTCGCCACCAACGCATTCGTAAACCACATCGGCGCCTTTGCCGTCGGTGGCTTCTTTAATAGCATCTTTTAAGTTCTTTTCTTTGTAATTAATAAGTATATCTGCGCCATGCTCTTTGGCTAATGCAAGCTTTTCTCCGGTAGAACAAACGGCTATAACCCTTGCCCCCATTTCTTTACCAATTTGCACTGCCGCTAAGCCAGTACCGCCAGCCGCCCCCGTGACCACAAGCGTTTCACCCGGTTGAATTTTAGCACGCTGTTTTAGTGCATGATGGGCAGTAGCATGGGCAGTCACTAATGCTGCACCTTCTTTCACATCGATAGGATCCGGTAGTGGCATAACATGCGTAGCAGGTACCAGTACTTTTTCGGCAAAGCCACCTAGATTAGATAATGCAATAACGCGCTGGCCTACACTAATATGCTTTACGCCTTCACCCACTTCGGCTACCACACCAGCCACTTCATTTCCTGGCACAAAGGGGCATGGCGGTTTCATTTGATATAAACCTTGTACAAGTAGCCCATCAGGGAAATTTACACCAGCCGCTTCTACGTTAACGACTACGTGACCTGGCTTAACTACTGGGTCATCAATTTCTTTGCATTTTAAATCGTCTATTGGTCCGAATGCTTCACATACAATCGCTTTCATAGCCACTCCTAATAATTCGTTTCTTTGCCTACCGCTCGCTTATTAATGAGCGCGGTGGTTTAGCTGTTTTGATGAATCGTTTTATTCGCAATTTGTGCCAGAGGGCGCACCATAGCGCCTAACTGCATTGCCTTGTCGCTTGATGCGTTTCCATCATGTGCACGCTTTACTACCCCTTGCAGGATGGCTGCTAAACGGAAAAAACTAAACGCGAGGTAAAACGTCCAGTTGTCTATCTTGTCGATACCCCGTCGCTTGCAATATGCATCTACGTATTCTTCTTCACTAGGAATTCCTAACGCGTCTCGATCTAATCCACCCAAACCGGAAGCGTGGGCAATGTCACTCGGTAAACGCAGCTGCATGCATTGATAGGCTAAATCGGCATACGGGTGCCCTAAGGTAGACAGCTCCCAATCAAGCACCGCAATGACTTTAGGTGCATCAAGGTTAGACATATCAAACATCATATTATCTAACCTAAAATCGCCATGAACCAAGGCTATTTGCCCATCATCTTCAGGCAAATTTTCTTCTAAATAAGTAATAAGCTGCTCAATATCTTCAACATGCTCAAGCTCAGAAGCACGGTATTGCTGAGTCCACCGGCTTAACTGGCGAGAAAAGTAACTTCCTGGCTTGCCGTAACTTGTTAACCCAGCGGCTTCAATATCAACACTGTGCATCACTGCCAGCACGCGGTTCATTTCATCGTACATAGCGCCCCGAGTTTTCGGGCTCTCTACTTCCGGTAAAGCGCTGTTCCAATAAATGGTGCCTTCAACGTAGGCCATAATGTAAAACATACTGCCAATGATGTCGGCATCTTCACACAAGTGATAAACCTTAGGCACTGGTACTTCTGTATTACTTAGCGCATTGATAACGCGATACTCGCGATCAACCGCATGGGCAGACTTAAGCAGTTTCCCCGGCGGTTGGCGACGCAGCACGTAAACGCCAGAATCAGCATTTAGTTTAAACGTAGGGTTAGATTGCCCACCTGAGAATTTCTCTGCCGACAATACCGTGCCTATTTCTGGGCATGCCTTATTTAAGTAGCGATTTAACGTGTCTATATCTAGCGTGTGCGTAGCCACAGATACTCCTTAAGCGTTCTTTTCGGCAATCAGATTGCGACCTAGTTGCATCATATGCACTTGGTCAGGCCCATCGGCTAGACGAATGGTTCTGGCATACGCGTACATGGCTGACAAGGCGTAGTCTTGACTTGTACCGGCAGCGCCATGCATTTGAATAGCTTCGTCAATAACCTTACAGGCCATTTTGGGTGCAACAATTTTAATAGCAGCAATAATATCTCGAGAGACCTTATTGCCGTATCTGTCCATCTTGTCGGCAGCCTTCAGCGTTAGTAAGCGCGCTTGCTCAATATCACAATGCATTTGTGCAATACTTTCGCGCACTGACTGCTGTTTGCTAAGTGGCTTACCAAACGCTACACGCTGTTCTACTCGCTCGCAGGCTAAATCTAAGGCGCGCTGGGCACAGCCAATTAAACGCATGCAATGATGAATACGGCCAGGGCCTAAGCGACCTTGCGCTATTTCAAAACCGCGACCTTCACCGAGTAATAAATTACTTACTGGAACACGTACGTTATCGAACAAAACTTCAGCATGCCCTACAGGTTCATCAAAATAACCCATTGCGGCCATTGGGCGCACAATGGTGACCCCTTTCGTATCCATTGGCACTAAAATTTGTGACTGTTGCTGATGACGAGCAGCTTCAAAATCGGTTTTACCCATGACCACCATGATTTTGCAATTTTCGTTCATAGCACCACTGGTGTACCATTTGCGCCCGTTGATGACGTATTCATCGCCATCTCGGGTAATTGAGGTTTCAATGTTAGTCGCATCACTTGAAGCAACTGCTGGCTCGGTCATGGCAAAGGCAGAACGAATTTCGCCATTAAGCAGTGGCTCTAACCATTGCTTTTTCTGCTCTTCATTTCCGTATTTCGCCAATACTTCCATGTTGCCTGTATCAGGCGCGCTGCAATTGAAAATTTCTGAGCTAAACAGCACCCGTCCCATCTCTTCACACAAAGGGGCATATTCAGCATTTGATAATCCAGCGCCATAAGGCTTGTATTCCTCAGGTAGGAAAAGATTCCACAGGCCCGCGTCTTTAGCGCGTTGCTTGAGGGTTTGCATCATATCGGGGGTTTGCCAACGATTTTCACCATTTTCTACCGCGTGAACATATTCCTTTTCAATTGGATACACTTCTTCTTGCATGAAGGCTCTTAATTGCTTTAAAAGCGTTTGTGTTCTTTCATTATATTCAAAGTTCATAACTGTCCTTATCCGCTAATAGCGCTGGTTAGCTGTATGTCACAGCGTGCAATCTATCCACAACATCTAAATGTGGTACGCTGTTGAAATTGTTCAAATGCACGCCACGAGTATTCGCGAAGCACTGAGAAAAACTCGCATTTCTGATCTGCAAGTTCATGTTAATAACCGTTGAAGCGTCGTATCCGAGTATGTGTTTTAACATCATGGCAATTGCACCACCTGAACTCACTACTAAGACTCGCTTAGCTTCTGTGGTTTGAAGCGCGCCCAGCATAGTAGCAACCCTATCTTCGAAGCCTGCCCAACTCTCATCCAATAAGTTATGGTCGAGTTCATCAGCTGCCCATGCCAGCATGGCTTTTTTAAGCAACCGGTAATATTCTGCCCGAGACGCACCTTCTGGCACTTTTTGATCTGGATATCGGGTTAAAAACGCTGTTGCCACAGCCTGAAAATTAAATTCGTTCAGTTCGCTGTTGATGTTCGCTTCAGGTAAAGAACCTATTCCTTTGGCAATACCTTCGGCGGTTTCTCTGTGGCGCACCATGTCACCCATAAAAACGCTATCGAAAGTAATATCACGCTGCTTGAAATAGTGCCCGAGCCACTGTGACTGCTGCGCGCCTAAATCGCTGAGCTTGTCGTAGTTTGCTGCGCCAAAAGATGCTTGTCCGTGGCGTACTAGATAGATGTCAGTCATACTACTCTCTGATGTTATCATTATGTTAACCATGGTAAGAAAAGTAGCACCATAAGTTTAATTGATATTTTGAATGGGAATACATCATGTTAGGCTATGGGGAGTAAAGGCGACTGCACACGCCCCAATGACGTTGAAGCTGTTGGTTTTGGGTTTATTTCTACCATCGTTGCAGCGGCTTAAAATTACTGCAACACTAAGTTGTTACGTTATTTTTTGCACAATGATGCAAAGCGTAAAATTACTGCTAAGGTTCTAGCTGTAGTCAAACGACGCTATTCGTTTGAAATGGGTTAGATGTCAGGTAAAATAAAAAATGAAAAAATTGCTGCCCAAGCACACTCTCGTCGCACTAGGTGTCTCATTAGGTATTGCGGCGAGTTGCACACCTTCACTTGCTTACAGCCAAGATAGCGCCTTAGAGCATATCACCGTTCAGGCACAAAAAACGTCACAAAATTTACAGGAAGTCCCTGTTGCCGTGACCGCCCTTTCCGGCGACGATTTAATTGAAACCGTGGTGAAAGACGTCTTTGATTTGCAAAACTATGTGCCTGCATTTGGTGCGTTTCAAAATCAAAGCGTGACTAATTCAGGGTTTTCCATCCGCGGTATTGGCACATCATCACAAAATTTCGGCTTCGAATCTTCTGTGGGCTTATATGTGGACGGGGTTTATCGTTCACGGCAAAATGCCCTTATCAACGATTTAGTTGATATTGCTGCTATCGAAGTACTGCGCGGCCCCCAAGGCACCCTATTTGGTAAAAATACTGCAGCAGGTGCAATGACGCTTACCTCTGTGGCGCCAAGTCATACTGATACTGACGGATTTGTAGAAGTATTGGCGGGTAATGATTCATTATTAAGGGTAAGCGCTGGTGCTTCGTTCTCGTTGGTTGATGATATATTAGCCATGCGTATTTCAGGCTTTAAAACCGATGGTGATGGCTATATTACCGATGCCACTTCTGGGCAAAGTTTAAATAACAAAAACCGCTCAGCCATAAAGGCTCAGTGGCTTTATACGCCAACAAAAAGCGTGAGCGTTCGCATTATCGCCGATTACGGTGAATTAAATGAGCGTTGTTGCGGTGCACTTACTTGGCAAAATAATTTTCAGGCAAATGACATTCCTGGTAAATTTGGCACCGATGCGTTGTTATCTCAGCCCACCTTTAACGCCACCATTTACAGTAATGACGATTTCTTCGATTTCACCACGTCGTTGTCCCAACCCCCTATTTCAAAAATGGAAGATAAAGGCGTTTCGGGGCAAATTGAGGTAGCCCTTAATGAGCAATGGTCTTTGGTAGGTATTACGGCTTATCGCGCCTTTGACAGCATAGATATTGTAGATACTGATTTTTCAGATGCGGATCTGTTAACTGCCACTAACGACGCAAAACAACAGTCTTTCTCTCAAGAATTAAGACTGCATTATAAAAGCGATAAAATTCGTGGCCTTGTGGGAGCCTATTACTTTAGTCAAAATTTAGATCTAACCTTTAACACCACGACACAGTCGGCTTTCGATAGCTTTTTTAGCATTGCAGGTGCTGAATTACTTCCTTTAGCAAATGCGATTGATGGACTTAGTGCGGCCACTGGCGGGTTAATAGCCCCTTCTGGGGTGGCAGCACCAAGCAATACCGTATTTATGCACACGGCAAATCAAGAACAAGACAGTGTTGCATTTTTTGCCCAAGCTGACTGGTTGCTGTCTGACACAATCACCTTGACGACTGGCATGCGTTTTACCGATGAAAAGAAGTCGATAGCTGGCCGGTACACCGAACAAGGCCCAGGTATTGATGGCTTGAGCGGCGCTCCCGAAAGCAGGCCCAATATAGGTGCTGCGGTAACAGCGTTAAATGATATTGGCGTAGCGCTCAATACTGGTACTGCAATTAGTCCAACCTCGCTAAATGCCCTAGCGCCTTTTCAGCAAGCTGGATGGGGGTATTTTTTCTTAGGTTCATCCGCAGTGCTCCCCCGACCTGACCTAAACGAAGCAATAGATGATAGCCAGTTAACGGGCACGTTAAAGCTTGCCTATCAGGCCGGTAAAAACCAACTAATGTATACCAGTTTGGCCACAGGCTATAAGGCAGGCGGTACTAATACCGATCGTATTTCACCGTCGTTAGATGCCACTTTTGAAGCCGAAAAAGCGCGTAGTGCAGAAATAGGATTAAAACAGGATTGGCCTAACTATGGTGTGCGGGTAAATGTAGCGGCGCATTATTCAACCATTAAAGACTTTCAAGCCACTACTTTCACGGGTACGGGATTTAACTTGCAAAACGCAGGCGACATTCATGTGAAGGGACTGGAGCTTGAAACCACTTGGTTAATGAGTGCAAACACGGAACTTCAGCTTATTGCATCACGCACGTTAGCCAATTTTGATACCTTCAAACAAGGTACATGTTGGGTGGCCTATTCATGGCATACGGGTATTGACGATCCGGGCCGTGCGTCACCTGCCGACCCGTATTGTGCACGAGACGGTGACAGGGTGGGCTTTGAGCCTCAAAATAGCCTTTCAATTATGCTAAACCATCATTTTTTAGTAGCGAGTTACGACGCCACAATAAGCGCAGATTATCAGTATACAGGGGAAGTATATTTGGATGATTCCAACGACCCCTATAAACAGTCTGGTTCATACGAGATTATTAATGCACGACTTTCACTTCAGCTTGAGGAATGGGACACCGAAATTATTGTATGGGCTCGAAACCTTTTGGATGAAGAATATATCGCTAGAAGTGGTTTTGATGTGCCAGTGCAAGAAGGAAAACTGATGGCCTACCCAGGCGCACCTCGCTCCTATGGTATATCGGTAAGAAATCGTTTTTAACTATTGCGTTTGTTAAAACAAAAGCGATGTAACCTTAAATAAAAAGCCCCATTTATTCATCTATTTTGGGGCTATTTATCTACTTCGTGTCTACTTCGTGGCAGTTATGGACGCAGTTAAGGCGGCTTTTATGGGGCTTGCACAGGGCTTTTTATGAGGCCATGTATAAGACTGTTAAGGAGCGGTGTATATAAACTGCGTATTGCACATAACTACTTTAATGTCGGTAATTTGTTTGCCAGTACTGCATGGCACTGAGCAATAATCGACAACGCGATACTTTCTGGCAAGTCGCCGCCGATATCAAACCCCGCAGGGCTGGCGAAGAAGCCTTGAAAATCACTTTCTTTAATCCCAGCTAACGCGAACATTTCATCTTTACGGTGAATAGGTCCTAACATGGCCACGTACTTCAGCGGGTACCGAGATAACATTGCTAAGGCATTACTGTCTATTTGTCGGTGATGAGACATCAACACCGCTGCATCGATATTGTGTTCTGCCACATGCAAATTCAGTGCTTCGGCTTCTGTCGACTCGACAATAAAGTTAGCATCACCGAAGTGCTCTACCCTTGCCTGTGCTGGCCTAGGATCCCATACGCTCACCGACCACCCTTGCTGCACTGCCATCTTCACCACAAAAGTGGCATCGTATCCACCGCCAACGATAAGTAGGTGTGGAGGCGGTTCACAAGGTACTGTTAGAAAGCACTTACCGTTTTGGGTATCAAGTAAAGCGGCCGTTTTTTTAGCTTCAGGCTTCACACGAGTGGTGTTGTCAGCCTGTTCGCTGCTACTCGCTTGCTGGTTGTCGCAAACGCTAACAGAGGAGGAAAGTTCGCCATTAACTTCTTGCTTCCATAAACAAGGTTGCCCGCTCACCAAATATGAATACACAGTATGTAACTGTAAATAGTGATTATCATTAGTTATAGGTAACAGCGCTAAATGTACAACCCCGCCGCAGCCTACACCTAGTTTAAAGGCAATGTCTTCTTCATCGTTATCATCATAAACTGCTGTACGATGCTTACCATCTTGCATTACCCGCTGGGCTTGTTTGTTAATGTCTGATTCAAGGCAGCCACCACTTAACACACCTAGTTGATGCCCAGCATTGCTGAACAACATGACAGCCCCGGCTTTCCTGTAACAAGAGCCTTCCGTCTTATATATAAGCCCCAGCACCCACTGGTGGGCATCCTTTAGCGGATGCCACTGGGCTAAAAGGTGTATTAGCTGATTACTCATTGCTCAGTAGATGCCTGAACAATAAATTGCGCTAACGTATCTGGGTCTTGTGCACCTGCAACACCGCTATTACCAATCACAAAAGTAGGTACGCTTTGAATACCACGTTGCAACCATAAGTTCTCGTGCTCTCGAACCACATCTGCATAAGTTTGATTGGCAAGAAGTTCACTTACCTCTTGCTCGTTTAGCCCCACAGACACCGCTTCGTTGACTAACACGTCTATATCATTCACGTTTCTTCTTTCACTGAAATAGGCGGCAAATAAGCGTAATTTTAGCGCTTCTTGCTTACCGTTTTCCCCTGCATAGTGCAGTACTTGGTGTGCATTGAAGGTATTCGCCATACGCATGCCGTCGAAGTAATCAAACTTAAAACCAACCGATGCACCTGCATCAATAAGTTGTTTTCGGTTTTGATCACTTTGTGCTGGTGTAAGCCCGTATTTTTCCATTATATGTTCACGAACATCTTGCCCTTCTTGCGGCATGTTCGGGTTAAGTTCAAACGGGTGAAATTGAATAGTTACTTCTATATCGTCTAATTGCGCGATGGCTTTTTGTAGACGTTCGTAACCAATAATGCACCAAGGGCAAACTACGTCTGACACCATATCTATCGTTACTTTTTTCATTGCACCTCCAGCGCGAAGCCATAAATATTGTTGGTTTTTAAACACCTACTAAATGAATAATGTATTGTAGGGGTGAACCTTTCAGCTTCAACCAACATTGCTATTTTTACCGACCAATTCATCAAGTTCTTCGTTCACTAACTTCACAACAGCGTTAGACCACAATTGATAGCCTGCAACTTGCGGATGAAAGCCATCTTCAGCCATGTATTTGAGCGTGTTGTCTGATTGATCATTACCTATTGGGTTTAAGGTTAGTGTGAGTACGTTAACCCCATGATATTTGTTCACCAGCTTAAGCAAGGCGGTATTGAGGTACTTCGCTCTTTGCCCTAACACCCAACGTAACGGTTGGGGTAGCGCGGGAAATTCGTGCATAGGAGGCAGTGCGGTAAATACCACCAACCTGCACTGGTATCGCGCTTTTAGTATTTCGATTATTTGCGTGACATTACTACGCCACCGGCGCCAGGACGTAAAACCTGTTACATCATTTACCCCTATTGAAATAACCGCCACGTCGAACGATCTGCATTGAAGAGGCGTGTCGAAACTATGGGTAGAAGTGATTGTTGATAGGGACGTTGAATTAGCATAATACGTAGGATCAAGGTTGGGTTTAGCCCGCTGCAACATGGATAACAAATCCGTACTGTTAACCCCTGTCTTGGCCTTTAACTCCCAATTAACGCAAAAGTTTTCCGACAAACTGTTAATTAACCAGCCAGACAGTGCTTGTTCTTGAGTAGATACTCCCACGCCAGCGGCAGCGGAATCTCCTGCAATAAGCAACGCCAAGGGAGCCTTCATTTTCTGACAGCTTACCGGAACGCCGCTATGTGCATCGCCTTTAAGATGCACCTTGTTGGGGACATTGCTAGCGCACTGGCAACAACCCACTCTTTTACCGGTAGGTTCCGGTAATTTGAGCGTTTTTTTCCTTACTAGCAGGCCTTGTACTAGTAAAATTGGAAAAGTGACTATAATGAGTATGTTTAAGAGCAAAACCTTGAACGAGATCAATAAACACCTTACTAGTTTGCATTATTATCAATGATGAAATGGGTTTACCACGAAAGAAAGACCCTCTGTATAAGTGTCTTTCGCTACTTTACTAGCAAACTAAGCAGAAAATAACTATGAATTCGCCAATTGATCGCGCCACAAGTACAATTACAAAATATGCACAACAGGCGCCACGTTACACTTCTTACCCTACTGCGCTTAAATTCGAGTCGGTGAACGACGGGTTATTAGAGAGCGCGTCTGAAAACTGCGGCGCCGATACCATAAGCTTATATATTCACATCCCTTTCTGCGAACAGCTTTGCTATTACTGTGGCTGCAATAAAATAGTAACTCGCCACAACGAAAAAGCCGACCATTACCTTAGCTACATTGAAAAAGAGATGGTAGCGAAAAAATCGCTTTATAAAGATAAGAAAGTGGTAGCCCTTCATTTAGGTGGAGGCTCCCCAAGTTTTCTTTCAACGATACAACATACCTATTTAATGTATCTGATTAAGAAACACTTTCTTATTTCCAGCGAAGCTGAATTTTCAATTGAGTTAGATCCTAGAAATGTGACTTGTGAATACTTAAAAGATTTAAATGAATTAGGTTACACCCGTGTTAGCTTTGGTGTACAAGATATTAATGTAGATGTTCAGCAGTCTATCAATCGGGTTCAAAGTACCGCACACATTGCCAAATTAGTGTTTGATGCAAAAAACATAGGCTATACCTCGGTCAATTTGGACTTAATTTACGGTTTGCCCAAACAAACTATGGAGAAGTTTCGCACCACGGTAGTGGCGGTAAAAGCCATGTCACCCGACCGAGTGTCACTTTTTAGCTATGCCCACTTACCAGACAGATTCGCAGCCCAACGCAAAATACCGCTAGATACCCTAGCCACCCCTGATGAAAAAGCGGCAATGCACCAAATGGCAGTAGAAAGTTTTTCT
>TARA_B110000211_G_scaffold45071_1_pt1 | contig 11435 bp, 6 predicted proteins | sample TARA_B110000211 | Tara Oceans TARA_B110000211 (sample SAMEA4397516) | marine metagenome | biome: Polar Biome; feature: [DCM] deep chlorophyll maximum layer (ENVO:01000326); material: water (ENVO:00002006), including particulate matter (ENVO:01000060) such as... | depth 30 m
TAATTGAATATATGCTGAGATTAATTTTAGGCCTTTCATTTGCCGTTAAACTTTTAGTGCTTTTCTTTTTTCACAAAGAGTCTCTAAGCAATGAGTGGTTTGTTCTTTTTGATAACTTTGAAAAATTTAAAATATATAGCTACTATACCTTAGAAGGTCAAAACATCCCAAGTTCATATATGCCTCCTCTCTATCTGTTTTTCTTGTATACAAACAAATTATTAAGTTTTGATTTGTTCAATTTTGTTTACCTGGTTTATTTTGTTCAGATTTTACTATCAACAGTATCCGTTGTATTGTTTTATAGATTCTGCAATTATTTTTTTGACAAAAACTTCTCTAATATTGGTGCTCTGATATTTGCGTTTTTTCCATTAGTTGTTTTAAGTACAGCACTAATATCATCCGGAACTATTCAATTATTTTTCTACCTACTGTTTTTAAATTTATTGATGGAAGTTATTAATAATGAAAAAAAGATAAATATTATTCTATTTTCATTAGTGAGTGTATGCTGTTTACTTCTAAGAGGTGAGTTTTTAATTATATTATTCTTATCTTTGTTTTATATTATTTTAAATGATAAAAAAAAAATTAAGTTTGTTGTAGCTGTTTTTTTTTCAATTTTTGTAATTATATCTCCATATTTAGCAAGAAATTATATTAATACGAATAAAATACATATTGTAAATGTTACAGGTTACGCATTATGGAAAGGTAATAACCATCTTGCAAAAGTAGAGGGATTTCACGCACCACTACATCCTATGAATCGTGAAGATTGGCCAGATTTTGAAGAATTTTCTAATTTATATCAGAAGTTAGACTCTCTTAAGATTAATAAAAAATACGAAGTAGAAAGAGATAAAATTTTTTTAAAAGAAGCTTTGAATAATATTTTTCAAGACAAAAAAAAATATTTAACGATGTATATAAAAAAAATTTTTAGTTATTTTTTCATAGATACAAACTCATCACTTGTAAATTATTATAATTTTTTCCACATTATACCAGTTATAATTATAGCTGCCCTAGCTATTCCGGGTGCATTTTTGGCCTCTTTGAAGAAAGATAAGAAATTATTTTGTATCTTACTGATTATGTTTTCATTGATATTTTTAATATCTATTTTCTTCATCTTGCCGAGATATAAGATCTCTATTATTATTTTTCAAATCTTATTCTCTCTATTTAGCCTGAACTATATATTTGTGAAATTTTTTAAAAAAAACTAGTATGAAATATCTATTTTTAATATTTTACAATTTTTTTGATAATTTTTTTCACTTACTAAGAATTAAAAAATTTTTGAAAAAAAAGATTTTTTTTAAAAAACCAATCATATTTGATGTGGGATGCCACAAAGGTAAAATAGCTAAACTTTTCTTTGAAATATATAAAGATGCAAAAATATATTGTTTTGAACCAAATAAATTATTAATAAAAAAAATAAGAGAAAATAATTTTAAAAAAAATTTAGTTATATGTAATTATGCTCTTGGTGATAAAAACCAAAAAAAAAACATTAAAATAAATAATTTAGATCTAACGAGTTCACTATCCGAAATAAATACAAATTCGGTTTATTTAAAAATAAAAGAAATTATAATTGGCTCAAATATAAATTCCTCAGCAAAAAGAGTAAATATTATAAAGCTAGATAGATTTTGTGAATTAAGAAAAATTAAAAAAATTGATTTAATTAAAATTGACGTGGAGGGTTATGAATACAGAGTACTACAAGGAGCTAAAAAAATATTGCAGAATACTCATTACATAATAATAGAAATACAAAACAATAATTTATATAAAAACTACTCAAGCTCAAATATAGAAAAATTTTTAAAAAATAACAATTTTATACTATTAAAAAAATTTAATTTTCCATTTATGTTTTTTCAAGATCGATTATACAAAAATAAAAAAATTAATTTATAATATCTTTAACTAAAATAATTTTTTAATTTTTTATTTTCTAATAACCACATGTATACATCTTTTAAAACTTTATCTATATTTCTTAAAGGCTTCCATTTGTATACTCTGTTAATTTTTTTATTATCAGTTACGTAATATGGAATATCAAATTTAGAAGTTTTTTTTATTTTTTTTATATTTAATGTGTGGCCAATTAATTTTTCACACTTTTTTGTTAGCTGCTTTAAAGAGATTGCATTTTTGATATCGCCCCCAATATTAAATGTATTATTGAATTTTTTATTTAGATTTTTAATCTGTAAAAAAATAATCTCACACACATCATCAATATGAATTATATCCCTTACTTGATTACCAAACCCTCCAAACCCAATATATGAAAGTTTTTTTTTGAATAAATGTTTAGCTACCCAAAGAGAAACGAAGCCTTGATCTTGTTTACCAAATTGCCAAGGACCTGCAATAACACCGAATCTATTTATTATATATTTAATTTTGCTAATGTAGTTATATTCTTTAATTAATTCCTCAGAAGAAAGTTTGCTAAACCCATAAAGAGATTTGGGCAAATTAGTTGGGAATTTTTCATTAATTTTATATTTAAGATTTATTGTATTTAAAATATTTTTTTGTTTTATTAGTTGTCTCAAGTTAGCAATAGAGTACACCCTACTTGTTGATAAAAAAATTATTTTAGATCGATCCTTTTGACACTTTTTTAAAATATTAAAGGTACCGATTAGATTAGTATTAATTACTCTGTCCGGGTCTTTATTCGAAACCTCTATAGCTGGTTCTGCACAACAATCTATTATCAAATCAAATTTTGGAAGCTTTAAAATTTTTGAGCAATCTTGAATATTTATTTTGTAATTTTTTATACTAAAGATTTTTAATCTTTTTTCATTAATTTGAGAACCTTTTCTATAAAGATTATCTAAGCTAAATATTTCAAATTTTTTTTTTTTCAAATAAATGGCTAAATTTGACCCAACAAAACCGCAACCACCTGTAATTAGTATCCTCATATATCAAAAAATATTATATTAAATAAAAATATTATGCTTTCTATATTAATACCTTTGAAGAATGAGTACGAAAATTTAGAAGATATTGAAAGAATTTTCAAAGAAAGCTTTTACGAAACAAAGCATGAAGTTATTCTAATTAATGATTTTAGTGATGACAATACTCTTAAAAAAGCAGAAAAAATTGCAGCAAATAATAAAAACTTTATTGTATTAAACAATCAAAAAAGAGGGTTAGGAGGAGCAATCAATCTTGGAATAGATAGAGCTAGAGGTAAATTTATCTGTATTATGATGGCCGATTTTTCGGATGATATTAACGATCTAAAAAAATATTATAATTTGATGCAAGCAAATAATTATGATGCAGTTTTTGGATCAAGGTTTACATCAGAATCAGTGGTGACAGGTTACCCTAAACAAAAATTATTATTAAATAGAGTTTTTAATTTTATTGTAAAGATAGTTTTTTTAAACAGTTATAACGATTATACTAATGCATTTAAAATATATAAATCTGAAATGGTAAAAAGCTTTCTACCCTTAGTATCCGAGAGTTTTAATATATTTTTAGAGTTACCGCTTAAAGTAATTTCAAGAAAATATGATTTTAAGGTCATACCAATTAATTGGAGGACAAGGAAAAAAGGTAAGGCTAAATTTAAAATCAAGGAATTGCGGTCTAAGTATTTATTTACATTAATTTATTGTCTAATAGAAAAAATTTTATTAAATAAAAAAAAATAACTATGAAACTATCTTTACAAAAAAGTGCAATTGTTTTTTTATTATCAATATTATTTATTTTGTTAATACTATCTTTATTTTTATAAATAAGAATAAATTAAAATACACAATCCTAAAACAATCCTATAAATTACAAAAGAAACTAAACTAAATTTTTGTAAAAATTTTATTAGAAATTTAATACTTATATATGAAAATATAAAAGATAAAAAAATACCTAGTAAATTTATTGAGGAAATATAAAAATCCTTTTCTATAAATAATGTTTGTATGTTGAATAAGCTTACTGCAGTTAAAGTTGGTATTGATAGTAAAAAAGAAATTTTAGCAGAGTCCATTCTGCTAAAATTAAAAAATCTTGAACCACTGATTATTATACCAGATCGGCTTACACCAGGGATTAATGATAAAATCTGGAAAAGACCTATATATAAAGCAGTGCGAAGAGTAAAATTTTTATTAAGTGTTTTTTTTACTTTTAATTGATCGCAATAATAAAGAAAAATACCAAAAATAATTGTAGTCCAACCTATCACTTTGTAATTTCTTAGATAATCTATCAAATTAAGTTTTATTAAAAAAAATCCAACTATCATAACGGGTATAGAACTTAAAATTATTTTGAAAATTAATTTTTTATTATTTAAAAAATTGAATAATTGTTTTTTAAAATAAAATATTACTGCTAACAATGAACCTAAGTGAAGGCTTACATCCAAAGTTAAATTTGCATTACTAAAGCTAAAGTACTGTGAAATTATTATTAAATGTGCAGAGGAACTTATTGGAAGAAATTCAGTAACTCCCTGAATTATGGATAGAATTATTACTTCAAACATTTAATGATAATTTTATAAACTTTTTATATTTTATTGATATGCATATTTGTTATGCAAGAAAGACATACATAAAACCTGATTTAATTTGTATTTATGTAAGTAATATTTACCTTTTATAACTTCTAAGGCTCTCAATATGTTGTAAGTTAAATAACTTTATGAAAAAAAAAATGCTTCAATTTGTAAAACTAGAGCAAAACACACCAGATAAACGTGTCACTGGTGAGAGAAAAAAAGATTTCCATGAAATTTACAAAGAATTTATCGAAAATAAAGCAGAAGAACAATCTAGTAGATGTTCACAATGTGGCGTTCCATTTTGTCAAGTTCACTGCCCGCTTCATAATAATATTCCAGATTGGCTCAAATTAACAGCTGAGGGTAGACTTAAAGAAGCATATGAAATTTCACAAAGCACTAATAACATGCCCGAGGTGTGCGGAAGAATATGCCCACAAGACAGACTTTGCGAAGGTAATTGCGTAATAGAACAATCTGGCCATGGAACAGTAACAATTGGTTCAATAGAAAAATATATCACAGATACTGCCTGGGAAAAAAATTGGATCCAACCAATTAAAGTGAACAAAGAACTTAATCAGTCAATTGGAATAATAGGTGCAGGACCAGCAGGTTTAGCGTGTGCTGAAGAGTTAAGAAAATTTGGTTATCAAATAACCGTATACGACAGATACGATAGACCAGGGGGGCTGCTAATTTACGGAATACCAAATTTTAAGTTAGAAAAATTTGTAGTCGAAAGACGTACTAAACTTTTAAAAAAAGGTGGAATTAAATTTGTTCAAAATTTTGAAGTTGGTAAAGATAAAGGCTTACATGACTTAAAAAAAGATCATGACGCGATTTTAATTGCAACCGGGGTATATAAGGCTAGAGAAATAAATATTCCAGGAAATAAATTAGAAAATATTTTTTCAGCCATGGATTTCTTAACTGCCTCAAATAGAAAAGGATTAGGAGATAAAGTTGAACTTTTTGACAATGGTATTTTAAACGCACAAGATAAAGATGTAGTTGTAATTGGTGGCGGAGATACAGCAATGGACTGTGTAAGAACAGCAGTTCGGCAAAAAGCGAAATCAGTTAAATGTCTCTACAGAAGAGATAGAGAAAACATGCCTGGTTCTACAAGAGAAGTTGCGAATGCGATTGAGGAAGGGGTGGAATTTATTTGGTTAACTGCGCCAAAAGAATTTATTGGAGAAAAAAAAATTAAAGAAGTAAAAGTAAATAAAATGAAACTTGGAGTAGCTGATTCCTCTGGTAGAAAAAAACCTGAGATACAAGAAAATTCTGAATATAATATAAAAGCTGATATTTTGATTAAATCTTTAGGTTTTGACCCTGAAAATCTTCCTGAGTTATTTTCGACACCGGAATTGTTAGTTTCTAGGTGGGGAACTATAAAAATAGACTTAGATACCATGCAGACCAATGTTGATGGAATTTTTGCAGCAGGCGATATTGTTAGAGGAGCTTCTTTAGTCGTTTGGGCCATCAAGGACGGGAGAGATGCTGCCCAAAATATTAATAATTATCTCAAGCAGAAGGCTTTAGAAAAAAACAAAATAAAAGCAGCATAAAATGAATAATTATAAAAAGTATTTAAAGGATAAAAAATTTTTACAGGACAATTTAGCTTATGACCCAAGCTATGAGCACGATGCTTGCGGTGTTGGTCTAGTAGCCTCAACGGACGGTAAAAAGTCTAGGAAGATTGTTGAATATGGTATCGAAGCTTTAAAAGCCATCTGGCATCGAGGAGCAGTAGATGCCGATGGTAAATCTGGGGACGGAGCAGGTATTCAACTTGAAATTTCACCTAATTTTTTTAAAGAGAAAATTTCAGCTACCGGTAACAAACACGATGAATCCAAACGAATATGTGTTGGTATGATTTTTCTTCCTAAAACAAATTATGCAGATCAAGAAAAATGTAGAGAAATAGTAGAGTCAGTTTTACTAAAAGAAAATTTTTATATCTATGGATGGAGACAGGTACCAGTCAACCCTAAAGTGTTAGGAGAAACTGCAGATCAAAATAGACCTGAAATAGCTCAAGTACTTTTTAAAAAAAATAAAGAATTAGAAACCAATGATTTAGAAAGAGAATTGTTTGTTTCAAGAAAAAAAATTGAAAATCTAGCTAGAAAAAATCAACTAAAAGATTTTTACATCTGTTCATTTAGTTCAAGATCAATTGTTTACAAAGGTATGTTTTTAGCTGAAGCGATTGACGATTTTTACCCAGACTTGAAAGACAAAAATTTTACTTCAAGATTTGCTATTTTTCACCAAAGATATTCTACAAACACATTTCCTAGCTGGGATCTTGCACAGCCATTTCGAGCTTTAGCACATAATGGAGAGATAAACACTGTTAGAGGAAACACGAACTGGATGAAAATTCATGAGCAAGACATGTCCAGCTCACTATTTAAAAATGTTGAAGATTTAAAACCAGTTGTTAGTCCAGGAATTTCAGATTCGGGAGCGCTAGATAATGTATTTGAATTGTTAACTCATTCAGGGAAATTAGCCCCACTCATTAAACTTATGATGATCCCAGATGCTTGGTCTAAAAGAAGCAAGACTGTTCCAAAGAACCATCAAGATTTATTTAATTTTTTAAATAGTTCTATTGAGCCTTGGGATGGCCCTGCTGCCATATGTGCAACCGATGCTAAATGGGTTTTAGCAGCAACTGACAGAAATGGTTTAAGACCTTTGAGATACGCAATTACCTCAGATCATTTATTTTTTGCTGGTTCTGAATCCGGAATGATTAAGCTCCCTGAAGAAAAAATTATAAAAAAAGGTAAACTAGGACCAGGTCAAATTATTGCAATAGATTTAAAATTGGGAAAACTTTATAGCGACAAAGAGATCAAAGACTATATTGCCAAAGATTATAAAAAGTATAACAAGCAAATTATTGATTTAGATAAAAAAATTACATCTGAAAAAGAAAAACATGAATTTTCAATAGAAGAATTAAAGAAAAGGCAATATTTAGCAGGATTAAGCATTGAAGATCTTGAACTAATTCTGCACCCAATGGCTGAAGACGGAAAAGAGGCAATCGGATCCATGGGAGACGACACGCCAGTAGCAGTTTTATCAAGTTACTACAGGCCTATCTCACATTATTTTCGACAAAATTTTAGCCAAGTTACCAACCCTCCAATAGATTCTTTAAGAGAAAATAAAGTAATGAGTTTAAAAACAAGATTTGGAAATTTAGGAAATATTTTAGATTTCGACAATTTAACCGAGGAAAATATTTACGTATTAGAAAGTCCAATTTTAACCAACTCTGAGTTTAAAAAATTTAAAAGTATTTTTAAAAGCAAAATTAAAGTTATCGAATGTACTTTCGATATTAACTCCTCATTAAAAGACAGAATAGAAAAAATTAGGGAAGAAGCAGAAATAGCAGTACGAGAGGGCGGTAGTACTTTAATTTTATCTGATAAAAAAATAAACACTTCTCAAGCTAGCATACCTTCAGTTTTAGCTGTTGGCGCTATTCACTCACATTTAGTTCGATTAGGAATAAGAGGATACTGTTCAATTAATGTAGAAAGTTCTGATATTCTTGACACACATTCTTTTGCAGTTTTGATTGGTGTTGGCGCCACAACAGTAAATCCTTATTTAGCTATAGAGAGTATCTATGAAAGATTTCAAAAAAAATTATTTGGCAATTTAGATTTTGAGACGTGTGTAGTTAAATTTAAAAAATCTATAGACGACGGTTTATTAAAAATTATGTCAAAAATGGGCATATCTGTAATTAGCTCTTATAGAGGAGGATGTAATTTTGAAGCTGTGGGTTTGAGTCGTGCCATTGTAGCTGATTATTTTCCAGGAATGAGCTCTCGTATTTCAGGCATAGGTATCGCTGGTATTGAAAAAAAAATTAAAGAACATCACAAAAAATTTATTTCAAATAATGTCATCGCTCTTCCTATAGGAGGCATATACAGATATAGGAAAACAGGAGAAAATCATCAATTTCAAGGAAATTTAATTCACATCTTGCAGCATGCTGTGGGAACAGGGTCTTATGAACATTACAAAAAATATTCTAATGGAGTCCACAACCTTCCACCAATTAGTCTTAGAGATTTATTAGATTTTAAGCAAAAAAATAAATCAATAAGTATTGAAGAAGTAGAGCCGTTAGACCAAATCCTAAAAAGATTTGGGAGTGGAAGCATGTCTCATGGAGCATTATCAGCAGAAGCACATGAAACTTTAGCAATTGGTATGAATAGAATTAAAGGTGCTTCTTGTAGTGGAGAAGGAGGAGAAGATCCAAAGCGTTTTGTTAAACTTTCAAATGGAGACACAGCAAACTCTAGAATAAAACAAGTAGCATCAGCAAGATTTGGCGTAACGATTGATTATTTAAATAATTGTAATGAAATTGAAATTAAAATTGCCCAAGGCGCCAAACCGGGTGAAGGAGGACAATTACCAGGATTTAAAGTTAATGATGAAATTGCAAAATTGAGACACTCAACCCCAGGCGTGACTTTAATTTCACCACCACCACATCATGACATCTACTCTATTGAGGATTTAGCGCAGTTAATTTATGATTTAAAACAAATTAATCCAAAGGCTAGAGTAGGAGTTAAATTAGTGGCTTCAACAGGAATTGGAACAATTGCTGCAGGAGTAGCAAAAGCTAAAGCAGATGTTATCTTAATTTCAGGCCATTCTGGAGGAACAGGAGCAAGTCCACAAACTAGTATTAAATATGCAGGTATCCCATGGGAGATGGGCTTAACAGAAGCAAATCAAATTTTAACTTTAAGTAAATTAAGACACAAAGTTACTTTAAGAACAGATGGAGGTCTTAAAACTGGTAGAGATATAGTTATGGCTGCTATGATGGGAGCTGAAGAATATGGTATGGGAACATCATCTTTAATAGCTATGGGCTGCATTATGGTTAGACAATGTCACTCGAACACATGTCCTGTTGGAGTTTGTAGCCAAGATAAATTATTAAGAGAAAAATTTAGCGGCACACCTGAAAAAATTGTAAATTTTTTTACCTTTGTAGCAAAAGAAGTTAGAGAAACTCTTGCATCGCTTGGTTACAGATCCGTGAATGAAATAATTGGAAGGACTGATCTTCTAACACAAGTTAATAAAGGCTCGAAAAATCTCGATGATTTAGATTTAAACCCATTACTTGTTCAGGCAGACCCCGGAGACAACCCAAGATATTGCAAAGATGTTTTAATTAACACCGTGCCTGACACTCTGGATGAAAAAATTTGGTCAGATATTAAAGATAAAATAAACAATCAAGATAAATTTAGTTTTAATTATAAAGTTGAAAATACTCATAGGTCTGTTGGAACTAGATTGTCCCACCATTTATACAAAACGTTTGGTAACAATAAGTTAAATAATGACTCAATATCAATTAAACTTAATGGTTCTGCAGGACAGTCTTTGGGTGCTTTTTTAATTAAAGGACTAAAAATAATAGTCGAAGGTGACTCGAACGATTATGTTGGCAAAGGACTTTCAGGAGGAACAATAATTGTACGTCCTTCAAGCAAAAGCAGTTTAGTTTCTAATGAAAATATAATTATAGGAAATACAGTCTTGTATGGAGCGACCTCAGGAAAGCTATTTGCTTCAGGACAGGCGGGCGAAAGGTTTGCAGTCAGAAATTCTGGAAGTTTGGCGATTGTAGAAGGGTGTGGCGCCCACGGGTGTGAATATATGACCGGAGGCACTACAATAATACTCGGTCAAGTAGGAGACAATTTTGGTGCAGGCATGACCGGGGGAATGTCTTTTGTTTATGATGCTAAAAATAATTTTGAGGATTTTGTTAATCCTACATCAATTATTTGGCAAAAAGTTGAGACTAGCCACTGGAAAGATTTTTTAAAAAATAATCTTAAAGATTTTCTACAAGAAACAAATTCTAAAATTGCTAAAAAAATATTAGATAATTATGGGAAAGAGATTTTAAATTTTAAACAAATTTGCCCAATAGAAATGCTTGATAAGCTTGACAATCCTATCACATTAAAGAACATAGTTAAGAAAGTAAGCTAATGGAAAAAATCAATATTTTCTGCTTTGGCTTTGGACAAGTTGCAAAAAATTTTATTAAAAAAATTAATACCCAAAATATTAAAATCAATTTATCAGCTACTTCTAGAGAAAGTACAAGCAAGAAAGTTTTTGATGGAATTAAATATGATAGTTTTCAATTTTCACAATCTTCATTTGACAAAAACATAATTAAAAATCTTGAGTCTTCAAATTATATATTAGTATCTATAGCTCCTGATAATGGAGAAGATATTGTTATAAAAAAGTTCCAAAATATCTTTGAAGAAAAGAACATTAAGTGGCTTACTTATTTATCTGCAACAAGTGTTTATGGAGACCATAAAGGGGAGTGGGTTGATGAAAAAAGTAAAACCAACCCAACCTCCTCAACCGGATCACAAAGATTGAAAGCAGAGAAATCATGGATGGAATTAGCTAAAAATCAAAATCTACCCATACAAATTTTTAGACTGTCTGGAATTTATTCCCGTGAGAGCAATGTTCTAAAAAGGCTTAAATCTGGTGATGCTAAAATTATAAAGAAAGAAAATCAATTTTTTTCAAGAATACATGTTGAAGATATTGCTGAAGTATTATTTAAATCTTTAGAAAAATTTAAAGCTAAAGAAATTTACAATATATCAGATGATAGACCCGCTTCATCAGAAGAACTAATTTTATATGGATCAAAATTATTAAACATAGAACCTCCTGCAATAATTGAATTAAAATCAATAGAAAGTGAAATGGTAAAGAATTTTTATAAAGA
>TARA_B110000211_G_scaffold220993_1_pt1 | contig 11421 bp, 15 predicted proteins | sample TARA_B110000211 | Tara Oceans TARA_B110000211 (sample SAMEA4397516) | marine metagenome | biome: Polar Biome; feature: [DCM] deep chlorophyll maximum layer (ENVO:01000326); material: water (ENVO:00002006), including particulate matter (ENVO:01000060) such as... | depth 30 m
ATATTGTCTATTTAAATAAGCTTTTGCTCCAATTTGAATTGCTTCTGCAATTTCTTGCATACGAGCATTACCAGCGCTTGCTGAAAGAATTTGCCCTGATAGTAAATAACTATAAGCTACGGCTAAAATTCCAGTAAATGATATTAAATAAAGTAATTCTAAATAATTTGTCATTATGTATTGCGCATAAATGCCAAAAATAAGTTAAAAACGCAAGCTAAACTTGTAAAAAACTACAACAATTAATATCATTTTCTTAATTGTTTTGACATTTTGTCGAGTATTGCATTCAAATAACCAATCTGAATTTTCTCTAAAAAGTACTCAGAAGCAAGTAAATACTCACTAATTATAACTTTAGTAGGTGTATTATGCTTGAACAATAATTCAAAAACACCAGCAAAAAGTATTATTTTTAACAATTTATCAGTTTTAGCTAAATCTATATCATCAGACAAATGTGTATTTATAGTTTCTTCTATCAACTCTTTTCTTTCTAAGGTTCCGATAACCACATCTTTAATGAATTTTTTATATTGATTTTTAGGAAAATCAATCTCTACACCTGGATTCATCAAAGAATTATAAATTTTTTGAATAACTTTTATTCTTGGAGTAGAATTTTTAGATATTTTTGGGTCCATTTTTTAAAATAGAAATAACTGCATTTGCAGCTTCAGACCCTTTGTTTTTTTTTATTTTACTACTTTCTTTGCTTCTTTTAATAGCCTGGTTCATATTTAAGGCGGTAATAATTCCATTTCCAATTGGCTTATTGAAATTAATTGATAGTTTTAATATAGCATTAAATGTTGAGGAGCAGATTAAATCAAAATGAGGAGTTTGTCCTTTGAGAACACAGCCTAAAGCAACAAATCCATCATATTTTTTTATATTTTTTCTTATTGAGATAGGAATTTCAAATACTCCAGGTATATCCAATATGTGAACAGAGTATTTTTCTAAAATTAATTTTTTCTTAGCATTTATAACTAAGTTATTTGATATACTTTTATAATAATTAGAATTGAGAATAAGAATTTTTTTCATTTTACAATTATTTGTTTTTTAATCTTTAAACCAAAGCCTTCTAGAGCGATAATTTTTTTCTTTCGTCTCGAAATTAATATCATATTCTTGACCTTTAAATCTTTAATTATTTGCGCTCCAAATCCATAGTATCTTAGCGTATTGATACTATTATTGTTTGTTTTATTAATATTGTTTATAATTAATAATAAAAAGTTTTTATACTTAGAAAGCATCTTTAGAATTTTCTTTATTTCAATATTTTTTAAAATATTCGTATTTTTAATTTTAGTAGAAAGTACTCTTACTGGTATAGATTTATCAGGACTTAATCTTCCTTTTGTTATTGCAAAATTAACATTATTTTCTAATTTATTTTTATAGGTGTAAATGTGAATTTTACCTAACTTATTTAATAAAATTGACTTAGTGTTAATTTTTGAAATTAATTTCTCATTTCTAAGTCTATAAGAAATAATATCTTCAATTGAGGCTAATTTAATTTTATGTTTTTTTGAGAACCTAAATAAATCATTAAGTCTGGCCATACGTCCATCTTCATTCATAACTTCACATATTACTGAACTAGCATTAAGTTTGGATAATTTTGAAATATCAACAGATGCTTCTGTGTGACCTGCTCTTTCTAAAACACCACCTCGTCTAGCAACAAGAGGAAATACATGGCCTGGAGAAACAATATCATTTTTTTTAGCATTTATTTTGATGGCTGTTTTAATTGTTTTAGCTCTATCATGAGCAGAGATTCCTGTTGTAATGCCCTTTTTCGCTTCAATAGATATAGTAAAAGCTGTTTGCATTCTTGATTTATTAATTGGAGACATCAATGGTAGTTTTAAATTATCAATTTGTTTTGTTGTAAGAGCTAAACAAATTAGTCCTCTTCCATGTTTTGCCATAAAATTAATAATTTTGGGATTACATTTAGACCCAGGTATTACTAGATCACCTTCATTTTCTCTATTCTTATCGTCAACTAAAATAAACATTTTACCTTTTCTTGCGTCTTGGATGATTGAAGAAATTTTAGAAAATTTTTTATCAGGCATATTAATTAGAATATTTATATATATATTTGCTAAATATATCTAACTCTACATTAACAATATCGTTTGTTTTAAGATTTTTAAGATTAGTTAATTTTAAAGTATGAGGAATAACATTGATTTCAAAAAAATTATTAAAGACCTTAGAAACAGTTAAAGACACACCATTTATTGCTATAGAAGCTTTTTCTACAATAAATTTATTAAAATTCTTATCCTCAATTCGAATTTTAATTAGCCATGATTTACCTATAAATTTTATCTTTTTTATTTTAGCAACAGTATCCACATGTCCTTGGATAAAATGGCCTGAAATTTTTTTTCCATAGATTAATGATTTTTCTAAATTTATGATTTTATTTATTTTGACTAATTTAAAATTAGATCTTTTCAATGTCTCAGCTGATAGATAAAAAATGATTAGTTTATTTTTAATTTTTGATATAGTTAAACAAACTCCATTACACGAAACAGATGAACCTAAATCTTTTTTAGAGAACACTAAGTTAGTCTCAATTCCAATTAAAAAATTATTTTTATTCCGTATTATTGATTTAACTTTACCTGTACTAAAAATTATTCCATTAAACATTTTTAAAAATCAATTTTATAAAGACTATCATTATTTAGATTGACTGAAATTTTTTTTTTTAATTTTATTTTTTTAAGGTTTGTTAGGTGATCATTATTAAGTCCATTTTTATTAAGTTTTTTATCATTTTGAAAAATATACAAATTATTTAAAAGTTTGTAATTTAGTAAGAAATTTAAAAAAGTTAGACCTGTCTCAAAAAAGGCTCGACAGTATCCTAATTTGTAAATTTTACTTAACATTAGCTTAAAATCATTTTTAGTTTTTAAAGATTTAACAAAAATAAATTTAAATCCTTTTTTTTTAAAAAATTTAACCTTATTAATATTTTTACTAGTAGTTATTATAAAAGTTTTTCTTTTATTTAAAATCTTATTAAGTAAAAGATTTTTTTTTAAATTTAAATTTAAATCAATTATAAATAAATCTGGTTTATAATTGTCTAATCCTTCAATTCTACAATTAAGAAGAGAGTTGTCAGTATTAATTGTTTTTGAGGTTGAAAAAATACAATCATTTTTTGATCTTAATAAATAAGTAATTTGTTTTGAGTATTTATTTGTGATCCATTTGGACTTCTTATTTATCGAAAAAAAATCTTTTGAAATTGCTATTTTAGCGGTAACATAAGGCATTTTAAATTTCTTATTGAAATTATAACTAGAATAAAAATTATTAAATTTATTATTTTTAATATGTATACAGTTTATATTTTTTTTTTTTAAGAAAACTTTTGCTTTACCGCTTGTTCGAGTATCAGGATCATTAAAACTATAATAAACATTTTTAATTTTTTTTTTTATAATAATATTTGTACATGGTGGTGTAAGACCATAATGAGTGCAAGGTTCTAGTGTGGTGTAAAGATCTGCTCCTACCAAATTTTTTTTATTTAATGCATTAAATTCAGCATGCGGACGACCGTTAAAAGATGTGACACCAGTTGAAACAATAGAATGATTTTTTACAACAACTGCCCCTACTACTGGATTCAATTTAGTTTTACCTAAATTTATCTCAGCTAATTGAAAAGCTAATTCTAAATAGTGATTATGATTTATTGTCATCAAGATTGCCGACAAATTGTTCAAAATCTTTTGCTTCTTTAAAGTTTTTATAAACAGAAGCAAAACGAACGTAAGCAACTTTATCTAATGTTAATAAACCCTCCATGATAAATTTACCGATAGTTGGAGTAGGAATTTCACTTTCACCGAGTCCTTCAAGATTTCTAGCTATTTTTGATATAAACTTTTCAATTGATTCTGAATCTATAGGTCTTTTTCGTAATGCTATTCTAATTGATTTTGATATTTTATCTCTGTCAAAAGGTTCTCTTTTACCATTCCCTTTAATAACTGTTAATTCTTGAAATTGGACACGTTCAAAGGTTGTAAATCTTTCTTTCCTATCACAACCACATAGTCTTCTCCTTCTAATAGCTGTACCATCTTCAGTTGGTCTTGAGTCAACGACAGAGGTATCTTTTTCTCTACAAAATGGACAAAGCATAATAAGTTAATTAATTATCATATATAGGAAAAGCGGAACAGAGTTCAATTATTTCTTTTTGGACTTCTTTTTCTACCTTTGTGTTGTCTTTATTTGTACTTAAGCCTTTTATAACTTTATAAATTAATTCGGCTATTAATCTAAATTCATTATCACCAAATCCTCTAGTTGTACAAGCGGGAGTGCCTAAACGAATACCTGATGTTATCATAGGGCTTTCTGTGTCAAAGGGTATGCCGTTTTTATTACACGTTATATTTGCTCTTCCTAATGAATTTTGAGCATCTTTTCCAGTTACTCCAAAAGATCTTAAGTCTAAAAGCATTAAGTGAGTGTCTGTTCCACCTGAAAAAATTTTAAAACCTTTATCTGTCAAACTTTCTGATAAAATTTTAGCATTATTAATAACTTTTTTTGTATAAATTTTAAAATCATTAGACAAAGCTTCTTTAAAACAAACAGCTTTAGCAGCAATTACATGCATTAGTGGTCCACCTTGTAAGCCAGGAAAAATTGCACTATTAAATTTTTTTATCAACTCTTCGCTATTTGTTAAAATTATTCCTCCTCTAGGTCCTCGAAGCACCTTATGAGTAGTAGATGTAACGACATCGGCATATTTTGTTGGATTCGGGTATGCGCCACCGGCAACTAAACCTGAAAAATGCGCCATATCAACCAATAGATAAGCACCAACTTTATCAGATATTTCTCTAAATTTTTTAAAGTCAATTATTCTTGAGTAAGCACTACCACCTGCTATAATTATTTTTGGTTTATTTTCTACGGCAAGTTTTTCAACGTTCTCATAATCGATCAAACCAGTTTCTTTATTAACCTCATAATGAATGGCGTTAAACCACTTTCCTGATTGTGCTGGTTTTGCTCCATGTGTAAGATGACCGCCTGAATTTAAACTCATTCCTAAGATCGTGTCGCCAGGTTTTATTAAAGCTAGATAAACAGCACCATTAGCCTGTGCACCCGAATGGGGTTGTACGTTTGCAAAACTACAATTAAATAATTTTTTTGCTCTTTCTATAGCTAAATTTTCTGATACATCTACGTGTTCACATCCACCGTAGTATCTTTTACCAGGATAACCTTCTGCGTATTTATTAGTTAAAATAGATCCTTGAGCTTCTAATACAGCTTTAGAAACTATATTTTCTGAAGCGATAAGTTCAATATGATTTTGTTGTCTTAAGTATTCATCTCTTATTGTGTTATAAAGTTCGTTATCAGCTTCTTGAAGCTTGAGTTTAAAAAAACTATTTAAGTATTTATTTAATTTTAATACTGTTGACATAATTATATTTTCTTAATTCTTTTTAAATGTCTTCCACCTTCAAATTTAGTTTTAAGAAAAATATCTACTAATTTTAAAGATAGATTTTTCTTAGTAAGTCTAGCACCTAAGGCAATTATATTAGCATTATTATGTTGTCTAGACAATCGTGTAGACTTTACGTTATAACAAACAGCGGCTCTAATAGTTTTTATTTTATTAGCACTTATAGCCATTCCTGTTCCAGATCCACAAACCAGTATACCTATATCGCTTTTTTTGGTTTTAATTCTATTTGCAAGTTTTTTTGCATAATCTGGATAATCGACAGGCTTTTTTTCATATGGGCCTAGGTCAAAAACAGATATTTTTTTATTAATTAAACTATTTTTAATATCCTCTTTCAAATTAAAGCCGGCATGATCAGAAGATATACAGATTTTTTTAAATAGATAATTCAAGTTAATTAAATTTATAATCTAATACACAAGCAACTAGGTGTACTCTATTTTCTTCACCACCATTAAAAGCATTGTGATATTTTGTATTGTTAGTAATCCAAACAGAGCCGTCAGCGGGCATATGTTTTGCAACGTTATCAATTACCATTATACAGCCTGGATTAGTTATAATAGGTATATGTAATCTTGGTTCTGGGTCTCTATGCCAACTTAATGTTGACCTAGGTTCTTTTAACAAAATTCTTACTCTACCAAGTTTATATTTTGATGAAATTGTATCGAAGATATTTTTAAAATATGTATTCTCGTAATCAGGAATAAATTCTGAGTAAGCTTCCTCTTCAATATTTACATCTCTAGAAACTTCATTTCCAGATTTATTAGGTTTAGTCCAATAAAGACCTCTTGCCTTATTACCTTTAACAGATTCTGGATCTCCTGGCTTCCTAGTTAAGCAAATTGCACCAAAGTGAGATATGCCACCTCCATCTTCAAATTTCTTTGTTTGAACAATTTGGTTATAAGCTTCTTGCAGTTTTGTAATATCGAATTGGATATTTTGTTTTCTAAAATCGTTAAAATTTAAAAATTTTTCTTCTCTTTTTAAATTTAAATTAACTATGTTTTTTGTGTCTGAGACCATGTATTATTGTTATTTATCTTTTTGTAATATATATTTGTATAATAAATTTGTCGCATTTTAAAATTAAAATAAATCATGATTACAGGTAAATTTCCTAATTTAAGACTTCGTAGGAGCCGAAAATACGACTGGTCTAGAAGGTTAATTCAAGAAAACAGCCTATCTGCTAGTGATTTTATATTGCCAATATTTTTGATAGATGGCAAAAATAAAGTTCAGAGCATCAAAACTATGCCTGGTGTGTATAGATATTCAATTGATAAACTAAGTGAAATTGTAGGTAAAGCAATTAAGAATAATATACCGATGGTGGCTTTATTCCCTTCAACACTTAAAAAAAATAAAAATTACTATGGTAGTGAAGCACTAAATGAAAATAACCTAGTTTGTAGAGCGATCAGATTTATTAAAAAAAAATTCAAAAATGACATTGGAATTATGTGTGATGTAGCTTTAGATCCATACACATCTCATGGACATGATGGATTGTTAAAAGCAGGTTATGTTTTAAATGATGAAACTGTCGAAATATTAGTTAAGCAGTCGATACTTCAAGCCAAAATGGGCTGTGATATAATTGCTCCTTCAGACATGATGGATGGCAGAATTGGAAAAATAAGAACGGCATTGGATAAAAATGGATATCAAATAGTTCAATTGCTTTCTTACGCTGTTAAATATGCGTCTAGTTTTTATGGTCCATTTAGAAATGCTGTAGGATCAAAAGAATTATTACAGGGTGATAAAAAAAACTATCAAATGGATTTTGCAAATTCTTCTGAAGCATTAAGGGAAGTGACTTTAGACATTAAAGAAGGTGCTGATTTAGTTATGGTAAAACCAGGAATGCCCTACTTAGATATAATTAAAACAGTTAAAGATAATTTCAAAATCCCAGTTTTTGCATATCAAGTTTCTGGTGAATACAGTTTAATTAAAAGTGGTATAAAAAATAAATTAATAAATGAAGACTCAATTATAGAAAGTTTAATGGCCTTTAAAAGATCTGGTGCAACGGCTATAGTGACATATTTTGCTTTAGAAATTGCAAAAAAATTAAAAAACTAGTTAAAATAACTTTCTAAAATAATTCTAGATTTTGGAAAAATTAAATTATTAGGTAAGAAAAATTTATTAATAAAAATACTTCTTAAAAAAAATAAAGATTTTTTTATTAATTTATTTGTAAGTTGATTGGGGATTTTTTGATAAATTAAATATGTAGGCACTTCATATCTATATCCATCTATATTGATCATTTTAAAATCTATACCTTCGTCACAATTATTTTGAAAAGTAGTTAGATTAGTATCGTAACCTAAATCTTTAATAAGTTTAATTTCAAATAAAATATACAAAATAATCCAATTATCATTATTTAACGAATTTATTATTTTTTCAAATGATTGGTAAATTTTTTCATTTATTTGCGAGTCTGGTAATAATATATTTAAAATATTACACAAAGAAATAATTGCTGATGATCTTTCTTTATCATTAAAATAAATTGGAGAAACTGCTTTTATTAATTCTGTTTTAAAATAGCCAATCTTATTTTCACTTTTAGAGTTGTAAACTACAAATAGTTTATTTCCAATTTGTAAATAATTTTTAACTTTTCTGGAGTTGCCTCCGTAAACAATTCCAGCAATTTTACCTTTTTTTGAGGAAAAAATAGTAACGATCGTTGCGTTTTCACGAAATTTTCTTTTAGATAGGAGATAGGATTCATCTTCCCAATTCATATTTTTAATAATTTAATTAATTTTGAAGCTGCATTTTGTTGCGCATTTTTTTTAGAAGAACCAATACCAAAAATTTTTTTAGATTTAGGAATTTCTACTTCAGTTTTAAATAGTGGTTTGTGCTGGGGTCCAGTATTTTTATAAAATATATACTTAGGAAGAATCTTGAATTTTTTTAAACTGTATTCTTGAAGCTGAGTTTTTGAGTCAATCAATGTAATAACAGACCTGTCAATATGAGTACTCCAGAAATTTAAAACAAATTTTTCTGCAGATTTTAGACCACTGTCTAAATAAATTGCTCCAACTATAGCTTCTAGACAATCGCTAGTAATTTTATTACCTGATCGATCTAGATTTTTTTGAGACGCTCCTAAAGAAATGAATTTTTTTAAATTTAATTTTTTTGCTATTAATACACAGGTTTTTTTATTTACAAGATTTGCAAATTTTTTATCAATTATACCTTCTTTTTCGTCAGGATATATATCAAGTAATTTTTTTGATATTATTAAGCCTAAAACTCGATCACCTAAAAATTCTAGTTTTTCATTATTTTTTTTATTATCAAAACTTTTATGTGTTAATGATCTGTAAATTAATGATTGATTTTTAAAACTATATTTTATTATTTTCTCAAGTTCTTTTATATCTTTATCCATTATAACTTTTTAAAAATTCTGTTTAATCTAAATGAATTATGTAAATTCCAAATTTTTAATAAACTACCTTTTAAAGTGTCATTAGAAAAAAAAATAATTTTTGCTTTTCCTACTAAATTAAGATTATTTACATATCCCACACTATCTATAAATCTACTATCTTTTGAACAATCACGATTATCACCCATAAGAAAATAATGGTTTGTTGGAACTTTATATTTTTGTGTATTTTTTAATGTCCCGAATTTTTTATAACTTACCAAATGTTCTATACCATTAGGGAGCGTTTCAACAAACGTTTCTGTTTCAAGGTTATACTTTCCACATCTAATATTGTTTTGAGTTTTAATTTTTTTTCTAGAGACTATATTATTGTTAATAAATAAATCACCGTTAATAAATTGAATAGAATCACCAGGTAAGCCTATTAGTCTTTTAATATAATCAGTCCTGTTATCACTTGGAGTTTTAAAAACAACTAAATCACCTACTATTGGCACTTGTTGAAAAAAACGATTATTAGAAAAATTTGGACTAAATGGAAATGAATGTTTGCTATAACCATAACTAAATTTAGATACAAAAATTCTATCACCAACTAGTAGAGTTGGTTCCATTGATGATGATGGAATATAAAACGGTTGAAATATTAATGATCTTATCAAAATTGCAATAATAAAGGCCCCGAAAAGAGTTTTAATATTATCAAGTATTATAACTGAAATTTTTTTTTTATTCATATAGAAATTGTCACAAATGCTATAGCATAATTCTTTTCGTCAGAGAGAGATAAAAAAAACTTAGCTTTATTATTTAGTTTTTTTTTAATTATTTGTTTAGTTTTACCTGTAGTTTTTATAAATGGTTTTCCACTTTTTTCATTCATAACAATAATTTCATTAAAATTTATACCATTAGTAATACCAGTTCCTAATGCTTTTGCGAAAGCCTCTTTAGCTGCAAATCTTTTTGCGTAACAATTTTTTGATTGAATTAATTTACCGCACCTAGAAATTTCTTCTTTACTAAATAACCTATTTAACAAATTTTTATTTTTAAGAGATTCATTAATTCTACTAACACTGATAATATCTGTACCAATTCCATATATTTTCATAATTTTAAAATTTTTTTAAATTCATTAATTGAATTAGATAATCCAACAAATATAGCTTCACCTATTAAAAAATGACCAATATTGAATTCTTGTATACCTTTAAGCTTTGATAAAATTTTAGCTGAGTGAAAAGTCAAACCGTGACCAGCGTGAATTTCTAAACCTAATTTATTTCCAATTTTAATAGCTTTTTTTATCTTATTTAATTCATTTTTATAATTAACGTTTTTATTAATTAAATTGCATAGTTTACCAGTATGGACTTCTATACAATCTACATTTAATTTTTTAGACTTAATAATATCTTTTATTCTAGGTTCTATAAATAAGCTTACTCTTGATCCATTTTTTTTTAATTTAACTATAATATTATTTAAAAATTTTTGATTATAATTTAAATTTAGACCTCCCTCTGTTGTTACTTCTTTCCTTTTTTCGGGAACTATGCAGACAAAAGGTGGTTTGTTTTTCAAAGCAATATTTAACATTTCTTTAGTAGCGGCTATTTCTAAATTCAAAGGGATTTTTAATTTTGATTTTATCTGTTTAAGATCTAACTCATTAATATGTCTCCTATCTTCTCTCAAATGAATTGTAACGGAGTCTGCCCCATTTTTTTGCGCTAAGAGAGCTGCTCTTAAAGGACTTGGGTATATTTCACCCCTAGCATTTCTTACGGTAGCAACATGGTCAATATTTACACCTAGTCTAATTTTTTTCATTAAAGATTTCTACTTCCAGGTTTGACTGGTTTAATAGATGATAATTCATTAGGTATATGGTCTTCAGCAAATGTAGGTATGTTTAATTGTACTTGTGAAACTATTTTTTTTTTTATTTTTGATTTGCCGTTAGACCTATCAATTATACACGCATAACCAACAATAGAGCCATTATTAGATGTAATTAATTTTGAGCATTCAAGACTAGACTTACCTGTTGTAATGACATCTTCTATTATTAACACTTTAGAGTGTTTTTTAATTTTAAAATCTCTTCTTAACTTAAAAACTGAGTTAACTCTCTCTGAAAAAATTGTCTCTTTTTTAAGAAGCTTACCAATCTCGTACCCTATAATAACACCGCCCATAGCAGGAGATAAAATTAAATCAAATTTAGGAAATTCTTTTTTAATTTTTTCTGCTAATGACACACAAATCTTATTAGCTTTATGAGGTTTACTCATTAATTGAGCGCATTGAACGTATTTTGAGCTATGTAAGCCTGAAGAAAGTATAAAGTGCCCTTCAATTAAAGCACTAGTTTCTTTTAAAATTTTCAAAGATTCTTTTAATGAAAGCATTT
>TARA_B110000211_G_scaffold234412_1_pt1 | contig 11419 bp, 13 predicted proteins | sample TARA_B110000211 | Tara Oceans TARA_B110000211 (sample SAMEA4397516) | marine metagenome | biome: Polar Biome; feature: [DCM] deep chlorophyll maximum layer (ENVO:01000326); material: water (ENVO:00002006), including particulate matter (ENVO:01000060) such as... | depth 30 m
TTTTACTAGTTTACTGAAATGACACAGATTTTTGAACACTCCCTTAGTGTAACCACGGCAATAGTGTACGACTGCTTTGGTGGCTTTTGCGACTGTCAAAATTGATAAACTTAATATTCAGAGTACTTATCAAAGCATCGCCCTACTAAAGCTTTTGGTAATTTACCCGTATATTTCCAAATATTAGTACTTTCTTTTACTTCATTTCCATTTATAAAATCAAAACCAGTTATTGATTTTATTTCAGCTAAGGTACTTATATTGTCATTCAAGTACTTAACAACGTTCTGGTCTGAAATATTCTTGTCGATATTAGGTAAAACAATACTTAAAGATTGCCATTGGCTATTTTCTTTAATAATAAATATTTTGTATTGATGACTTGGGATCGCTACCCTAGTTCCCCTTTCTCCCTTCATTCTCCACGCAATTTGGTCTGGATCACGAAGCTTGTCTCCGTCTCTATCATATATTGTGCCTGAAATAACATATAACTCACCGTGTGCTATTGCCCATTTACGTTGAAGTCCTTCAAGCCTTTGCCAAATACCTCGATTAAACTTGCAATGCTGTGGAGTCATATTCGACATTAAAAAGGAATTATCCATAGCTTGATAGCTATGTTGAAGACTAGCGTTAGGAACCATATGGCCTTGATCAAAAATTCCTTCTTTATAATCGGCGCAATCAGATTTTTGATAACTTTTTAGTCTTGGATCAGAACGAAATGAATCTTCTCTAGGGAGCTTTAGCTTCTCCTTTAATTTCAAATTTTTTTGGGTAAGTAAAATTGATGTTCAAAGTGAGGTTCGTAAATCTTTGTCATACCAGTTTATATAATTTTTTTGAGCTAGGAGTACTTCATTATCTCCATCTGAGTCAGGTAATCCAAAGGGTAAATGTCTGTTTATTGCTTTCTTAGTCTTGGTTCCATACCCCCTATAAATTGTATCTGTAGATGCTTTTACCCTATCCACATCTATATCTTTTTCCCAAGTACAATATGGTTCTTTTGAATAAGACGAATAAGATATGCTCAGTGAAGTAAAAAAAATAACTTTAATAAAATTTTTCATTTAAATTCCCTCTTAAATATTCAACTCTATCATCTCATTTAATGTACAAAAAACAACCTGAAAAAATATTTAATCACAAATTAATAATTCACAGCTCCCCACTGTATTATAAGTTATAGGCTTATCAATTTTTTGAGCAATTAGGTTTTGTGGGATATTAGGATGAAGTAATGGCTCAAAGTATTCAATCTGATTAAAGGTATTATCTAACCAACTATCAATTAAATTTTCATCTTGTGGCAATATCAGTGGCATTGCTTTGCTATGGATATGCATTAATTTTTTATGAGGTGGTAAGGTAATAACTGAACATGATGTTTTTAATTCACCAGTAACGTGATGCACCCAATCACGACATAAACCACCTAACAATAATCCCCCACTTTCAGCTTCTATATCATAATAATGAACAGGCTTTTTATTTTTAAATTCAGTTTCACCAAAACCTTTAACTGCAATAATACAGCGAGAATCACGATAAGCTTTAAAACCAGCACTACGAGGCGTTTTTAATTTATCGTACCTTGTATTAAAAGATGTATATTTTGACGGTTTAAAGGCTGTTTCTGTTTGTTCTAGTAGTAACCACCACATAGCATCTTGTACAACTCGCTGATCTTCAAAGTCTCTTACAATAGAAACAGTATCAGCAGCTTTAACAAAACGTTTATCAATAGGTTTATCTAAAACTTTATTAATTTTTAAACTGGTATAAAGTTTTTTAACACCACTATCAAAAGTTGCATTGAATCTACCGCACATCATTTATCCCCTAATTTCTATGTATACATTAACATCTAATTTTAGGTATGTGTTTCCAGTTGCTGGTGTACTGTGGACTCAGGAAGTTACGTTTCATATTCCATTTTTCATTTTGTCCAGCACTTCCTATCGTTATAGAGCCTTGTCCGTATCGGTGATTAATTTTATCAAAACAGGCCATTAATTCAGGGTTATTATTATCAGGTAAAAATAAGTCTCTTTGTTTAAATTTATGGCTTGCAAGTTCAATAGCCCCAACACCACATCGATAGAATAATACATTTTTTACATATATTTGAGGCAATAGTAATGAAACAGCTTCAGCAATTTGACTTGTATTATCGGTAGGTACTGGAAATGAATACACCATAGCTTGTTTATAATAATATTCATCATGAGGAGAATTTGAGGCAAAGACAATGAGTTTCTTAACCAGTGATGATTGCTTTCGTAGCTTACGTGCCACTATCTCGGCATGATTAGCTAAAGCAGCTTTCAGTGTATTAATATTATCAATACGTTGACCAAAACTACGCGTTGAAAATATTTCTTTTTTTACTTCTTTTACATCATCCCATGATAAGCAACTAATACCATTTAATTCATTAACAGTACGTTCAGTTACAACACTAAATTGTTTTCTAATATTTTTAGGGGTTTGGTTAGCAAGCTCAAAAGCTGTATGAATATGTTGAGTAGCAAGTTGTTTCGAAATACGTGAACCAATCCCCCATACATCGGAAGTTTTCATTCTTTTTAATATAGCAGAAGCACTTTCACGATTATCAATAATAGCTACACCATCAAAACCTGTTAATTTTTTCGATGCATGGTTAGCAGCTTTAGCCAAAGTACTTGTTGTACCAAAACCAACACCAACAGGTAAACGAGTTTCCTTCCATATTGCTTTACGAATTTGATGACCATACTTATACCAGTTTTTTATTACTCCATTAAAATTATCAAAATATAAAAATGATTCGTCAATAGAATAAACATGTTGATTATCACAGTATCGACCTATCACATTCATCATACGCTCAGATAAATCAGCATAAAGTTCATAATTGGAAGAACGGATCACAACGCCATGTTTTTGCAGTAAATGTTTTATTTTAAAATAAGGAGTAAATTTAGGAATACCAAGTTGTTTAGCAATAGGACATGCTGCACATATGCAACCGTCATTATTCGTAAGTACTACAACGGGCTTATTACGGATACTTGGATCAAAAACTTTTTCAGCAGACGCATAAAATGACGTAGCATCAACTAAGCCATACATTGCAGTAACTCAGGGGCTTTATGGTGTAATCGAATTGAACGTGTTACTACTCCCTCTAGCTGAAAATCATCACTAGAAGTAATAGTAACGGGTAGATGGTTTTTAGATGCAGATAACAAACGTGCTTGCGGCTTATCAATCAACTTACAAACAAAACAACCATTATAATTAGCCACAATAACATCACCATTTCTAGCAGTTATTGACCTATCGACAATCAATAAATCACCATCAAAGATCCCTACCCCTATCATTGACTCTCCCGATGCTTGACCTATGAAAGTTGCATTAGGGTGACGGATTAATAATTGATCTAACGATAAACCAAGTTCTTTGTATTCTGCTGCTGGAGATTCAAAGCCAGAAATTCCAGCTTCAATATAAATTGGAATAACTTTCATAAAAACACCAATAAGACTGTATATAATTACAGTATAATTCAAATTGGTAAATTTAAAAGTTATAAATAAATTTTATTCTTATAAATTTAAACTAAAAATATTTATTATTAAATTTTATATTTTTCTTTTTATTATATTATTTCTTTTAGGATCAATATATTGCGATTCCTCTTTTAAATAAATATCTAATTCAATGTCAGTAATATCTTTTTTATTATTACTATCGCTCTTAATAAAGTCAGAAATTGACGTATCACCATATTTATTTGGTAACGATGAGCTACATGATAGCTTTTTTACAAATTGATCTGGTGATAGGTATATATAATTAATCAATGATTCAATAGACGTAATAAAATGGTATTGCTGCTTTTCTTGATTCGTTAATACAACACTATTTTCATATAGGTAGAAAAAAGCTTCTTCATCCTTACAGTTAATTGTTTCCATTTTTTTCTTGCTAAAAATAAAGTGAAATAAAGAGAACTTAGTAAAAACACTTAATACAAAGAAAAGCATAAATTCTTTCATTGTTAAGAACGGTTTTGACGGATTCGCCTCAATAACTAAAACGCTATCACCCCGATGAGAAGATATTTCAACATCGTCAATATTTGACTTAATTAAAGCTAAAAGACCATTTAACCCTATTTCTTGATAGTTAATCGTTCTTAAAAACGGAAACTCTTCTAATAATGATTCTATTTGATCTATCATAAATTGTTTCGAGTAACCAAATGAGGAAATATGAGGATATTCTTCATTAAGCAGTTCTCTTATTTTTTCCTCTTGTAGTTGGCTGAAAGACATCTCACACATATTTATTCCTTAATTTTTATTTTTATTTTTTAAAGTTATTTTTTCTTTTGTTTCATCAACAGACTTTCTCACTGCCTTTTGAATATGTTGATCTGAAATAGCAGCAATTGATTCTTCAATTAGTTTTTCATCTTCTGATAATTCGAGTTTATTCCAGATACTTTGAAACCAAACTTTAATTTTATTTTCGAAGTGAGTTCTATGTTGATGAATATCTTTTAATATGTTTTTTAACTCAGATTTTTTATCGGTTATTTTCTTATTCAAAAATTGGTGTTTGGGCAGATATTTAGCCAATGTTAATAATTTTGATTTACCTCTTTTAAATTTAAGCACCCTAAAGCAGTCATATGCTAAATCTTGAATGGCAACGAAGTTTTCATTGAGTTCGTTAGTTTTACCTGTAACGGGGTCTTTACCCTTTTTCATCAAAAACTTTAAATTTGATTTTTTATTTTTAAAGTCATAATTAAAAAACATAATGTGGGCATGAACATTTCGAACAAACTTACCGTTGTCGTCATAATGGCCTTCGTCAAGGTGTAACGACTCAGAAAGTCGAGTAAACCCGTATTTATCAGCATATTTTTTGGAATAATTTTTTAAGCATGTAACGATGGCTTGTTTCGCTTTTACATGACCAAGCTTTTCTTCAAGATAAGAAACATGCTCTTCTGATAGCACAATCACATGTTCAAACACGGTATTCATATCATTTCGACAACTACGACCATTGATTTCTTTATACTTGTCTCGACACTTGTAATAAGCATCTAACGGGGAATCACAGTTGGCAGGAGCAACCGTTACATTAAGGTGAGAGAATTCATCATGAACATTAACCGAGTTAGTTTTACCCAACCTTAATACATGATCAAATTCAGCAAGCGCACTTTTATAGGTTCTTTCGGTAAATTCACTATTAACAGCAGTGTTAACATCACCACTCTTCTTTTTAGATTGGTATTTATATGATTTTTTGATCTGCTTAGTTAGCTTGTCGTGCTTGTAATAACAAGTTCGAACTGCGATGTAGTCTTTTTTCATTATGTTTAAATTAGTTATATCTAATTTTTAACATACTATTTGATAAAAAAAACCCCCTCCGTAAACATACTTAAAGATTGCCAATAGATAATGGCTTTTTTATAGAAAGTTTTAACCCATTAAAACCTATCTTCGATAGGATGGGTTTTCAGGAGACTGAAAAATAAAAGCAGATATAAACAAAATAATTAACTTAAAACAGAAAAATATGTACAAAAAATAAGCGAACAGTCATATTTTTAAATTTATTTCAGCTTATTTTTTAGCCGATTTGAGTCAGTTATCTTCAAAATTGCAATAAAAACAGAGCCAGAAATGCTGTAAAAAAGACGATATAAAAATATAAAAAGTGATAAATAAAAGACAAAAAAATTGAAATTAAAATTCTAAATCAATTATTTTCAGTTAAGTAGTTGTTAAATAGAAACATAGAAAATAATCCCCCTACTCAACTCTTATATTATGATAAATTTTTTCTATATTAAAATATAAATTTTATGTTAATAGTCCCAACCTAAATTCACATGAAAAACTATCAAACACACCTAAAAAAACACTATATCATTATATAGGCAAACTTAGTAAAAATGGGCCACGTAGAGCATTTGACATTATTTACTCTATGATTTAACTTAGCCACATCAAATCAAGTTGAGCAATAAAAAACACATTGATTTGAGCTACTAAATAACAATTAAAAGAGGTAAATATGACTATAAACTCCCCAACAATACTCATTGAATATTACAACCAACAAGCAATAAATATTTGTAATTCTATACACAACATAGCTGAAGATTTTAATCAAAAAGAAAAATGTACTTGCCAGTTAAAGAATGCATTTATCGATCTATCAACAGCAATTTGGATATTTGAAAATTGTGATGAAGATTCACTTATAGTGCATCAAATGAAGAAGGTTGAAGAAATAGAAAAAGAGATTTTAGATGTAGAGTCAAATTTTGATCATGACCATATTCATTAATAACAGCGTTCATAAACTAAACACAGGAGTAATAATATGAAAACTTTAAAAAAATAGTTTGAAATAAATAATCGAAATAAAATTTTATAAAAAATAAAGGAAATTAAAAGTGAAAACTTCACCTTTTGATTCTTTAACAAAAAATGAAAAAATGGAGGGCAGTTAAATATTGTTCATGCCCTCCTTTACTTAAAATATTAGCTTGGAGAAAAGCATGAGAAATAAAAATAAAAAACATTCAGTAAAAAAATCAAAACCTTACAGCAAGTCATTTCATCGTTTATCAGTATATCAACTAAGTAAGTTTAACTTGTATTCATTATCTATATACAGTTATTTATCAGAGCTTTCTTCTACAAAAGGAGACTGTAACCATGCTGCATAGTGAATTATATGAATTAGCTGAATTAGCAAAAGAAGCACCAACATTAAGAAATGATATTAATGAGCTTAAGCTAAAAGTCGAGAACCTAACAAACTCTTTAACTAACAATAAGGATTGTCCATGGGTTGTACTACGAGTTGCGGCTAAAGGAATAGGGATATCACCATCAGCATTAAGACAACGCATCAAACGACATCAATATCCTGAGAATATTGTATGGCGACAGAAAGAACCCACAGGAAAAATATCTATCAACATGACCGCTATTGGGGAGTATTTATAATTATGGCAGCATTAACAAAAAGCGCAGAAGAGATACTTTCAAATACTAAAAATGTCTCAGATCGAAATGGTAAATTAAATCTCCAAATCAAGTTACCCGACAAGCCATATACCATCAGAAGATCAACGGGTCTTGATACTACTGCTGCTAACATTCCAATTGCTAGTAGTAGGCTAGTGAAAATAAAAACTGATATTGAACTTGGCATTTATGATAGAGATCCTAACTACTTTTGGCTAAAGCACTTTCCATTATCAAAGCAAGCACAAGAGATTCAAAAAGTTACTTTATTATCTGACTTATTTATACAATATGAAAAAGATAGAGAACATGAATTAGGTTACTCAGGCTTAAGTAAGCTTACAACGTGCAAGAACTGGACAAAAGAATACGGTTTATATAAAAAACCCATTAAAGATATTACTTCAGCAGATTTGAATTCAATGAGAAAAAACTCATTAAGAAAAAGAAGAAGTGTAACAGTTAAAGAGTATAGCCAACTTTTGCGACAAGTTATAAGCCTTGCTATTACCGATGAAATAATTACTAAAGATCCTTTTGATAAAGTTAGAAGATTACCAAAAGATGAGTTTGATGTTGAAGATGAATACGTTGTTCCATTTTCACAAAGTGAACTAAGTAAACTATTAGCCGTTGTACATATTCCACAGACAAAACGCCTCATTGAGTTTTTAGCTTGGACAGGGTTAAGACATGGCGAAGCAAAAGCTCTTGCTTGGGAAGATATCGACTTTCATAATAACGTTTTAAAAGTACGTTATAATATTGATCGAAAAGGTACATTAAAGCCGCCAAAAACTCGCTCTAGTGTTAGAAAAGTTGCATTGCTACCAGTAGTGGTAAAACTATTAAAAGAGCAGATGGAATACTCTTACAATCAAAAAGAAATTGTTGAAACAGTTCACTATAAAAATTACCGAACAACTAATGTTGCAAGAAGAAGAGTATTTTTAAGTCGAGGTAAATTACCATATATGCGACCTGAAATAACAACAACTCGAAATCAATGGACAAATTGGTTAAAAAAAGCAGGTATAACCTACAGACCTCCATACCAATTAAGACACACATTTGCTAGTCAAATGTTAAAAGCTAAAGCAGAATTAACTTGGTTGGCTAAACAAATGGGTCACAAAAATTGGGGGCATATTCAAACCGTTTATGGGCAATGGATTGAAGATGAGTCACCCGATTATATTATGGAAATAGCTGAACAATTAGGTCAAAAATATGAGGATAAATAGTCCCTCTGTAGTCCCAAATAAAAAAGCCGACAAAAATGTCGGCTTTTTCATATACTTAAGAGCTAAAACGGCATTTTCATCCCTGGAGGCATTTGCATACCGCCAGTTAGCGAACCCATTTTTTCTTTGTTTTGCTCTTCAACACGACGCACAGCGTCATTCATTGCCGCGGCAACAAGGTCTTCAAGCATTTCTTTATCGTCTTCCATTAAGCTATCGTCAATAGCAACACGACGAACATTATGGTTGCCTGTCATAGTTACTTTAACCATGCCGGCACCCGCTTCGCCGGTAACTTCCATATTGGCTAACTCTTCTTGAGCTTTAGCCATTTTAGCTTGCATTTGTTGGGCTTGTTTCATTAGATTGCCCATGCCACCTTTCATCATAATTTTCACTCCAAAGTTATATGCCGCCAAAGATAGTGCTTAACGGCTAAAATTTCAAGTAGCGATTAACGCGCTACAACAGTTTCTTCATCAAGTTCAGCTTGAAATTCTTGCTTTAATGCGATAACAATTTCATCTTCGGCTAATACTTGTTTTGCATATTCATAGCGCTTTGCATTGATATCTGATTGAATTTGATAAGGATCAGCAACGGTTTTCTCTACAATATTTAATTCAACAGTAACTTTACGTTGCAAGTATTCAGATATATGCACTTCTAATTGTTTATGGGCCGCATCACTATTTAAATGCCTGATCGATTTATCTAATTGCAGTATCAATAGATCATCAGTAGAACTTTCATCAATTGTTGCATGAATAGCTAATTGCCTTAAACGAGCAATTAACGACATACTGTCGATCATGTGTGCCCACTTATCAACTTGATTAGCTAATTTAATCGTTGCTGGATTAATAATATCTTCAGTATAAGGCTGTTCAGGTAAAGTTGCTAAATCAGGAACATTCGGCGTGCTTTCCACTTTACTTTGAGTGGGTACGTCAGGTATTTCCCCAGATGTATTAACGGCATCAGCTGTTAGACGCATGCCTGCGCCATTAGGCTTTTTTCCGCCCTCCTCCATCGATTTTTTTCGACTTCTGAGCATGTTTCGTGTGTGAATAGCTGCCGTTACGTTAGATGCAAAACCTTGTTTTTCATTACTTAACTCTTGCTGGCTAATACTATCAGTCTCTTGTGTATCAGCAGGCAAGTTTTCTAGAGTACCATAAGATGAATCAACATGGCTGGTAAGCTCTTCATCAGAGTTATTGTCAATTAGAGTGCTGGCTTGTTGTTCTATTGCTGACATCTCTTGGTTTAATGCTTCATTTTTCTGACTAATCAATTCATCATTATTCTCGATGTTTATCTCTTGATCTTGTTCTTCCTGAACATAATCTGTTTGACTAGCTACTGAAATAACGTCAAGAGTAGAAGTGTTGCTACTGTTATGTTCTTCTACCAAAGGAGAAAGCTTTTCTGCCTCTGCCTCTGCCTCTGCCTCTGCCTCTGCCGCAGGCATGTTATCTTCTTGCTTTTTTAATAGCGAAGTTTCTTCAACTGAAGCATGCTCAAGTGTGTTAGTTATCTCAGCAGCCGAGGATGAAACAGCTGAAGCTGATGCAGTTGAAGGTTGTTCAAAAGTCAATTCATCAAGTTGCTTATCTGCAGCCTGCTGAATTTTAGCAGCCTCTACTTTACTTTTTTCAGCAGTGGGTAACTCTTGGTTATTAATCACTGGTTTAAAGGCAAGTAGACGCAATAGCATCATATCAAACGCTGCTTGCTCATCATCAGCATAGGGTAAGTCTTTTCGAGCGGTTAGTACTATTTGATAATAAAGCTGTACATCTTCAGGAGACATTAATTGGCAAAATCGCATCAACATCTGCTGATGTTCTGCAGGTAAGCTAAAATTAGATTCTACCACTTGTGTCATTGCAACTTGATGTAACAACTGAATTAATTCAGCCGATAAACGACTATAACTGGGGGCATATGATGCGATTGATAGCGATAATTTCATTAGCGCTTCTGCATCTTGTTTCAGCAACGCGATAAGAATTTTAAATACCCAATCACGATCAACACCACCCAACATTTGTTGTACGTCGTGCCGAGTAATATTACCGTTACCTTGGGCAATACATTGGTCTGTTAAGCTCAAACAATCTCGCATACTGCCACGTGCAGCTTTAGCAAGCAGAGCAATAGCTTCAAGATCGAAGGTTACACTTTCTTTAGTTAATATTTCCGTTGTTTTATCGCTGATTTGTTTAATTGACAGTGCTTTTAAATGGAACTGTAAACAACGTGAAAGCACAGTAACAGGTAACTTTTGAGGATCAGTAGTCGCTAAAATAAATTTAACATGTTCAGGCGGTTCTTCTAATGTCTTTAATAAGGCATTAAAACTGCTCTTAGAAAGCATGTGAACTTCATCAATTAAGTAGACTTTATAGCGCCCTCTTGTAGGGGCATATTGTACGTTGTCTAGAATTTCACGGGTGTCATCTACTTTTGTACGTGAAGCCGCATCAATCTCGAGTAAATCAACAAATTTACCCTGATCAATATCAACACAAGCATCACAAACACCACAAGGTGTTGCAGTAATACCTGTATCGCAATTTAAGCTTTTAGCAAAAATTCTGGCGATAGTTGTTTTACCAACACCACGGGTACCAGTAAATAAGTACGCGTGATGAAGCCTTTGCTGAGTCAATGCGTTAACAAGAACAGTTACGATATGTTCTTGTCCCATAAGCTCACTAAAGGATTTTGGACGCCATTTTCTTGCTAAAACCTGATAGCTCATTTTTCGGCCTTAATCACCAGCATATTGTAATAAAGAGAACACAGATAAATCCATGCCTTTAAGTTTTTCTTCACCGCCTAAGTCGGGCAACGAGATAACAAAAGCAGCATCGGTTACTTTAGCACCCAGTCGTCGAATTAATTTTGTTGTCGCTTCGATTGTGCCACCTGTTGCAAGTAAATCATCAATAATTAAAACATTGTCATTTGAACTTAAAGCATCTTGGTGAATTTCTAAAGTGTCTTGGCCATATTCCAACTCGTAATCTTGCTTAAATGTTGCTCTTGGCAGTTTACCTGGCTTACGTACAGGAATAAATCCAACGCCCATTGCAACAGCTA
>TARA_B110000211_G_scaffold234218_1_pt1 | contig 11402 bp, 12 predicted proteins | sample TARA_B110000211 | Tara Oceans TARA_B110000211 (sample SAMEA4397516) | marine metagenome | biome: Polar Biome; feature: [DCM] deep chlorophyll maximum layer (ENVO:01000326); material: water (ENVO:00002006), including particulate matter (ENVO:01000060) such as... | depth 30 m
TCTCCTAAAAGCGGGCTGGTTTGTATAATCACGCTCGCTTTATTATAAACAACACAATTTAACATAACGTAATTTATGGGTGGTTATTTACTTACTTTAATATGTCACTCAGCTTATTTCCTCCAACTGCCTCATGGTCAGATTTTATAATTCCTTATCATTACTGCGTTATGTATTCGCCTGGGGCAAATTAAACCCTCAGATGTGCAACTCGTTCATCTTTATAAGTGGTCAGCAAAGGAACATGAATCTATGTATAAAATACTTAAGGAGCAAAATAAAACGCAAGACCAATATTTATTTGACCTACAAAGCCAATTATTGGATATTGTAGGTGAACTAGCAATTAAAACAGGAAGTTAAACAATGGTAATTAAAAGCAAAGTTATAAGTTTTTATAGAGAATTTGATTATTTAAAAGTTGAGTTAGATGATGGTTCAATATGGTGCTTTGTAGATGAGCCAACTAAAAATCTAGTAGGTATGGAAGTACAAATATTAAAAGAAGGTGTGGACTATATCTTAAAGTATGCTGGTTGTAATCAATCATATGTGGTAACTGAGTTTTAATAGTGACATATAATGACTAAATATATTTGTTTTACATAATAAAAATTTCAACTTACCTTTAAACAAAACTTTTTATTGACTGTAATATATGGACAAGTAAATTTATAAGGGCTTGCGCCCTTCTTCTTAATTTTGTCTCGGCTTAGAGTATACAAATATTTTGAATAGTCTATCTGCTTCTCGATTTAGCTCTAATAAATCCTTTCTATACAAATCAGCCTTTTCTGTGTTAATATTGTCAGGTTCTTTTTTATTAAAATCTGTTAGTTCTAAAACCAACTTATCAATTTTTTCATTTATTGAATGAAACTCTTCAGCTGCTTCAATTTCTTCAGTGTACATACTATCTCCATATATTTTTCATACTGTTGGTTTGTTGATAGTATTGTATTTTTTATGTTTTTCAAATCAGTATCTACAAATTTTTTGATTTCTATTTTGTTTTAAAAAAAACAAAATAAACCAATTGCAATAAGTTGATGATGGAGCTTATCAAGAGCTATGAAACCACCTATTCAATCATCTACACCATTTATCAATTTAAGAAATAGTTAGCGTCAAACTGTCACAGATGACAGTAAACTTAAATCATTAATAAAAAAGGGCTTTTCGCCCTTTTCTTTAATATTACGTACCGTAATTTATGGGTTGTGTATTTAAAGTTGTAAAATCACATACAACCTTGTATATTTTAAATACTGTTAATTATTTAAAGGAATAAAAAGTGACTACTTTCAAAATATTGATGTTTTTCATATTTTTCACCCTATCCATAAGTAATGCGTTTGCAAATAGCTCAACATCTTCATATTTAAAAAATGAAATTAATGAAACCCATAAAGCTTATTTGTTTAATGATACTGCCACCGGTTTATATGCATTGAACTCACTAGCTCGTTTATTAGAGTTTATTGGCCCAGATGAGCTTTCAATTGAAGGAACAAACTTAAACCTTGCTTTAACTTACTTCCGAATTGGTCTATTACATGAAAAAAATAGTGATGAACTACTTAAAAATAAGTATTTTTCACAAGCAATAGTGCTAGCTCCAAATTCAAAGGAAATTTTAACTAGTGACTTTCGCACCCTAGTTGATAAACTTGATAAAAATTTTAGTGAATGAAATATTTTATAGGTAACAATTTGTCGATACTAAATAATTATTTTATGGAAAAGAAACCGTGATATTATATTTCACAAAGTCATTATATAAATAGTAAAGCTAATTATTAAGGTATTAATAATTAGCCTTTTAAATTAAAAATCACACAAGATCTTATGATTATCCTAAATTAGTTGGGAAAACACATCACAATGTAATTAAGCTGAAACTAATTTTCGAATAGGATTCTTTCTACAAATTCTATTTATGAGATTAGCTTTAATTTTTCGAATCTACCTTTATCTTTACGCAGCCCTTAACTTATTATCTTTTACACCCATAGATTTTATCTAGTCATCAATTTATTATCAAACACTCAAGCGACTTATCAGTTTCACTAAAAACGCTATTCCAATATTTAATGTGTATCTACATCAAAAACAGTAAAGTCGTTCTGTCTGGAATTTTCCGTAAGGTAAACCTGCTATAAATTCTTTCGATGGTGAGATCATCACAACATTATCTTAATTTTGTGGTGCGACTTTACATTTTTAAATTTTCATCAAGGCGCCCTGCTTTTAAATTTTAATTAAAATATAAATATAAAATTAAGTCGGCCTTATTTATTTTTAAATAAAAACGAATATAGTTTAGCACCTCATTGCATTATACATGCAGACAATGACTTGCTTTGCTAATAAACTATTTATTATGCATGTGATAATTTAATTAAACTTTACACAAATAAAAAGGGCTATGCACCCTTTTTATTTTTTATGATTATATAATTAATTAGTTTGTGTATTAATAATGTGTCTGTGCGCTTAGTGTGTATTTAACTTAAATAGTGTTCGTTGAGCTAATTAAAATATGAAACCAAGCAGCTAACAGCCCACCTATTAATGGGCCAATTACCGGCACCCATGAGTAACTCCAATTACTATCCGTTTTTCCTTTTATTGGTAATAACGAATGAACAATGCGCGGGCCTAAATCGCGAGCTGGATTTATCGCGTACCCTGTGGTCCCACCTAAAGAAAGCCCTATTCCCCAAACTACAAATGCAACAGGAATGGCACCAATTGATCCTAAACCTATTTTTACACCAGAGCCGTCGGAAATTTCAGCCGAAGAAAAATAAAATACGCAAATGAGTAAAACAAATGTGCCTATTACTTCACTAAGTACATTCCTAAATGTGTTTTGTATAGCTGGTGATGTACAAAAAACTGCTCGTTTTAAAAGCGGATCGTCAGTGGCATCAAAGTGATCTTTGTATATTGCATACACTAATGAAGCGCCGATCATAGCGCCTATAAACTCAGCAACAATATAGCTTGGTACCTCAGACCAGGGGAATGACCCTGCTACGGCTAAACCTAATGTTACCGCGGGGTTTAGGTGCGCACCACTGTATGGGCCGGCAACAACAACGCCGATAAAAACACCAAATGCCCAAGCTGTAGTGATTGTCATCCAACCGCCACCATGGCCCAATGTTTTTTTGAGTATGTCGTTAGCAACAACCCCACCACCAATTAAAATTAGTAATGCTGTGCCAACTATTTCAGCTAAGAAAGGTGACATTTTAATATTCCTTATTAGTGATAAAAACCGTCCATAACTATGTATTTATCAGACAAGCTCAAATATTTATAATATTTGGTTTACATAATCATAAATACACATTTTATATTTAACGTTAAGTCTGTTTTAGTTTTTAATAACGTATATTAAATAACTTAATCAGATAATTTTTACCATTTATTCTTGCGAGCAATCTTCGCTTTGCACTTTTTTTACTGAATTACACCAACCAGCATACAATTCATCTCGTTTTACTTTAGTCATATCGGGTACGAATCGTTTATCGCAATTCCAGTTTGTAGCTAATGACTCAAGTGATGGGAAAACACCCGCTTTTAGACCTGCTAAATAGGCGACGCCTAATACAGTTGTTTCACTTATGCTAGAACGATCAACTTCTGCACCTAACACATCAGACAAAAACTGCATAAGCCAGCTATTTTTTACCATACCGCCATCAACTCTCAGTACCTGAGGACGCACCCCATCTGACTCCATAGATTTTTGAAGATCTTTAGTTTGAAAACAGACTGATTGTAATCCAGCGGTTACAATCTCTTTAATACCGGTGTCTCTGGTTAAACCAAAAATAGCGCCCCGCGCATTAGCATCCCAATAAGGTGCACCTAATCCAGTAAACGCTGGTACCATATAAATACCGTGGTCTAAAGGGGTATTACACGCAAGTGATTCAGTTTCATCTGCTTTTTCGATTAGCTGTAAACCGTCTCTAAGCCATTGAATTGCCGCACCTGCAACAAAAATGCTACCTTCAAGCGCATAGGTTGGTTTACCATTTAGTCTGTAAGCTACTGTACTTAAAAGCCTATTTTCAGATTCAAGGACTTTATCGCCAGTGTTAACCATCATAAAGCACCCTGTTCCATAGGTACTTTTTGCCATGCCGGGTTGAAAGCATGTTTGCCCAAATAGTGCAGCCTGTTGATCGCCGGCCATAGCTAAAATAGGAACTTCGTAACCTAAATATGCTTGCTCTGCTACGCCAAAGTCATCAGATGAATCCATAACTTCGGGTAACATGTGTTTTGGTATATTGAAAAGTTCAAGTAATTCTGGATCCCACTCTTGGGTGTGAATATTAAACAACATAGTGCGTGATGCATTTGTGGCGTCGGTACGGTGCTCTTTTCCACCTGTTAATTTCCACAATAGATATGTATCGACAGTACCAAAGATTAAATCGCCATTTTCTGCCTTTTCTCTAGCGCCTTCGCAATTATCCAAAATCCAATTTATTTTTGTTGCAGAAAAATAAGGGTCGATTAAAAGCCCTGTCTTTTTGCTAACCATTTTTTCCTTGCCAGCTTTTTTTAAACTATTACAAAACTCTGAGGTACGTCTGTCTTGCCAAACAATCGCGTTATAAACAGGCTCGCCTGTTTTTTTGTCCCACACAATGGTTGTTTCACGTTGGTTAGTAATACCAATTGCAATCACTTTATCTTGTTGTGGGTCAATGTGCTTCATTACCGCTTCAGTCGTTTGTTGAACAGAATTCCAAATATCATCTGTTTTATGCTCTACGTAGCCGGCTTTAGGAAAGTGTTGATCGAACTCTTGTTGTTCTAAGTAAGCAATATTACCTTTTAAGTCGAATAGTACACTTCTAGAACTAGTTGTGCCTTGATCTATTGAAAGAATGTATTTATTCATTGTTTTTTTCACTTCTACTTTCGATTATTTTCGTTTTTTTACTATTACATGGATTTATCGGTACATACAACTAAAATACGTCCTTAATATATAATTATTTATATGTAATTTTCATTCATTTGTTTTTAATCTATAATTTGCCGATAGCTTATTCTCAAATGTGAAGCACATGACTCAAGATCAGAGACACGAATCCATACTAAAATTATTAAAAGAAAGAGGTTCAATTTCTATAGAAGAATTGGTAAGTCATTATAAGGTTACGCCGCAAACTATCAGACGCGATCTCACATATTTAGCCAATATAAATAAATTAAGGCGCCACCATGGCGGTGCTAGTGCAATTTCAAGTATTGAAAATACCGCGTATCAAACCCGAAAAATTATGGACTTAGAAGCTAAGCAAAAAATAGCTGACCACATCGTTAGTATGATACCCAATGGCTCTTCACTTTTTATAAACATAGGCACCACAACAGAGACTATCGCCAAAGCATTACTTAATCATGAAAATTTAAAAGTGGTTACTAATAACCTAAATGTTGCGGCTATATTAGGCGTTAAAAAAGACTTTACCGTGCTTATTGCAGGCGGTGAGGTTAGACACAGAGACGGCGGCATTATTGGTGAAACAACAGAAGACTTTATTAATCAATTTCGTATGGATTTTGGCATTATTGGCATCAGTGGTATAGAAGAAAATGGCGCGTTACTTGATTTTGACTATCGAGAAGTACGTGTAGCACAGGCAATTATTAAAAATTCACGTAACGTTCTACTGGCCGCCGACCATTCTAAATTTGGTCGATATGCAATGGTGAGATTGGGTAATATTACACAAGCCAATAATTTCATTACTGATGCGCAACCACCTGAAAGTATACTTACTTTACTAAAAGAGCACGATGTAACACTGCATTTAGCCCATTAAAATAAACAGCATAGGGATGTTTAAAGCTGTATTTATACTCGTTTATGGGGATATAGCAGACAGTACAGTGTAAAAATTATTAATCATAACTTTATATTGCAATTTTTACTCTGCCATAGCGCAATTTTCAAGGTGCTATAATCCATCTTTTTTTATGTCGTTGGCATTATTAAGATACCTTTCTTTTTTTTTCTAAATACGCTAGCTCAAGCTAGAACGTACTAATTTTTCAAAATTTAAATTACAACCACTGCAAAAGTTTGATTTTCATTTATGTATTTTAATGTTTGCAAATGTTCGTTATTAAGTGTTACTTTTATTAAAGGGAAAATTTGTACCATGTTTATTTTCAGCCTATAAATATTTTTACCTGCTATCCTACGTTAGATGTTGAATACCTACCCCGTGACAATAATTTTTAGTCTTGGGATTGTATTAATAAATAGGCAAGGTTTGATATTTCGCAATGCAAGTAAAACGCCCTAAATACTTAAAAATTACACCTTAGAGCCCTTTAGGCCTTATATAGTTAATTAAGCTTCTTAAAATAGGTAATCCAATAGATGAGTCAACTCAGAGACAACAATATTAAAAAGCTTCCTCAAGATGTCTATGATGTTTTGATTATTGGAGGAGGTATTAACGGTGCAGTTTCTGCTGCAGCACTAGCGGCTAAAGGTGCTAAAGTTGCGTTGATAGACAAAGGTGATTTTGCTGGTTTTACAAGTTCAAACTCATCTAATTTAGCATGGGGTGGTATAAAGTACTTAGAAGGCCATGAATATAATCTAGTTAACAAACTTTGTAAAAGTAGAAACCATTTAATGCGTAGTTACCCTTCTACTGTTAAAGAAATTCGTTTTTTTACAAGTATTCAAAAAGGCTTTAGGTTTCCTGCATTATTTGTTTATTTAGGGACTATTCTCTATTGGTTTATGGGCCGTTTTTTTACAAAATCTCCTCAATACCTTACTACAAAAAAAATTAAGTCTTTGGAGCCTGTTGTTGATACAAAAAATGTTGAGGCCGGGTTTGAATATTCAGATAGCTTTTTATTAGATAACGATGCGCGTTTTGTTTTTAATTTTATTCGCTCCAGTATGAGTCATGGCTGTATTGCAGCTAACTATGTTAGTTCACAAGGCTCAACGCGCGCTGATGGCGTTTGGACTACAAAAGCGGTAGATGAAATATCTAACGAACAATTTAACATTCGTTCTAAGGTTATCATTAATGCTGCGGGTCCGTTTGTTGATCCGCTTAATGACGTTAATAACCAAACAACGGCTCATCATCATGTTTTTTCAAAAGGTATTCACCTAATTGTTGATAAAATTACGAATAGCCATAAGGTGTTAACTTTTTTTGCTGACGATGGACGATTGTTTTTTGTGATCCCCATGGGGCCTAAAACTTGTATTGGTACAACCGATACACAAGTTCATAGTCCATACTCAGAAGTGACTGATGAAGACAGAAATTTTGTTCTAGGTAACGCAAATAAGCTACTGGATTTAGAAAAAGAACTGACTAAAGATGACATTATTGCCGAGCGTTGCGGTGTTAGGCCTTTAGCTATTAAAAAAGACGGTAATGGCCAAGCTGATTGGGTACAGCTATCGCGCAAACACGCAATAGATACGAATAAGGATAAACAATACCTGTCTATTTTTGGCGGTAAATTAACTGATTGTATTAATGTTGGCGATGAAGTAGCTGATTTGGTTACAAGCCTAGGCATTAACCTGCCACATAAAGACTACAAATGGTACGGCGAGCCTGACGACACCGTTAAAAATGAGTTTTTGCATCGTGCAAAATTAATGAACTTAGATGGTTTAACACCTATTACATCAACTGAGCCGCTTAGTAAACGGTTTTGGAGGCGCTACGGTAGAAATAGCATTAACATGCTTGAAAAAATTCGCGAAGTACCTGAAAAAGCAGAACTTCTTATTAAACACTCTGAATACTTACGTGTAGAAATAGAGCATGCTGCCGAGCGAGAAATGATAACTAAACTCAGTGACTTCTTGCGCCGCCGGTCTAAGATTTCATTGGTTGTTAGAACGCAGGATATTCTTAACGATCCTGGTTTGCAGGAGGTTTGCCAAATCTTATTTGGTAAAGAAAATGCTCAAAGCAAACTCCAAGAGTATATTGATGAAATATCAAAATAGCATTTTATAACTATCAGGCGCTTTACAGTATATTGGCTACCAGTGCAGTTAATCAATTGTTCTGGTATCCAATAGTTTAGCGACTAAATTTTAATTTAGCCTATTAATAATAAGTTCTAGTTTTTAATTTTTTATCGAAATCTTCAGCTAGCTTTTCAGTTTCGCTAAAAACGGTATTCCAATATTTTATACGTGTGTCTGCATCAAGTTTAGTAAAGTCACTCCTGTCTGGAATTTTTCCGTAAGGCAACCCTGCTACAAACTTTTTTGAAGGTGAAATCATCACAACATTATCGTAATTTTGCGGTGCAACTTTACGTTTTAAACTTTTGTCAAACTAGCCTGCTTTTGGTTCGCTATTAAAATGTGGATATAAAATTAAGCCAGGGTTATTAATTTTTAAGTCAAAATGGTAGTCAATGATCCCGCCATCGCGATACATGCCTTGTGGTGAGCCTGCAATATTTTTTACCCCTTGCATAACAAGCGGTATTGAGCCCGATGCAAGTAAGGCATCTTTTAAGTTAGTTTGGCTAAGTGCTATTGTTTGGGTTTTAAAATTATAGCTGTCAGTTATTGATAAATTGCTGTTTGGTGCACCAAAAATAAATCGCTCGTACTGCGAGCCTAACAATTTTCGGTTAACGCGATTAAGCATGTAGCTTTTTGATAAACCTAAAAGCTGGATTAATTTATTTTCACTGGCTATAAAGCCATTAGATTTAGCCACTACAAAATGTGCTTTAAAAAGTGGGTTATTTATAATTTCGGTTACGCCGTTATCGCCAAATACATCTTCGAGTAGTGCGCGAGCTTTTATTGTTATTTCATTTGGGGTTGGTTTATTACTCGTGTAACGGGTTTGCGAATATGATCTTGCTAAACGCTCAATGGCAGCAACCGGATCGTTTTGTGCAAAACATGCAGAACGAAAAGCACCCGCTGATGACCCAATTAAATTAAGCGGTTGGGTGCGGTTTTTAAAAAACTCACCAAAAATATACTTGTCTAATCCAAATAAGGTAAACCATTTAGGCCCGCCACTTGCCCCTAAAAAAGAGGTGAAAAGTTCAGGTTTAAAACCCTGTTCTTGTATGGTTTTTAAGGCATTGGAGCCTGCGTATATTTCTAGCATAATTATTTTTCTTTAGGGTTTTAAGACACATTCTGGATATCTTCTTCCAGCTCCTCGATTACTTTGCGTATTCGATAATTAAACAGCCTTTCAACCTCAGAGTCTTTTTTCCCGTCAAGCTTACCACTACCAAGGTAAATTTCTAAAACCTTTCGTTTCTGGTTTGTATCAAAAGAATCAAAATTAATAATATATTTATGTGATTCTTTATCGGACTTCTTAGATTCGTGAAAAGATTTTATTAATGTTTTAGGCTTAACCTTACCCTCTAGTTTGAACCTCTTAACCATATTTTTTATCGATGAATCAATTTTAAATAATATTTGTTTATCGTCAATTTGTGAAAAATAGAATATCCAACCACGTTTTTTCTTCTCATAGATACAGCCAGTTATTTTAAGGTTTAGTCTCCACCTTAAAATCTCTAACGCTCTTTCTCTATTAGTGTCAGTCTTAGCTGAATTGTATTTATATTTGAAATTAGTAAATATATTAGCAATTGAAGCCTCAAACCTTTGTCTATTAGAAATTCTTAATGACGCCGCTCTATTTTTAAAGTAGTACCCTAGATAATCAAATGGTTCTGTTAATACACCAGTATATGATTTAGAGTTTTCCTCATCGAGAGGATGGATGTTCAAAGATAGATCTTCAATGTCTTCGACTAATTCTTTTGAAATATCATCAGTATCGTCATCAGAGCAAAAAATTAAAATATCATCCACGTAGCGAGTATAAAATATGTTTGTTCGATTAGAGTACTTCTGATCTATTGCAGATAAATATATTTCACCAAGAACATTAGAATTTGCAAGCCCTTGCGGTATACCAACCAAGTTGATTTTACGTTCACCGTTAACAGCTTTTGATACGGTTGAATTTCTAATCGACTTTAAAATTAATTGGATGATCTCAGGTTTTCTAATTCTTTTTCTTAAGGTTTTTTCTAATGCAGAGTGATCAATACTAGGATAAAAATTTGTGATATCTAGTTTTATAAATGTATCAAATTCAGGCTTTATAATATTCGATTTTATATACTCTATTTTTACCTGCGGGATATTAACTTCTAGTTCCTCAGAAAAAACGTGAAATAACAAGTCACAAACTCCCCTCAATGTAACCCTATCTCTGTATGTAGGTATCGATATTGCTCTTGGAAGGCTATTTGCACCCTTAGATATTAGCTTTTGCTTATAGGGCGTAAAAGCATAACTGCCATTGTTGACCTTTCTATTTATTATTAAGAGTTCATTATCTATATTGTTCTCGAAAGTTGTTCTAGTTGTTTTATCAAGACCAACAGCTAAGCTATTTTGAACATTGTTTTCATAAGTTTTTTTAAGTGATGAAACTTTGAAAAGTTTATTAAATTTAAGGTATGCGCTCATTTGTTAAATATCAGTAAAGCAAATGGGGCTGTGTAGATAGAAATTATGAGTAACTTTCTTATAAAAGTATAAAAAATCACCTCGATAAAATCTGGAATAGTTGGTTTTCTAGAAGATAGAGATTTATAGTTTGTCACCCTAAAAAATTTATCGTCAATTGTTTTATGATTTTCAGAGTCAGATAAAAGCTTTATATATTCACTATTAATTTGTAATTCATCAGCATTAGGTAGTTCAGATTTTTCATACAATTCGTGCAAGTTCAGGTAATTTTTCTTTAATTTTTCAGCTCGCCCTTTGAAATCGATATTTGATATAAAAAGTGATAAAACTAATATGCAAACAGAGATGATTGTTAATGTGATATCAGAATTTCTTCCAACGGGATTTGATTCTTTCAACATATAAATTGAAAGTGCAACATTAACTAATGAATATAGGATAAGTGTGAACTGTGCGTGTTGATTGTTCATTAGCAATCTTTCAGAAGCCTGAATCCTAGCCTTTCGAGTGAACCATATTTTATCTGATAATTTTGACATATTTAATCCATTAAAAAAGGAGGAGGTAAGTAATTAGATACTTTAACACCCAGTAAATGGGTCTACGTTTTCACGCAAATATAAACTTTCACTTATATTATTTATTAGATTCACCCTCAAAGAGGATCCACAATGACCTCCTCCAATTACTTATATTATCTTAATGATTTTAAAGAAGATAGGGAGAATTTTACAATTCAAAAAATTCTTTTAAACAATGTCGGTGTTTGGCTTTACAAAGCAAACCATTTAGGCCCGCCACTTGCCCCTAAAAAAGAGGTAAATAACTC
>TARA_B110000211_G_scaffold97838_1_pt1 | contig 11394 bp, 10 predicted proteins | sample TARA_B110000211 | Tara Oceans TARA_B110000211 (sample SAMEA4397516) | marine metagenome | biome: Polar Biome; feature: [DCM] deep chlorophyll maximum layer (ENVO:01000326); material: water (ENVO:00002006), including particulate matter (ENVO:01000060) such as... | depth 30 m
CAAGTTAATTCAATTGCAGGTAGTATCTTTGTCATAATTAATAAAACACGAGACGATACAGTTCTCTTTTTCATTCTATGCCTTTTAAAAAATTACATTCCGATATACAAGATGTGCTCGAGTTACAAGAAATAGTTGCACCTACCCCATTTCAGAGCCGTAGCATTCCTGTAATAAAAAGTGGTGCTAATGTTTTTTGTGTCGCACCAAAAGATAGTGGAAAAACGACCACACTTATTCTTACAACCTTGCAGAAATTAAAATGTGAAGCTGGCGAAAATGCTCCAAGGGCTGTCGTTCTTGTAGAGAACAAGGAAAGGGCCATGGAATTATATGATGCTTTTTTAATGTATACGAAATACAACTCGTTGCGTGTGTATGTGGGTTACGAAGCGCTTCACATTGATGTTCAAAAATCAGAAATATTTTTAGGCATAGACATTCTTATTTCTACACCAAGGTCAATGAATAAGCTCTTTTTAGTAAATGGAGTAAATACCTCCCAATTAAAGATATTTAGTATAGACGACGCTGAGATGCTCATTCAAAGACCCGAATATGCTGCTATTATGTCCATTACTCAAAGCATTCAAAAATGCCAATATGTGTTGTATTCAGAAAAAATGCATCCAACATTAAAACGTTTTGAATCCTATTTTATGGAGTACTCTAAAAAAGTAACTTCGCTCTAATATACTAGTCTCGGTTCTATTGCTCTGGTTGTTAATTTCACTGGAGCTTTGTATACTATCTTACTAAAAATCAATAGTTTAAATATTAAAAATGACAGCAAAATGATCCCTAAACTTCATTATATAACCCAGGGAAATTCTATAAAAGAACATCTAGACAACATTCAGATCGCTTGTACATCGGGTGCAGAATTAGTGCAGCTGCGTTTAAAAAATGTTTCAGAAAAGAAGTTTTTAAAAGCTGCTACAGCGGCCAGAGAAATAACGTCTCAATTCCAAACCAGGCTCATTATAAATGATCATTATAAAATAGCCAAAGAAGTGAAGGCGGATGGAGTACATCTAGGAAAAACGGACTCCTGCCCTACTATGGCTAGAAAGCATTTATACACTTGGCAAATTATTGGTGGAACGGCTAATACCTTGGAAGATTGCGAAAATTTAATTAAGAAAGAAGTCGATTATATTAGTTTAGGGCCCTTGAGGTTATCGAAAACTAAAGAGAATGTATCTCCTGTTTTAGGTTTACTTGGATATTCTATGATTCTAGAAGCCTTACATACTGAAACCCCAATTATAGGTGTTGGAGGTATAACCACAAAGGATGTTAAAGCTGTTTTAAAAACTGGTATTTCTGGTATTGCCGTGTCTGAAGAAATTACAAGGAACTTTGACACTATTAGAACATTTGACCAATTACTAAACGCATCTTCAACAGCAGAGCAGCGCTATACGTTTAACTAGATTTAAGCCCCTACCTAGGCAATAATGGTAGTTCGAGATTACTGTTTAAATGTATCTATATAATGCGGGTATATTAATCTTCCCAACCCCATGGAGCCCCAGGAGTTTCAATTGGTTTTGTAATATCCATGACGACTTTAAAAACACGGTCTGTTCCTAAACGACGTAAGTTATAGGTAAATGTTTTTTCATCAATAGTAATCCACCAAACGTTTGTTGCTGCATCAGGTATAAGGCTTTGTGTATGAACATCTGCAGGGAAAAATTGAATGTTTTCCTTCCCTTGATTTGATGAAGTGCCCCCATAAAAATTAACAGGGTCCATGGTACCATCTTCGTAGCGATGATCATGTTTTAATGATATAACACCTTTTTTCATTGATAAAATCCAAGTCCGAGACTTATCAGCTCCCACATAAAAAGGAATTTTTATTTCATTCTCAGCACAAGACCTTATGTGCATCACTAATTTCTTTCCGCCAAAAGCCTCATCTTCTTCTGGAATTTCAAGTGTTCCTGAATAGGCATTACCACAGTGAGACTTTAAGGTATTCCAAAAAGAAATGGATGTTTCATTTTCTTGACCAATTATTTGCGAAGAAAAAAAGAGCGTAGTTAAAAATAATAGATGTTTAAAGGTCATGATATCGTTTTAGCTAGCACCAAATATAAAATTTAAATATCGTGTAATCCATGGCTGGTAAAAATTCCTAGAAACATTTTGTTAGTAGCTGAAATTAAAACATCAAGCCTCTCTGCGAAGTACCTCCAATGGAGAGCTTCTTAAAACACTTCCGATATTACTTAAACCAATACCTAAAACCAAGAACGAAATACCAGGTAAAAAGACCAAAAACGGAATTACAGAGGGAATAAAGGGTTCTTTAAATACCAATAAGGCCAATAGTAAACTACTTAGCAATGCTAGAAGGACGCCCACCAAGCTTCCTAGAAATCCTAAGAACAGATATTCAAGCGCAGCTATTTGAAGAATCTGAGAATTCTTAGCTCCCAATGTTCTAAGCAACACACTTTCCTTAATACGCTGATATTTACTGTTGCGTACAGACCCTATCAGTACAATGATGCCCGTAAGAATACTGAAAAATGCCATAAAATTGATAATCCAAGAGACTTTGTCTAAAATATCTTCAACGATGGTATACATCTGTCTAAGATCAATAATGGTAATATTTGGAAATTTGGCTACCAAATCACGTTGTAAGGATGCTGATCGTTTTTCAGTTGCGGCATATGTTGTTAATACATTAAACTGCGGTGCATTTTCTAAAACCCCTTTTGGAAATACTATTGAAAAATTTAATTGTAGCCGTCCCCAATCTACCTTTCTAATACTACCAACAGTGGTCTCCATGAGCATCCCCTGGACATTAAAAACGATTGGATCTCCAACAGTAACTTGCGCATCAGAAGCTAAGTTGTCTGAGATTGAAATTTGAATAGGGTCTTCAGGTGCTTGAGATGAAGTCCAGGCTCCCATTAAAATTTGTTCAGAAGCGATAAGTGAATCGCGATACGTTGCTCTAAATTCGTGATTTAAAAGCCACCCTCTTACTTTACTTGTGCTATCATTGCGCAACGTATTTACAAGTTTTCCTTTAATACGATGCATCCGCATGGTTACTAATGAAATATTATCAATAGGCCTTACATTATTCGTTTCAAATATTCTTACAACATCCTCCACCTGATCTCTTTGGACATCCAATGCAATGATATTTGCATTTTCGGAAGTTTCTGCAACACTTGTTTTGCCTAATAGAATATCCTTGCTAAAATATAAAGTGCTAATTAAAAAAGTACCCAAACCTATTGCCACAATGAGTACTACGGTCTGATTATTAGGGCGAAATAGATTCAATAAACTTTGTCGAATGGTAAAGTTGGCTTGTTTGGGAAAATACGTCTTTACTGTATTCATTAACAATATGGCAATGCCAGCTAGTACGGCAAAGGTTACCAAGATTCCAACTACAAATGCAAGTGCATATAATAGGTCATTGAGTAGCCAAAACGAAAATAAATACAGAAATAAGATGATAACGACAAAAAGGAATAAACGGACTTTCTTTGGTTTTTCTAGGGGAACTCCTCCTATACGCAGCACTTCTAAAGGAGAGACGTACCAGGTACGAATTAGTGGCAATGAAGCAAATAATACCGACATGAAAAACCCAAGTAAAACACCCATTATTAAGGGTTGCGCTGTGATATTAACTTCCACATCAAAGGGTAAAAACTCCTGTAAAATATAAGGAAATAACTCCTGAAGTCCTGCTCCAATGGCTGTTCCTATAAGTCCTCCTATAAACCCTATTCCAGAAATCTGTATTAGAAAAATTAAAAAACTTTGCCTTCGTGTTGCCCCCATGCATTTTAAGACCGCTATCGCTTTTAATTTCTCCTTGATGTAGATATTAACGGAACTTGCAATTCCAACGCATCCCAATAACAAGGCTATAAATGCAGCAAGGTTAAGAAACTTGCTTACGTTATCATAGCGCTGCCCTAGGCGAATGCTCGTACTTGTATGCGTATCTAAATCGGCCCTTACGGCATCTAACATTGGATCGATGCGTTTCTCGAATGCGACTAAATCTAATGTTGGTGCTTTATAAAAAAACTGATATTCTTTACGACTGCCAAATTGTAAAAGTGCTGTTGCCTCTAAATAACGATAGGGTATTACAATGGTTGGCGCTACTGATGTGGCCATGGCGGTAGAACCCGGTATCGCTTTTAACGACCCCGAAATTGGCAAGATAACCTCCCCTACTTTAATAGAATCGCCAGGTTTAATATCAAACTGTAGCATGAGTGTAGCATCTACCAAAGCACTCCCAGTTTCTTGGTAATTAAAAGCTGCGGTTGCAGGTTCTGTATCAATCGCACCATAAAAAGGAAAGTCGCCTTCCAAACCCCTTACGCGCACTAATTTGGTACCGCCATTCTTCGGAAAAGCAATCATTGACACAAAATTCACTTCAGAAGCGTCGGGCCCCAAAGAATCAATAATGGCCTGTGCTCTCTCGGTAGGGATTTGCTCGCTATCGATAATAAAATCGGCCCCCATTAGTGCCTTTGATTGCAAGCGTATGTTGTCTTTAAGGTTTTCACTAAACAGTTGTATCGAAACGACAGCGGCAATCCCCAAAATAATAGACGCCATAAAGAGCATCAAGCGCATTCTGCTAGCCTTTGCATCGCGCCATGCCATTTTAAACAGCCAAGCTGTGCTATTTCTTGATGTGAAAGGGGTTTTATTCAAAATATGGCCGTGGGTTCGTTGGAAAGTATTTGCCCCCCTTTTAGTCTCAATATCTGCTGTGTTCTGTTTGCTAAATCCAAATCGTGGGAGATAATCACTAAGGTTGTTCCAGTGTCCTTATTGAGTTTAAGAAGCAGTTGGATAACTTTTTCTCCCGTTTCCTCGTCCAAATTACCGGTAGGTTCATCAGCAAATAAGATAGAAGGCTTGTTTGAAAAGGCTCTTGCCAAAGCCACACGCTGTTGTTCACCTCCCGATAATTGTGAAGGATAATGATGTAAACGGTCTATTAAACCAACTTTTTCTAACAGTGCAGTAGCGTTTTTAGCCGCGTCTTTTGATCCTTGTAATTCTAGAGGTACGCTCACATTTTCAAGGGCTGTAAGCGTTGGTAATAATTGAAAGTTCTGAAAGATAAAGCCAACTTCCTTATTTCTTAAAAGTGCGCGCTCATCTTCATTCATTGCATTAATATCATGACCACATAATTCAACACTACCCGCATTGGGCGTATCTAACCCGGCACAAATTCCTAACAAGGTCGTCTTACCGCTTCCAGAGGGTCCAACAATAGAAAACGTCTGCCCTTTTTCAACTTCAAAAGAGATGTTTTTTAAAACAGTTAGTTGTTTAGAACCGCTTGTATATGTCTTTTCTAGCCCGCTAATCTTTAATATCTTTGGCATATAAACTTTAAATTTTTCAACAAATGATGCATACGCTTACAAGTATACAAAGGTTCTTAAATGTGGCGCATCATATGCAACCAAACTTCTTAAAGTTTTGTTATTTTCTTATCGCCTTTACAATACTTTCCTGCGGAAATACAAATAATTCTGAAGCGAAGATCGAAACGAATGTACCGCTGGCAGTCGATATGGAGCGTGCTGAAACAAGTTCGAAAAAAACTATTTTATGTTTTGGCGATAGCATTACCGCTGGTTACGGCCTAGATGATATCAATGATGCCTTTCCTGCCATACTGCAGTCTAGAATAGATTCATTAGGCTTAGAGTATGTTGTGGTGAACTCTGGAGTTAGTGGTGAAACAACGGCCGGTGGCCGCAATAGAATAAAATGGGTGCTTAATCAGGAAGTAGATGTTTTTCTTTTAGAACTTGGTGCAAATGATGGGCTGCGAGGTGTTCCGCTTTCAGAAACTCGAGGCAACCTACAGGCTATTATTGATGCAGTGCGTGATAAAAAACCAAACATACCTATTGTTTTAGCGGGCATGGAGTTGCCACCCAATATGGGTAAGGAGTACACAACTGAATTTAGATCTATTTTCGCTGACTTGGCAATCGACAATGGCCTAGCCTTTATTCCCTTCATTTTAAAAGATGTGGGAGGTATTGCTTCATTAAATCAAAGCGATGGCATTCATCCGACGGTTGAAGGTCATAAAATGGTAGCACATACGGTTTGGGAGGTGTTAGGAACCATTATCAACCGCTAAGTATTTGGTTATACAGGTTCGAAATTCCAGAGAAACTGAAGTTAAAAAAAGCAGGGCACGGCATACAGCCTATGCATTCTCAAGAATACGCTTCGACTTTCTGTAATTATAAACAGGGTAAATAGCACGTTTAGCAAAACGATTTAGTTTATTGCTATTCACCATTTTAATATATATGGGTTTCGTAACGCCAAAGTATTCATAGGTTGTGCCGTCTAAAAAAGTAATCTCTAACAACAATCCTTTATGCTGATAATCTGCAATCCCAGAATTCGTAATGGTTTCTGTGTATTCCTCTAAATTTGCTTCTTTTGTTTCGGGCGCAATACTTACTAAAAAATGATAGCCATCAATAATCTTTCGACTATTCATCTCAGCCTCTTCCTGCAAGGCGTCGCCATCTTGAAATTTGTCTGGGTGCCATTCTTTAACCAAGTTTCGGTAACTCTTTTTCAAAGCCTTTAATTCAACTTCTTTTTCAATTCCAAAGAGTTTCTTGTATTCGTTTATGCGCTTCATACCATTTTTTTAAAGGCGCAAAAGTACAGGTAAATATTAGATGAATAACTATTCCGCAGCAATAATAATAATGACCACAATAAAAGAAATTTTTAATGCTTCGCCCGTTTGATTAAAAGAGGGTCTTCAAAGACTTATTAATCAAAAACTCCATAACCATATAACCTTCAATCGTGCAGTGAACACCATCGGTAGTATAGACCTCTTTTAATCCCTTCTTATCATCAACCATCTCCGAATAATAGTCGAGATAATGTACTTTATTTTTATAGGCAATCTCCTTTAGAAGAGCATTGAGTGCGATTACTTTATCTGCTGGTTGTATCTGTGGGCGCCAGGGAAAATAATTTGAAGGTAATACGCTGCAAAGAACTACTTTTATATTGTTGGTTATTGCCATACGAACCATCTCTTCAATATTTGCAGCAATTTCTGGAATTGAAATATAGCCCGTATTTTGTGCGATATCATTAATCCCCGCAAGGATAACGACCGCTTTTGGCTCCAATTCAATCACATCCTGAACAAATCGATGTTTCATCTGTGGTGTTGTTTGCCCCCCAATACCCCGATTTATATAGCTCTTTTCTTTAAATAAGGGCAAAGAGTCCTGTACCCAGCCTTCAGTGATAGAATTGCCCATAAAAACAACGCTGTTCAAATCCTTTTCAGAAATACTTAATAAGGCATTGGCTTTTTTATAACGGTTTAGCTGAGCCCAATCCTGAGCATTTATAGTGTTCATAGCGAATAAGAAAATAAAATAGAAAATAAGTTTTTTCAAAGTCAAAATATTAGAGGGAACAAGATAGTGATTTCTATCATTTTGCTTAGATGCAATGAGCAGGCTCCTCCCAATTTGTTATGTTTGTAAAAAATAATACAATGATTCTAGCGATTGGTTTTTGGCAGTTTGTTATCATTATGCTGGTTATTATCTTTATGCTCTTGCCTATACGCTTGATTCGACATCATATTCAAAAAAAGAAGGATAAAAAATAATTTAGGTATATTAATGTTCGTGACGTTCGTTTTTATTTTTCTTAGCTGCACAACTACTAACATTTTTTATAAATACATAAAGTATGGGTATATTCACATTGTCTCTAGTGTTCAACCATCTAACAAGAGCCTCAGTAAATGGCCGATAAAAAAAAATTCAAAACATTTGAGGGTGTGTTTACACCTTCCATTTTAACCATCTTAGGGGTTATTATGTATATGCGTTTGGGTTGGGTTGTTGGCAATGCAGGACTCATTGGTGCCATTATCATTATACTAATTGCCCACGTTATAGCGGTAACAACTGGCTTAAGCGTGTCGTCTGTTGCTTCAGATAAAAAAATTGGTGCCGGTGGTATTTATTATGTACTCTCACGAAGCATGGGGGTCCCTATTGGAGGATCTATAGGCATCGCCTTGTCTGTTGGAACTGCTTTTTCAATTTCTTTATATCTCATAGGTTTTGCTGAAAGTTTTAATAGTTTTTTCGGATTTGGAACAACCATTAACGATTTCAGGTTGACAGCTAGCATTGCACTGGCTTCGCTAACCTGTTTGGCTTTAATTAGCACCTCTTTTGCACTCAAGACTCAATTTTTAATTCTTGCAGCCATTGTAATCTCCTTAATTGCTATCTTTTTTGGTACGTCCGATTTTGTACCTGAAACAATACAACTGTTCTCCGATGAAGACTCAGTGTCTTTAGAAGTAGTATTTGCTGTATTTTTCCCTGCCGTTACTGGTTTTACTGCCGGGATTGCTATGAGTGGTGATTTAAAAAACCCTAAAAAATCGATTCCTTTAGGTACCTTATCTGCAATCGGTGTTGGTCTATTGATTTATTTAGCACTTGCCGTTTTTATTGCTTTCTCTGTAAACCCGGAAGTATTAAAATCGGATTATAATTTTTTAATGAAAATTGCGCTCTATGCCCCAGCCGTTGTTGCGGGGATTTGGGGAGCTACCTTATCTTCGGCCTTAGGAGGTATTCTTGGGGGGCCAAGGATTCTTCAAGCCATGTCTGTCGATAAAGTAACACCTAAAATATTTGCTAAGATTAGAGGTAAAAACGACGAACCAATCAATGCACTTTTTATGGTGTTCATCATTGCAGAGTTGGGTATTTTGATTGGCGAACTCGATGTCATTGCACGTGTTGTATCCATGTTTTATCTTACTGCCTATGCGTTTATTAATATTTCTTATTTTTTAGAAAGCTGGGCAAACCCCGATTTTCAACCTACTTTTAAAATCAAACGATGGATCGGTTTATTAGGTTTTATTGCCTGTTTTGTGGTGATGTTTAAATTGGATACAATCGCTATGATTGCTGCATTTGCTATTGTTGCAGCCTTATATTATAGGTTGCAACGAAAGGAAGTAAAACTGCAGTCGAACGATGTATGGCGCAGTGTCTGGGAGAATGTAGTAAATAAGGGACTAAAAAGAATTGATGCTCAGGATGATGAGAATTCTAATTGGAATCCGAATATTATTCTATTTAGTGGAGCGAGCAAACATCAAGAATATCTGCTCGAGTTATGCAAGACCATTTCAGGACGGACGGGAGTTGTTACCAACTTCAAACTCATTTTGGATAAGGAAAACACGAAACCTCTTAAGAAAACAGAACAAGTTATTAAAGATCAAGTTTTTACAGACCTTGGGATCTTCGCAAGACAGGTTAAAGTCGATAACATTTATACAGGAATTACAAACATAGCTACGTCTTTCGGGTTTTCTGGGGTCGAACCTAATACGATCATGATGGGGTGGCCTAAAGGCCTTGAGCATTCGATAGAATATGCAAAAATGACAGAAACACTGTTGTATTTAGATTATAACCTTCTGTATCTAGATTTTGATAGAAAGAAAAAATTTGGCACCTATCATACCGTAGATTTTTGGTGGCGAGAAACGGATAGCAAGAATGCCGAAATGATGCTTAATATTGCACGCTTTATAATTGCTTCTCCAAGGTGGAACAACCCACAAATAAGAGTTCTATTTGTAAACAATAACAATGTCAAAATTGATGTTATTCACTCCAAAATTACTGAGATAGTTGATGATTTAAGAGTCAATGTTGTTATTGATATTATTAACAATGCTGTTGAACAGGAAGCTTTTTATAATCTAATTAAGCGCTATTCAAAAACGACCGACTTAACAGTAATTGGTATCCCAAACTATCAAATTGAAAAGCAAGCCGAGTTTGTTCTTAAAACGAATGACCTATTCGAAACTATCGGCTCTACGCTGCTGGTTAAAGCAGCAAACAACTTTAATGTATTGGATTTAGACTTTAACAAGAACACCTAGATGTCAACGCTCCCTATTTTGAAAAGCCCTTTTTAAACAGATTGGGTACTGTGCTCCTAGCTCCTCCTGCACTTTTTTTAACCTATAACTTTAAATAATAGTAATCCGCACCTTTTTCTTTTTGAGGCGTGTATTGTTTAATTTCTGAACAAGTTTCGTAGCAATAGATACTGGTACAGCAACAAAGGCGCAATCCTGTTTTAATTCAATTTCGCCAATCTGATCCTTATTTATATTCCCTTGTTTAAAAAGAAGACCCGCGATATCGCCTTTGGAAATTTTATCTTTTCTTCCACCTGAAATAAACAGGGTTGCCCAAAACTGTGGTTTAAATGGTGCTTTCTTCGAAATATTTACAGGATTCGACTTTTTAACGAACGCTGGTATATTCTCTTTTTCCCATGCAACAACATACGCCGTTCCTTTTGAATCGACCCTAGCAGTTCTACCGTTTCTATGTGTAAACTCTTCTGGGTCTCTAGGAAGCTCATAATGGATAATATATTTCATTTCCGGGATGTCGATACCTCTTGACGCCAAATCGGTTGCAATAAGCACCTGACAGCTCCCATTTCTAAATTTAATTAGAGAACGTTCTCTGTCTTTTTGTTCCATTCCGCCAGAAAAGCAGGCTTGGCTTATATTATTTCTTTCAAGAAAAGCACTCAAATGATCGATGCTGTCTCTTAGACTACAGAAAATAATGACTGGTTCATTTCCAATATGTAATAACAACTCTAAAACAGTTTGATTTTTATTTTTCGAGGGTGAAATAACCGTTTTAATCGCTAATTTCGAAGCGATACTTTTCGTTAGGTAATTGATAGTCACGGGTTGGTCCAATCGCACGAAACCTGGAATCTTAACGCTTTGTGTTGCAGAGGTTAATATGCGCTTATTTAAAGCAGGTAATTGATTAATAATTCCTCTCATGTCATATTCAAAACCAACTTCTAAAGACTTGTCAAATTCATCAAGAATCAAGGTTTTAATACTGTCTTTAGAAAAACGATCGTTGCTGAAATGATCTGCAATTCGGCCTGGGGTTCCAATTAGAATGGCAGGAATGTGTTTAATTTCAATTTTATCTTTAGACATGGGACGACCTCCATATACGGCATTTACTTTAAAGCCAGAGCCCATCGAACGAACCACTTGCTCTATTTGAATGGCTAGTTCTCTTGATGGAACCAAAATCAGGGCTTGTACATCTGTAATGTTTGGGTCTAAGGTATCGATAAGTGGCAATAAAAAAGCCAAGGTTTTACCAGTACCTGTTGGAGACAGCAAAATAGTATTCGTCGTTTTTTCAATTACAGAAATAGCCTCTACCTGCATTGGATTTAGCTCATGGATATTCAATTTTG
>TARA_B110000211_G_scaffold174_2_pt1 | contig 11393 bp, 10 predicted proteins | sample TARA_B110000211 | Tara Oceans TARA_B110000211 (sample SAMEA4397516) | marine metagenome | biome: Polar Biome; feature: [DCM] deep chlorophyll maximum layer (ENVO:01000326); material: water (ENVO:00002006), including particulate matter (ENVO:01000060) such as... | depth 30 m
ATAGCTCCGTATCTAACTGTTCTTTCGCCTGCTCAAATATTTCTCCCTGTGCAGCTCTACGGTCGGTGTTAAAAACATGAATAGCCGCCGCTAATTCCTGTTGCTCTTCTTTTTCCTTAGATCGTAAAAGTTCTACTGCTCGAAGGCCACTTTCCATTCTTCCTGCTGCATTAATTCGAGGACCTAGCGTGAAGCTGAGGTCTCGGAAGCTCAGTGTCTCAGGAGTCTTTCCTGCGCTTTCAATTAATGCGAGAAGTCCAGGCCTGCAAGCTCCTGTAACAAGTAGTTGCATTCCATGGGAGGCCATGATACGGTTCTCTCCACTGATCTGTACGATATCTGCCGCAATGGAGATGGCACATAAATCAAGCAGTGGGTATAGGTGATTTTCTAATGGCAGACCCCAGCGATCACAGAGTCCCTGACACAACTTAAATCCAACTCCACAGCCTGAGAGCTCTTTATATGGATATAGACAATCCAACCTTTTTGGATTAAGAATTGCTTTTGCTTTGGGTAGTTCATCGCCTGGCCTATGGTGGTCACAAACGATAATATCAATACCCAAGGTATTCGCATGGTTGATTTGGTCGAAAGCTTTAATACCGCAGTCTAGTGCAATGATCAGTGTAATGCCTAATTCAGCTGCAGTATTAATGCCGTCAAATGAAAGTCCATATCCTTCCTTATACCGATCAGGTATGTAGGCTTCTATGGGGAATTTACCGTCTAAGAACTCTGATACGAGTGCAACAGAGGTAGTGCCGTCTACATCATAATCTCCATAGACCATTACATGTTCTTGAGCGATGCGAGCCTTTTCTATACGTTCAACGGCCACATCCATATCCTTCATCCTGTAAGGATCATGTAAGTGGGCAATCGTTGGTCTAAAAAATTCTTTAGCACCTGAATAGTCTTTCACGCCACGTGAAGCTAAGAGATGGGATAGAAGGGGGTCTTTTGTAACCTGTGCAGTAAGTGCTTGGGTAATTCCGGCATTAGGTACAGGTAAGGACCGCCAGCGCATCAGGAGTCTTTTTTTATTAATGAAGTTTGGTAATCAATACTATATTTATGTACCAGAGAAAAGAGTTCATGAATAAATGCTGGAGACATTCCTTTTCCTTCTGCTAAAGAGGTTTGTTCTTGCACAAGCTTCAGCCAACGTTCCATTTGAAAGATACTTAAGCCTTCACGCTCTTTGATGGATGCGATGTCTTTTACCCGATCAAATCGTTTCTTTAAAATATCCACCATTTCGTGGTCTAAGACATCTAAAGCTTTGCGGAGTTCTGCCAATTCAGGATGGGACTCCAGCGGAATGTTGGTGCGAATTTTTAGATGCGTAATGATCTCGCTTAATCGTTTTGGTGTGATTTGCTGCTGGGCATCGCTGAGTGCGCAATCTGGATCGCGATGACTCTCAATCATCAATCCTTCCATCCTAAGATCCATAGCTACCTGACTCACTTCTTCGACGAGGCTGCGCTTTCCGGCTATGTGACTAGGATCGCATATTATTTTTATGTCTGGCATGAGCGCGCGTAGGTCAAAACTGTGCTGCCATCCTGGCACATTTCGATACAAGCTTTTCGCCGTTGAAAAGAATCCACGGTGTACGGCAGCAATCCGCTCAACACCTGCTTTTTGAAAACGTTCAATAGCTCCTGCCCATAGGCCAATCTCTGCATGAATAGGATTCTTCACTAATACAGGGATGTTAACCCCCCGCATGGCCTCAGCAATTTCTTGCACATAAAATGGATTCACAGTGGTACGTGCACCTATCCACAAAACATCAGCCCCTTCCTTTAGCGCCAATTCTACATGTTCCGCGTTTGCTACCTCCACGGTAACTGGCGTTTGAATGGCTTTTCCAGCTTCGATGAGCCAGCGCATTGCCTCTGCACCGATCCCTTCAAAACTCCCTGGTTTTGTACGCGGCTTCCATACTCCTCCTCGCAATAGGCTGATAGGAGTTGCTGCTTTTAACTCCTGAGCAGTCTGTAATATCTGTTCAGGACTTTCCACACTACATGGTCCTGCAATAAGTAGAGGACTTCCGCCAGGATGATCAAACCAGTCGTAGATGTTCTGGGTATTTATTTCTGTCATGTCGTTTTAACAAGTATGGCCTGTTATTGTTGGCGTTATTTTCCTGCAATACAGAGTACTATTTCACCCTTTAATCCGCCGCGTTCCTGAACCATGGCATGCACCTCACTCGCAGTGCCACGCAAGGTCTCTTCGAATTTTTTGGAAATCTCTCTACTGATCGATACGGGCCGGTCTGGCCCACAGATATCTGCGATCTGGCCTAAAGTTTTGATGATTTTGTGCGGACTTTCGTAGAGAATTACAGTTTTCACACTGTCAGCGATTTGCTGTAGCTTGGTTTGCCGTCCTTTTTTTGGTGGTAAGAAACCTTCAAAATAAAAGGTGTCACAGGGAAGACCACTATTGACCAGTGCGGGTACAAAAGCTGTGGCTCCCGGCAAGGTGATGACCTCTATGCCTGAATTTACGGCTTCGCGTATCAGTAAAAATCCAGGATCACTAATCCCTGGCGTACCTGCGTCACTCACTAAGGCGATGACCACACCACTTTTTAATTGGCCTATAAAACGTCCGAGCACTTTATGTTCGTTATGCATGTGGAAGGACTGCTTTGGCGTACTGATTTCGTAATGCGAGGTCAGTTTACCTGTGGTTCGTGTGTCCTCTGCTAATATTAAATCAGCCTCTTTCATCACTCTGATGGCTCTGAAGGTCATGTCTTCTAAATTTCCTACTGGTGTAGGTACGACGTAAAGGATTCCAGACATTAGCTAAAGCGTTGTTCTACGGCGCTCATAAATCGCGCTGCTGTTTCTTCTTGCTTATCCCAATTGTAGTCCGGGGCCACGTGCGTATGGAGAAAGTCTTGTGCTTCCTCGAGTCTATTTAGTGTATTGAGTTGGCTAACAACCCTGTTGAAATCTTCTGTAGATCCATCAAATAGATGCTTCACATAGCCTATGCGGTCGTTGAGTCCAAACTTTAAAACTGTTTGGGCGAAAGAATCATTTAGTGATTTCTTCTCTTCACTCTTTTGGGCCCGTTCGGCAACGCTTTCTGTGGTTACCGGTGGTGCTTGTTCAGCATCAAGCTCTGCAGGGTCTTCGAACAGTGGCATTACGACCTTCACGGGCTCCAATGTTTGTTCGGATGGCAGTACTTCCATAACAGGGGATAAAGTCTCTGATAAGTCTGGTTCACTGATTGCCACAAGTGAAGGAGTTACTTCAGCGTGTTCTACGGAACTACTAAGTTCAGAAATACGTTCCTTAAGCTGTACTTCGAGATCATTTTGAGCTGCTTTAAATTGGTCTTGTATCAGCTCTTGAGCAGACAAAAGCGCAAATTTTTTATACAGCTCTAATGTTGCTTGAGCAGCGTTATTACTGCTTTTATTCTTAACGTCAAGGGCTAACGCAGCCAATTCCTGTTCTATTTCTTTTCTCTTACTCATAAGCCTTTCGCTCTGCTTCTTATTTATCTACCTTTAACTCTTTCAAAGTAGCACTAAAGTCACCTCATGTTTCAAAGCGGAGTAGAATTTAACCAACAATTAGGAGGCTGGATAGAAGTAGTCTGTGGTCCCATGTTCAGTGGAAAAACAGAAGAACTCATTCGCCGAATGCGCCGTGCTCAAATTGCCGGTCAAAAAATAGAGATTTTCAAACCATCTTCTGACATCCGTTATGATGACAAAGAAGTGGTAAGTCACGACAAAAACTCAATTCCTTCCACCCCGATCGAAAGCTCGTCTAACATTCTTTTGCTGGCTGATGATGTTCAAGTTGTCGGAATAGATGAGGCCCAGTTTTTTGACGAAGGCATCATTGAAGTTGCTAATACACTAGCTAATCAAGGAAAGCGTGTCGTTGTAGCAGGGTTGGATTTGGATTTTATGGGCCGCCCTTTTGGTCCCATGCCGCACCTGCTGGCCACGGCAGAGTATGTGACGAAGCTCCATGCTATCTGTCGTCGTACAGGTGGACCAGCGCACTACAGTTTTAGAAAAGTAGCTGGTGACCAGACTTTTATGCTTGGTGAAACTCAGGAATATGAGCCAGTCTCTAGGCTGGTATACAATCAATTAAACGCTAAAAAGGTTGGGGATCACCGCGAGTAACATAGCGACTCCTTCTGGCGCCGATATTATAGGCCCGGCCGAAGCCTCTTTCGAGCGCTTTGCTTTTGATTCACGCCGTATACACAGTGGCAGTCCTTCCTGTTTTATAGCTATACAAACTAAGTCTGCAGACGGACATCGTTATATTGCCCAAGCGATCGAAAAGGGAGCTTCAGTGGTGATTTGCAGAGACCCTGATGAATACGTATTAACCCATCCAAACACGGCTTTTGTTGTTCACGATCACCCCTTAGAAGTGCTCCGAAATTGGGCAGCACTGAAAAGAGCTGCTCTTGATGGACCAGTGCTTGCTATAACGGGTAGTAATGGAAAAACTGTAGTCAAAGAATGGATGTATCAGCTGCTAGGTAACGCCAACAATGTTCACCGCACGCCGGGCAGCTTCAACAGTGAAATCGGAGTACCATTGACGCTAAGTAGCTTAAAAACAGGTCATAGTTCTGCTATTGTTGAGGTAGGTATAGATCGGCCTGGAGTCATGGTCAGACATGAAGACTTGGCTCATCCAAAGTTTGGGGTATTCACGAATTTAGGTGATGCACATAACGAGCACTTTGACCAGGACGATCAGAAGTTTGAAGAAAAGTGGCAGCTTTTTGCTCGTTGCGAGCGAGTTGCCATGTCGAGAGGCTGGTACGATAAGGCTAAGACAATGGGTTTAACTGTCCCAAACCCGCTGTTGTGGGGGACTGGTGAAGCATTAGACCCATCTGATTTTCCAGAGCTTCCTTTTTCTGGAGGTCATCATTTAGAAAATGCCATGAATGCCGTTGCGGGTGCCATATTACTTGGAGCTACTGTTGACGAAATTCGCAGTAGAATATCTACACTTGAGCCTATAGAGATGCGTATGCAAATGCGAAGTGCTCGGGGGGGAGGGTATTTGCTCGAGGATACTTACAGCTCAGACTTAGAAAGTCTTCGTTGGGCTTTAGAAGAATTAAATGCCAGTGCACCCACGAAAAAGAAATGGGCGGTACTTAGCCATTTATCTACATCTGAAACAACGCTTCAGGCTAAATCTCTTGTGGATACTTTTGGTTTGGATAGAATTTGGTGGATCTCCAAGCCAAGCGACTTATCAGATTTAGTTCAAGAATTTTCAGCAATAGATCTTTCCCAAACAACGCTGTTAATTAAGGGACAGCGTCGGTTCAAACTAGAATCTTTTGCGGCGACCTTGCGCAAACAATACCACAGTACTTGGGCAGAAATTAATCTTGGAGCTATGCGTCGTAATCTCCAAAAATTTAAGGCCATAATTCTGCCTCAAACGAAAGTCATGGCCATGGTTAAGGCTTCTAGCTATGGTGCTGGAACATTGGAGGTTGCTCGCTTCCTTCAAGACCTTCATGTTGACTATCTGGGTGTGGCATTTGCTCAAGAAGCCCTTTCCCTCAGAGCGCAAGGTGTGGATATGCCTATTTTAGTCTTAAATGTGGAACCTGAGCAGGTTACGATGTTGGCCCAGTCAGCTTGTGAAGTAGAACTGTTTTCAAGACATCAACTGCTTGATTGGTTATCAGTGACAAGAACACAAACTCTGAGCGTGCATTTAAAAGTAAATACTGGAATGAACAGATTGGGCTTTGCACCAGAGGAAATACCGGAATTACTTGAAGAATTAAAAGGCATCTCGAGTGTTGAGGTGACCGGAGTATTTACTCATCTTGCAGCGGCTAATCTGCCTGCTGAGGATGATTTTACGATAGGTCAATTAGACCAATTTTCAAACGTAGTAAAACAAGTCAAGGCAATTTATCCAGCGGCATGCGCTCACGCATTAAATACCCATGGTATCCATAGATTCCCCTCTGGTCAACACAATATGGTACGTTTAGGACTAGGGCTTTATGGCGTGGGAGCTTACGGTAGTGTCTCTGCGCTAGAAGAGGTCCTTAGTTGGAAGTGTAAAATCTCACAAATTGGTTCCTTAAGCCCAGGCGATTCTCTGGGATATTCTCGCAGTTTTATAGCAGAATCGGTCACACATTATGCAACCTTGCCAGTAGGATATGCTGATGGCCTTTCACGATCATTGTCTAGAGGTCGAGGAGCAGTTTATATCCGAGGAGTACGCTGTGAAATTCTAGGGAATGTTTGCATGGATATGTGCATGGTAAACATCACAGGATTAAAAGTTAAAGAAGGGGAGGAAGTAGAGTTGTTGGGCTCACATCAATCCGCTGATGCAATGGCTAAAGACGCAGGAACCATTTCTTATGAAGTCATGACCGGTATTGGATCTAGAGTCCCTCGTTTGTACCTGAAAGATTAGCTCTAACACGACTGCCCACAGCAGTAAGCGCAACGAGAAAGGTAATTATAAGCGCCCCGGCTTGCTTATCAAGTAAGCTCTCCGTCATTCCTGAAAAAACAATGGTTATCCAAGCATAGCGTATGGCGCCGTGAGAATACCACAATCCCCATCCAAGGAGTAACATCAATAGCAATACAGCGATTAATCCACCTTCCGCCCAACTTTGAAGATAGATATTGTGAAAATCGTATTTGAATTCATGTAAAAAGTAGGGTTGTTTGCCGCGATAAAAAGTAGCCTTACATGTCTTAAGTTTTTCGTGTAAGTATTCTTCACCCGCTCCGTTTCCTACTCCAATCCAAGGACTAATTTGCACTACTTGAAGACCATATTTCCATAGAAAAACGCGATGGTTAGTTTGTTTTCCGTTGACTCTTCCGTCAATCGACCTAAGTTCGTTTCGTAAGTCAATCAATCTTCCACGTGGACCTGGCAGTACAGCCACCAAACTCCCCATTAGGATCACTAAAGCCGCGGCTGTACTGATAAGTAGCCTTCGACGCTCTTTATTACGCCATGCTAATTCAGTAAAACGCAATACGATTAAAACAGGAACCACCATGAGGTGAATTCGAGCACTTAAGACAATGACTCCAAAAAGCAGCCATAGTACCGCAACCGCTCTAAGTGTAGATAACTTAAAGGTTTTACGCCAGATTTTACGCTCTAGTATGAGTGCCGCTATAATGAGGTAAAGACTTTGAAAATGTAAACCTAACCTTCCACCTAGATCGAAGGATTTGTAATTCACCCATCCGTAAGTTGCAACACTGTCTATAAATATGTAGGTCCAAGCTATGAGTGTAGCCCAAGCAAAAGTCTCTGCCCAGCGTCTCACCCATGTTGCTCCATCTTCAGTTTTGAACAGGGATAATAATATGCCAGTCACGGCGATGGGTAAGACCATAACGACATCTGCCAAGCCAGCCGATTGATAGTCACTCCAAAACACAGATAAAAGTTGCCATACCAAGAACGCAGTAAAAAACAATGCTTGCCTAGGCTTAGTAGACCACCGGTGCACATAGATCACACCCACTACCAATAAGATGAGGCCATAAACAGGACTTAGTAACTCGAAAGCAAACGGTAGCAAAATAGCGGCCGATGCACCTGTATAATGAAGAAGAATAGTGTTGCGCTGCATGCTTTACTTAACGCTCAACAAGGCGGACATAGTACCTGGATTCAGGAGTATTTTGGCAGCATCTGTTACAACAGCATCTTTATACATCCCGCGCTCCAATGCACCTTTAGAAGAAAAGGTTTTTTGGACGAGGTAATCGGCTAAATATTCAGAAATTTCTACACGTTGGTCCTCTAGTACTTGACCCTTGCGCTCTTTGACCAGTTTTAGCAATTCCTCTAAATCCTGAGGCTCTATATAATCCATTAAAGAAGCATCGTCAGAAAGACTTGTCAACTTTATCTCACTAAGACTCTCATAGTCAAAATCAGCTGTTTCTAGAAAATCTGTAAAGTTCTTCCAAAGTAAATCATCTACCATGAAATCCACAGCGTTTGCGTCTGCATCAATTGCACCGATAACCTGACCAGCAAACTTGAGGTCCAGCCCTTTAGAGGACATTGCCATAACAAACTCAGGGTAATAGTCGCTTTGTAGCGTAGAATCAGGATAAACACCGTCGCCATCCACTACATTTCGGCCATTTAAGGTGCTAAAAGAGTGTTGTTTTGATTTTTTAGTACGCTTACCGTTTACGTCTCTATCATAGTTCACTTTCTGAATACAACGTCCCGAAGGAGTGTAGTATTTAGCAACTGTAATTTTCATTTGAGCACCGAAGGGTAGAGGTCTGATTTGTTGAACAAGTCCTTTGCCAAAACTTTTTTCACCCAGAATTACACCGCGGTCCAAGTCTTGTAAAGCTCCTGCAACAATCTCACTTGCCGAAGCGCTACTGCCGTCCACTAGAACAGCCAGGGGAAGATCAGCCATGAGTGTTTTCGCAGCCTTTCTGTACACGTCTTGGATTTCTCCGCCACGACCTCTAGTACTAACGATCGTATCCTTAGTGTCTGAGAAGTAGCTCACAATCTTTACGGCTTCCATCAAAAGTCCTCCTCCATTGCCGCGAAGGTCTAAAATCAGTCCTTTTAGAGATTCTTTTTTTAAATCTTGTATGGCTTGTTTGACCTGAAATGCAGCTTTGTCTGTGAAGCTTTCAAGATAAATATATCCAATTCCGTCTTCACGCATGCCGTAAAATGGTACGGCGTCTTGCTGAATTTTCGCTCTTTTAAATAGTAATGTTTGTGAACCTTGTTTGAATCGTTCAATGACCATACTGACCTCTGTGCCCGGTGTCCCCTTTAGCAAGGCACTCACATCACTTACACTCTTACCTTTAAGTGAGGTGTTGCCCACTTGAATGAGCGCATCGCCAACTCTTAAGCCTGCAAGGCCTGCTGGCCCTTTGTCATTTATATCAGAAACTAAAACCAGACCATCTACTTTTTGAATTACACAGCCTATTCCGCCATATTCGCCAGTTTGCATGAGTCGAACATCTTCTATGCGATCTTCAGGGTAATAAACAGAATAGGGGTCCAATTCTTTCAGCATGCCTTTAACAGCACTGCCTACAGCCATTTCTGGGCTTATCTCATCGACATAGCTCAGCTGAACCTCCCGCAGTACGGCGGTAAAAACTTCCAGCTGCTTACTAGTTTCAAAGGAATCTCCTGCAGAGGCGCCCATGAATATCCCTGCACTGGTGACTACTAGGGCAAGAGCGATTTTATTCGCTACCCTTTGAATCCAATTCTTTTTTTCGCTGTTCATTATAAACCTCTATTAAATTCAAGTAACCTTTTTCAAGAAACGCATAATCGTTCAAGCGATTTCCTAGATAACGCAACGACCAGATCTCTTGGACACCACTGTCCATAATTTTGTCTTTATGTAAACGATAGAGCTCTCGCATCTGCCGCTTTAATTTATTCCTATCTACGGCATGTTTTAAACCTCGCTTCGGAGCTACGATAGCGACTTGTCTGGATAGTTCCGCTTCGTCAAGCTCCATTTGAACATAGCGCAGGGAGAAAGGAAAGGACTTGACACCTCCTGTGCTTATGTATAAAGCATCAAAGTGTTCCTTCTTAGTGAGTTTGTCTTTTTTCGAAAAAGTGTAGCGCATAAAAAAAGCCCGACCTATCGGTCGGGCCCATAATTTACAAAATTACTTACTTCTTAGCGTCTTTGATATGATCGCTTATTGCTTTAGTCATTGAAGGAGCTTTTTGGGTGGGTGCAGGAATATCAACAACCAGTCCCATGGATTCCGCTTCTTTTTGAGTGCTACTTCCGAAACAGGCTAATCGAGTATTCTTTTGCTTGAATTCAGGGAAATTTTTATACAAAGACTTAATTCCTGAAGGCGAGAAAAACACGAGAATATCGTATGTCACATCCTCTAAATCACTTAAGTCACTAACCACGGTATTGAATAATATGGCTCTTTTATATTCAATCCCTGCCTCTTCTAATGCGTTAGGTATAGAGGGTTTCAGTGTATCTGAAGATGGCATTAAGAACTTTTCATTCTTAAACTTCTTCAAGGTTGGAATAAGCTCTTCTATCGTTAAGTTTCCATGATAGATTTTCCTTTTACGATACACTACATATTTCTGCAGATAGTAGGCAATTGCCTCAGAAATACAGAAATATCTGGTGTCTGCGCTGATCAATACCCTCATGTCTTCACACATACGGAAGTAATGATCAACAGCGTTTTTTGACGTTAAAAGCACATTGCGGTACTCGCGAATTTGAATTTTATCCTTTCGAAAATCAGACGCTGTCACTCCTTCAACGTGTATAAAAGAACGGAAATCAACCTGAACTTTATGCTTGCTTGCTAAAGTGAAAAACGGGTGCGAATCTGTAGTCGGCTCTGGTTGTGAAACCAAAATAGACTTCACTTTTAAGATGTTTTCTGCCATGTTGTTGCTTAATTGACGACTAGATAAATCGGTATTAGTTCGAGGATGCAAAGGTACAACATTGCATAATACTTAGTTCCAATCCCTCTTATATTTTGAAATGCTGGAATACTGATGGAAAACCAAAGAAATCCTACCAGATGCCCGACCCCTATGATCAAGAGTAAATTTTCGATGGAAGAGAGACCCGTCACGACACAAATTAAAACAACAAATGCAGTAACTAGATAGACATAACTTGAAGCCGCAATGGAAAGGCCCAGTTGATACTTCACCGCCGACCCACGAGTTTTTAATAGGGTTGCGATACCAAACGAGGCCATGATACGATACACAATGATACAGGGTATAAGCAGATAGAGTTCTCGTTTAAGATTGGGTAGCTCAAGCATACTTAGACTAAGCCCTCCAAAGACGGTACAACCTAGTAACATTAAAAAGTTGACAGAAAAATCACTCCGAATTTCAAACAGGGTGTTGAATTCCGTTTTTATCCAATGCTTGAAGAATGCAGGAGATAACGCCCTAAAAGCGCCAAGCATTCCGAAAAGTATTACGAGTATCCACTTTGCTCCCATTACGGAGTAAAGTTAGTTTAAAACAACGTGCTTATAGCGAATAGATCCATCCTCAAACAAAGCATGCAGGATATAATTACCCCGAGCTAATTGACTTACGTCTATTTGAATATGATCCGTGCTGTTTGAGTGGAACGCATCAAGCCCAAGGAATTTGCCCATGGTGTTGTATAATCGGATTTCTGTCAACCCAATGGAGCTTGCCTTAATGAAATCATGCGCCGGATTTGGACCTATGACAAGTGCATTTAAGGTACTTTCTTCGACATTAAAAACTAAAAAGTTCTTATAAAAAGTTTTTTGCGTTGTTATCACATAATCTCCAGAT
>TARA_B110000211_G_scaffold141104_1_pt1 | contig 11392 bp, 8 predicted proteins | sample TARA_B110000211 | Tara Oceans TARA_B110000211 (sample SAMEA4397516) | marine metagenome | biome: Polar Biome; feature: [DCM] deep chlorophyll maximum layer (ENVO:01000326); material: water (ENVO:00002006), including particulate matter (ENVO:01000060) such as... | depth 30 m
AACAGCAGTGAACGCAGCAAAAGCACAAGCTGAAATTGACAACCTACTTAAGAAGTCTCAAATGGATAAGAACAATATGGGTCCCGATGAAATTTCAATAGCAGATTCTTATGCAAGAAGATTTGGTGAGCCAGGTTCTAAAGAATACGAGGCGAAATTTACACAAGCTATAGAGCTTCAAATAACTAAAGAAGATAATGGCGAAAGTGTAAGTGATATTATTAAGGCAGCTTCTTATCTTGGTGATTCAGGTACTATGACACAGAAGTTAAAGGAAAAATTAAATAACACTTCTACAACAGGCAACGCTATTCCTACTAATGCATACGATTTAGTAGGGTACTAACACTAAACTAACAACTAGGAAAGCTTAGGCTTTTTGAATACACGAAGGTGTAAGGAGACATGGCAGAAGACACTACATCACAAGGACTTACTTACAGTCCCAATTCTAATGCAGGTCCACGTACCTTAGCTCAAATCAATTCAGAAGCAACAGGTAACGCTATCTTTGAGCCAGCTGCTGATGATATTATCACATACAATTTATCCGAAGACCCAAACGCACCTAAAGTTAAATTTCTAAAAACACAATCCGCAGAAGAAATAGAGACTTACTTACAATCTGAAGAGTTATCTAGAAGCATGTTTGATCGTGGCTACTTATGGATGCCTGAGCAAGCGGCAAAAGGCAGGTTACCTGCTGTTAAAATTAAAGCTGAGACTATGGAAGAGGATGGTGTTCTCGAAAGGTCTTGGGACCAAGGTGTCTTTACTTTAAAAAAAGCTCTTCCTAGTATAATGAATACTTATGCCGATGTAGTAGGTAACAAAGAACTACAAGCAAAATCTCTCAGAGTATTAGAACTTTACAATTTACAAGAACAAGCGCAGCAATTTAAAACAAATGAACAAGGCGAAGTAGAACAATACATACCACTAACATGGGATGATGTCTCAGGTAGTGAAGAAAAGTTAACAGATTTTTTACAATACGCAACACAAGTAGTTGGTCAAATGGCTGCGCCAATGATTCCTATTGCGTTAGCTTCAATAGCTGCTCCTGTTTTTGGGGCAGGTGTGTTAGGTACAGCAGCGGTAGGAGTATCTACAGCAGCTTTAACTCACGGTATCCCAGACGTTAGACAAAGACAATTAGAAGTTACAAATGATCCTGATGCAGGAGCAACAGTTAGCTTAGGTACTGTATATGCAGGAGTAGAGTACGCGTTGGGCCCTGCAAGATTTCTTGGAAACGCTTTAGTAAAGACATTTGGCAGAAGAACAGCGGAAGAAATGTTAAAGAAACCTGTTAGTTCATACTTAAAAGGTGCAGGAAAAATTGTAGCAGGGGCGGCCACAGGAGCGGTTAGAGAATCCATAGCTGAGGGGGCACAAGAAGTTATTGCTGGTTCAGGTGGTGCTTATGAAAAAAGTGTAATATCGGGCAGCTTACCTAAAGAGTTGCGCGCTTATTTAAGTGATCCTCAAACCCATAAAGAAATTAAAGAGTCTATGATTGCAGGAGCTATAGGCGGTAAAGTTTTTGGTGCAGCTACTGGCGCGATTGACGCTACTAACATGTCAAGAAAAATTGAAGACTTGAATTTTAGTGACACTACCAAAGAGCTTCTATTAGATATGGATTTAGCAGATCCAGACGTACGAGATTACTATGATGAAAATGGAGTACCTAAAAAAGTAGTTCTCAATAGCTTAGAGGCAATAGATGCTGATGGGAATATCATACCTGACGTAACCCCTATCTACGAAGTAGTAGGAACAAAGATGTATGATGGGGAAAAGTATATCTTTTTAATTAATAAAGATGGTACTGCTCCAGGTGCCCCCGCTCAACTAGTAAAAGTCACAGACAAGAACGCGGAAATTTCCGACTACACTCCTCCAGTAAAGGAAACTGCGCCTGAGATAAAACCTAAGAAAGTTTCTGAACTTGCAGTAGGCCAGGTAATTATTAATAAGGATGGGGATAGAGAGTTAATAGTAGATATTGTAGAAGAAAGTATAGTAAGTATGTCAGGGCCTTCTACTGGAACTCAAAAAACTGTCCTTATGCAAAATTTAGATCGGCCTGAGAATACCACAGTTCAGCCGTATAATAATCTTAAAGATTCTTTAGATAGTGGGGAGCTTCTAATACGAGAGGGAAGAGATGCTGATTCAAAAGATATTGCAGATATTAAAGAACAAGAGAAAGCTAGGTTAAGCGAAGCAGCTAAAGAACTTATTCTTAATGCTCAAGCTCAAAATGCTGCAGTAGACTCTGAGTTAAATGAAGCTAGTAAAGAGGGTGTCTTATATAACAAGAACAAAGTAAACGCTGCAAGAAAAAGATTAAACGAAAGAGGGTATAAGGATTCTAAAAAATTAAAAGATGATGATCTTATACTTATTGATGAAGACGGTTTAAACGAAATTAATGTAGAAGAGAGAGCTGCGCTTACTGCGCTTGGGTATTTTAAAGGAAGTAATGGTGTAGCATTTATAGATAAGGCAGAACGAAATATTACTAAGCAACCTAAGCAAAGTAAAACTGATGGTCGAATCTTAATAGAAAAACTTATTAAAGATAAGATAGTGTATACACCTATGGAGTCAACTATCAGTAATGTAATAGGTACAAAAGTTACTAAGCCTTTAACTTTTACAGAGTTGCAACAAGCAGGGTATTCGTTAGGATATATAGCAGACTATTCAGCCAAGGCTCATAAGAAAGATGTAGAACAATTAAGCCAAGAACTAGCAGAAAACACTGACCCCAATCAAAGAGAACAAATTAAAAATAGATTGCGTAGCTTACAAGCAGCTTACAAGTTAAAAGATACAGACGCAAAAACAAGACTAACTAAATTACAAGAACTAGTAACAGGTGTAGGTGTAAATACTATACGTGATCTTGGTATTGATAGGTTAAGTCAGTTGCCTTCTTTTATTGCAGGCGTACAGAACAGAATTAAAACAGTACAGAATAGTACGTTCTTATCTCCACAAGAAAAAGAAACGGAACTTCAAGAGTTAAATAAAATAGCAGAGAGAGCTTTGCAGTACGATGCTGAGGCTAAGCAGTTGTTAATAAGTTTAGGTGTAGAAAATTTAAATAACTTACAAGAACTTAAAACAATGGGTAATCCTATTCTATCAAAGATTGTGAAAGATATAAAAGGAAGTGTAAAAAATATAACACAAAAAGAAATAATAAAATACTGGTCAGTAGCCAATGGTAATCCTATGCTACGTCAAAAATTTATTAAAGATATACCATTAATAAAAACAGAACTATCATTAGAAATGCAAAGACTAGGTATGTCTGATGTAGAACTAGATGTTGTAGAACAATTTGTATCTAACGGTACAGAACTTAATGGAGGATTTTTAGTTAACTATAATACTATAGATGCTGCGACTAGATTAAGAATGATTGGAATTAAAGTTAGAGGAGGAATGACTCTTGATGCTGCAATGCAAGACACACCACCTTATACTATTCAAAACAAAATAACAATCTCTAACCAAGGTGCAAATCCTATAACACTTCCTATTGGAACAGACCCAAGAATGTACACGCTTCATCATGAAGCTATGCATTATTTTATGGTTAATAATTTCTTTACTCAAAAAGAAAAAAAGATTTTACTTAAAGTAGCTAAAGATCAGTGGGTTAAAGATAAGACATTTAATATAAGAGGCCGATACAAAGGACTTACAGAACAGAAACAATTAGAAGAAGCCATCTCAGAAGCGTTTGCTTCACACATGGCAGGTCAGTATAATTCAAGGGGTGTGGTACACGCTGCGTTTGAAAAATTAAGAAAGTATTTAAATGCAATATCGAATGCATTGTTCAATACAGGTTACTCAACTCCTTATCAAATATTTGAAGCTGTTGATTTAGGTATTATTCAAAAAAGAAATCTACAACAACGTAATGTAGTATTAGAAAAAACAATTAATCAAAACATAAGTAGTGTTATGTATAGATCTAGCATGACATCTATAGATAAATTTAAAAGATGGTTCGGTGACTCTGTCATAAAAGGGGGGCACGCGACAAACTTAAATTCTATTGGCTCACCTCTACAAAACAATTCTATAAACATTCAACTGTTTAATCCTGAGTTCCGTAATAAGTTTAATGAGTTAGTTGCTCAATACAAAGCGGCAGGGTTGGAAGAAGTGTCTGAAGTTTTAAACGAGACTTACGAGATTCTCAATAGTTTAACAGGTAGAGGGGATAAGACTGGATTACCTAGCGGCTTAGATGTAATCAATATGAATAATAGTATTGCGCGAATAGAAGATTTATTATTAAATACTAATGAAACAGAGCTACTCTCTCAAGAAGATACTAGCGGTTACATGTCTATAAGAAGACAAACATTAAGAGAGCTAGCTAAATTAGATAAACTTGTCATGTCTACTCAACAAAGAAATTCAATTAATTTATTAAAGCACTTGTTACAAAAACCAAACAATACATTTGACTCAACTAATCAAACTTTAATTAATAATTTAAAATTAAATGCTGTCACATCTGAAATGGTTGAAGACTCTAAGGCTCCTAAAGTTGTGTTTCATGGTAGCTATAAAAAGTTTACCGAGTTTAATAGCAGCAAAGGAGAATTTTTTAATCATGTAGGAAGTGAGGAGCAAGCAAGAGTAAGACTAGATGCTACAGGACAGTCTAGAAAAACTACAGGAGAACAAACTCTTATTATATACCCACTATTTTTAAGATTAGAAAGTCCTTTAAGGATTCCAGATCTTGTAGAGTTTACAGCTGAGAAAGTTTTACAGACATTAACTAAAACTCCTTACAACAAAACAACAGGTGTTGAGTTATCTCTAGAACCTTCTATAGTTAAAATGCCTTCTCCACTTATTCAAGGAGAAAACCTTGTAGTGTTAAATAATATTACTGAAAAAATATTTACTTTAGAGGAGTCTGGTAAATTACAAAAAGAATTAGATGACCTTAAAAAATCAAATGAAGGTGCGGATCTTAAAAACTTAAGCAACGAAGTAGTAGCAAATGCAATTAAATCTAAAGGATACGATGGTCTAGTATACAGAAACGATAATGAGATAGAAACAAACGACATTAATGTAGAAGATTCTTATATCTTTTTTGATCCAGTACAAGTAAAACATGTAGACAATGCAGGAGAATACAACTTAGCTAATCCTAATTTCTACTCTTCAGTAAAATATACTGAAGAAGCATCTGATCATGATATGCAAAAGCATAAAGATACTAACAAACAAGATACAGCTAAAGATGTTAAGACCGTAGAGCAACTGATAAAGGATAGTGAGACAAATGTTGATGAACAACAACTCACAGAGTTGTTGACGACTGACCTGTATGCTAAAAAAATGGGTAAGTTTAATAGGTTCATGTCTCACATAAGAATATGGGCAATGAAATTTCCTATAGTCGCTCCTCTAATGCACTCTATGGATGCTAAAACTGAATACTCAAATACCTTAGCTTGGAATTTTAAAATGAAACTTGAAGAAGTTTTTATACCCGCGATGCGAGATCCTGTCGTAGCAGAAAGTTTAGAAAAAGCTTTTGAAATATCAAAAGATACTCCAGGTAGATATAGAATAGATGAGGCTACTGGTACTATTACGTTTGTAGCTAAGCAAGATGGTAAAGGAGCAGGTAGTAAATTAAAGAGAGGAGAAGTTGTTGTCTTATCAGGTAATGCCGCGTTAGCTTATGAGCATGTGCAAGAAGCATTTGGAAATCTTAATGCAGAAAACATGCGATCACTTTTAGCTAATGAAAAAAATGCATCCTTAATCAAACGTGCTATAACAATTTTAAAAAACTTAAGACCTGATCTTGCTTCTAATAGAATTTTTAATATGACGGAAGAACAATATCAAAATCTCACGCGAGATGATTTGCAGTTTATAATAACAGAATTAAAAAACCCAAGTACTATTTTACAACCAGCCCGCTTAGCTGATGGAACTCCTTCTATGTCTCTTAAACTTGCTAAGAGAATAAACCAAATATTAGGTACAACCGATTTGCCAAAGTTAAATGCTGATGGCGTAAATATGGGTACAGGTTTAAATACTTTACTAGGTGAGTTTAATAGATATGAAAGATTTAAACAAACAGACTACATACCTTTACAAAGGTACGGTAAATTTTTTATAGCACTAAAAGATGACGAAGGTAATTTGCTAGAATACAGGATGTTTAATCAAGGAAAAATATTTAATACGTTTCTTAATGAAGAAACAGAAGTGCGAAAAGAATTACAAGAAAGATATCCTAACATAGATGTATCAAAAGTTGCTACTACAAAAGTTAGTATTAGTAATTTAAGAAAACAAGTAGGCGGAGATTTAATAACGCTAGACAATGTAGCTCAATTTTTAAGTGATGATGCTAACCAAGCCTACACTGAGATTAGAAAAGAGTTAGATACTTTAATTAATAAAGGGATAGGGGAAGATGTAAAAGGATATAACTTATTTCTTAAAGCTAGAAAAGAAGCAGATGGTGTTCCAGGATATAGCGTAGATTTTACAAGAGCGATTAGCCAGTACGGAACTATGTCTGCACAGTTTGCAGGAAAGAATAGATTTAATAGTACAATACAGAGACACTACGCACACATATTAAATAATAGTAATGACGAACGTTTAAATGAAGGTATAGAAAAATGGTTTAAATACGCTGAAGATCCTTTTCAGGAACTTGCTGCTATTAGAAGAGCAGGATTCTGGTGGTTTCTAGGGGGCAACGCGTCATCTGCTTTGATTCAAACAATAACTTTAATAACTCACACAGGTCCTTTTTTATCTGGCTTTACTTCGAGCTCTTCTGTATCAAAAGAATTAGTTAAAGCAGGTAATGAAGTAACCAAAATGTTTATTTTTAATAACAGAAAACAACAACAAACTTTTATAGATTTCCTAAGAGCACCAAAAGATGAAGGCAGTTTTATGTATGATGATTATCAAAAAGATGTGGGTTCTGGTATTATCAATGCTAGCTCCGCATTAAAAGAAGCGGGAATTGCTTCAGGACAAGCCACAAACAAACGCAGAGGACAAATTAGAAATGCAATTAAGACTGTAGAAAATACTTTTATTGGAGGTATGTTTAACACTATGGAAGTGTACTCTCGTTCTGTTGCATACATTGCTGCTTACAGATTAGCACTTAAAGACCCTAAATTTATAGAGAACTTTAATGACTTTCATCAAGACAATGGTGAATGGATGGAAAGTGTTAGAAGAAATGGCGGCAAGGTAACTCCTAGGCTTATAGCAAGAATGATGTTAAGAGAAAATTTCGGCGCATATGGTAAAGGGAACAGACCTGCTTATGCTACTGGTGTAGGTTCTGCAATATTCTTATTTAGTACATACGTGACACAAGCTTTAAGTTGGTTCTACAGAATGGCTACTCATGGTGGGGGTAATAGAAAGCTGGTTGGTCAGAGAATTTTTGCTAAGAGTATGCTAGGAGTTGTAGCAGCAGGCGGAATATTTGCTACTCCTTTTGCAGATGATGTTGTCTGGTTATATGACTGGGTGCTATCTCATCTAACAGGAGTCAGACATGATACTAAACAAGTCATGAGGGAATGGGCAAACGAGTATGGTGTAGGTAAAGGAATGATCGAAGCATTTGAATACGGTCTTGTAAATCAAGCACTGGATATAGACTTATCCTCTAGAGTAAAGTTTACTTCTCCTCATATGCAGTATGCTAAAGCGTTACTTACTGTAGCTGGTGTTCCTACAGGAGTAAGAGTTGATGCTTTAGGTGGTGCTCCTGGTGCTATGACTTTTGGAGCTCTAAGAGGAGCTTTAAGTGACATAAAAAATGCAGGAGGATTGAATAGTGAAGTAGCTTGGAACATCCTTGCAAAGAGAGCAGCTCCTACGTTTTTTAAAAATTTAGTTACAGGTGCTGATTACCTAAAGGGAGGCCCTGCTTTTTCAGGCAATGGTACTTTACTAGTAGATGATACTACTTTTTATGAAGGGCTGGTTAAAAGTTTAGGATTTAATCCTACTAGAATTAAGAAAGGTCAGGAAATTCTAAGGCTAGAAAGACTCAATGGGGGAAGAACCATGCAGATAAGGGCTAGATTTAATAATAGAATTAAAGTACAAATTAGAAATCAAATACTAGCTATAAGAAATAGAGATTCAGAAGAACTAAGAAGAGCGCAAGAAGAACTTGCGGAAATACGAGTGGATTTATTTAAGACTTACCAAAGTATTGAACCTAACTTAAGGTGGATGATTGACTTTGATAGATTGTACGATTCAGTACTGCAGCAATTAAACTCTACTTACAGGACAGCATTAAAAGGTGGGGCAGTTTATCAGCAAGGGCAGATTGACAGGGACGTACTAGGTGTAGATCCTACACGATAGTAAATCCCCATCTCTTAGGTCTTACTTAGACCACTGTACCCAGTCATTAGACTTTGCGGCTACTGAGTTTTCCGCTACTACAGGAACTTGAAAGGTTACTCCGTATTGTGGGTGTGTAAACCACAATGCTTGCTGAGGTCTTTCTGATACGAATCTATTTGAGTAAGCATACTCATCGTACCCTTTAGTCGAGCCATTAACAATCGTTCCTTTAAGAGATATGTATTGGTGATAGTGGCCCAAGATAACATAGTCAATTGTTTTGTTTCGATTGTTGTACTCTTGCTTAATTTTCTGCACACCCCTAGCGATAGGACCAAGCATACCTACGATACCTGAACCACCTGCTACACCTAGGCGATCTCCGTGTGTCAGTAAATAACTTACACCAAAGATCTTGTACACAGTATCGAATCCACTAGGAATTTGAAACTGAATACGATCATCATTCTTAAAGTGCCTAGACAATAGGTTATATAACATCCAATCATAGTTAGTTTTGGCGGCTTGCTTATGTCTGTATTGTTTGTACGTTCTGGAGTGATTACCAAAGGTACAAGGTACAAAGACTTTACCGAACACATCGGCAAACTTTTCTAAACCCCATGACAACTCATCTATTAAATCAAGTACATGCTCTATGTTGGAGCCATCATTGTTCTCGGCTAGCTCGTCATGAATGTCTCCTGATATCATGTCACCACCAAGGGCTACAACAATTCCAGGATACTTTGGGTTGACCATATGGTTAGTACATAAGTCAATAGTGGTTTCAATAACGGTACGTAACCTACGTGAGGCTATGGTTCTATCGTATTCATTGATACCGCCCACCGCTTCTTTAACTACTACCTCTCCCCAATGGAAGTCGGACAAGAAGATAGTAGGTACTCCAGGTGCCCCTCTCGCTGGAGATGATTTGGTTAACCACTTAGGTGGCTTAGCTACATACGTGTCAGCTTTAATAAGGCTATCTTTAATTCTTTGATGTGATACATTCTCTTTAGCTAGTACTTCGACTTGCCTTTTAAGTATGCGCATCTCTGCATCATGTTCGAATTGTTTTTCTATCAGTGCAGCTTCCGCATCAGGGGGCACCAATGTGGGTTTAATCCCTTTGAGTTGTGCTTGTTCTAATCGTTCGAGTAATGTAGTGCGCGGAATGCCTAGTATTCGGGCAGCTGCTGCCTTGTTTCCTTTGGCAGAAATGACCGCGTTTAGTGCGTCTATTAGTTTATTTTTCATGTATAGTTCTCCTGTAGATTGTGAATATTACCACGGTTTTTACCCCTTGTCAACAAGTTTCTGCGGTGGTATAATGTTTGTTATGGAAAAAATAACAGACGAGATAGTGCTTGCTGTACCTACTGTAAAAGTTGGTGGGGATGCAGTTAAAGTAGAAGACGAATCTAACGATTCGTAGTAACCCTAAAAGGAAATTAAATGAACAGAGCTAGCATGCCTAAGACTACTAGTAGCAAACCTAGTAAGGGGTTTAAATTTAAAAAAGTTAAACCTAAAAAATTAAATCTTTCAAGGATGAAAGCTATAAAAAAGAATTTAAAAAAAGAGTCTCCTACTTTAGCAAGAATTAAAAAGAATTTTAAATTAAAAAAAAATACAACCAGTGGTAAAAGCTACAAAGTCTAAAGTAAATCAGGCTGGTAACTATACCAAGCCGAGTATGCGAAAGAGTTTGTTCAATAGAATAAAGTCTGGAACTAAGGGTGGTAATGCTGGTCAATGGTCAGCAAGAAAAGCACAGATGTTAGCCAAGCAATATAAAGCTAAGGGTGGCGGGTACAAATCATAATGCCTGGACTAAAAAAGTCTCAGAAAAGTTTAAACCAATGGACAAAACAAAAATGGAAAACCAAATCTGGAAAGCCTTCTTCGAAGACAGGCGAAAGATATCTGCCAGAGAAAGCAATCAAGAACCTATCATCTGCGGAGTATGCGGCAACGACCAAAGCAAAGCGCCAAGGAACAAAGCGGGGCAAACAGTTTGTGAAACAACCGAAAGCCATTGCAAAGAAAGTAAAGAAGTATAGAAAGGTAACATAATGTTAGCGAAATTATTAGGCGGGGACTTAGTTAAATCTGTAGGTTCTATTATAGATTCAGTTCACACTTCGGAAGACGAAAAGAATAATGCTAAGATAAAGTTAAAAGAAATTGAAGCACAACTTAACAAAGCTCAGAGCGAAATTAATTTGGCAGATGCTAAGTCTGTGTCTGGTGGTATCTCTGGTTTCTTGCAGCGTTCATGGAGACCGCTTATCGGATTCTCGTGTGCTCTAGCGATTGCTTGGGAATATGTCATTAAGAATTTTCTTATATTTTTTCTAGCAGTTTTTCAAGTAGAGACACAACCTTTGCCTGCACTAGACATGGGTACTTTGATGCCGCTTGTCATGGCCTTACTTGGTATGGCTGGAATCAGATCCTTCGAAAAGGTTAAAGGAGTTGCGAAGTAATGCAAAAAAATTTAGAGGAGAGAATAAAAGAACACGAAGGGTTTAGATCTTTCGTATATAAAGACTCACTTGGTAAGGCTACTATAGGGTGGGGCCATTTGTTAACAGAGGAGGACGACTATGAAGAAGGCAATGAATATAGCGTGGACCAGCTTGAAGCTACCTTTCAAATTGATTTGGAAAATGCTAAGCAAGGTGCTATGCGTATCGCTGAAGATAATCATATCTATATTAACGAGCATAGAACAGTGGTTTTCGAAGTTCTAATTGAAATGGTATTCCAACTTGGCGCAAGCGGAGTTGGTAAATTTAAAAAGTTCTTACTGAACTTATCCAAACATCAGCATGATAGTGCGGCAGATGAGATGCTTGACTCTAGGTGGAGTATGCAAACCCCGCACCGTGCTGAAGAACTTTCTTTAATAATTAGATCACAAGCTGATGCTTAAGTGGGTACTTCTTGCACAACTTTGCTTACC
>TARA_B110000211_G_scaffold234911_1_pt1 | contig 11356 bp, 13 predicted proteins | sample TARA_B110000211 | Tara Oceans TARA_B110000211 (sample SAMEA4397516) | marine metagenome | biome: Polar Biome; feature: [DCM] deep chlorophyll maximum layer (ENVO:01000326); material: water (ENVO:00002006), including particulate matter (ENVO:01000060) such as... | depth 30 m
ATATATTCAATCCACTGATCATAATCTTCTGTTTGTTTAATTTTTTTTATCAATATTTTAGCAACCTCTAATATTGATAGTTCCATTCCTTCATCACAACCGATATTGTATATTTCTCCAATTTTACCAGATTCTAAAATCGTAATAAAAGCAGTTGCTGTATCATATGAATGAAGAAATGCTCTCACACAACTTCCATCACCTTGTATTGTTATTTTTTTATCTTCTTTTAATAGTTTTATGAATTTGGGAATTACTTTTTCTGGATATTGATTTGGTCCATACACATTATTACCTCTTGAAATAATAATTGGCATTTTAAATGAATGAGCATATGACTGAGCAATTAATTCAGCACCTGCTTTTGTTGCAGCATATGGATTTGTTGGACATAAAATTGAATGCTCTGTCTTGTGCTTTTCAGAAACATCTAACATTGACTCACCATACACTTCATCTGTTGATACGTGAATGAACTTTTTAATTTTATTATATAATCGACATTCCTCTAATAATACGTGTGTTCCTACAATATTATCATTGGTGTATCGTAAAGAATCCGTAAAAGATGTTTGGACGTGGGATTGGGCTGCAAAATGAACAACATAATTAATATTATATGTTTTAAGAACATGTCTAATTAAATCTTGTGAACAAAGATTCCCTTCAATTAAAGTATATCTCTCATTTGGAATTACATTCTTTTTTTTAGCAGAATAATACATTGCATCAACATTGATAACATTAATCTTTTGATATTTCTTTAAAATTGTATTAATAAAATTAGAACCAATAAAACCACATCCACCAGTTACTAATAAATTAATATCTTTTGAATCTGGAAAATCACAGCGAGTATAACTTTGTAATAATTCTTTCACTGATTCTTTAATATTTTTAATGTGTGGATAAAGTGATGTTAATTTATTTGTTTCTAAAAAATTATTTGATCGTTTTGAAGCAAGAATTGTATTCTGTTCCTCTACTGTAAAGTTTTTCCAAGTGAAAAAAGGATTAACATATTCCTTATACATTTCTAAGATTTCATTATGTGAAACCAATCCTGGATTAGTTAAATTAAACGTTCCAGTTACATTTTTCTGTAACATATCAAGCATTACTGGTAATAATTCTGGTAATACTGTCATTGAGTTCTTAATAGAACATATCTTTTCATATTTTGTAATTTTTGTTATAAAGTTTCTTGGATTATCTTCTCCAACAAGTGGCATTCTAATTCTTAAATTTAAAACAGAATTATCAAATTGATGCATTAATCTATCTGTAAATCCTTTTACAACAGAATAAGCTGATCCAAAAAAGTTTGGTAAAGATGATTCAACAAATCCATTATATTCACTTTCATAATGATGATTTTCATCATATTCGAAAATACAACCAGTACCTAAATAAGTAAAATGAATATTGTTTTCTTTACAAATTAATGCTAGCAATAAAGGTGAAAATAAATTATCTCGTACATTATCAACTATTTTTCCATTTTGTTCTAAATAATCAATTGTTGAATATACTTTATCATCAATTTTTCCATGAGTTCTTCCAATAAATGAAATAATATGTGTCGGTTGATACTCATCGATTTCAGTTAATACATTATCTTTATTGTCAACTCTTGCTGTTCCTAATTTGTAATCAATATTATTTAATAATTGAACAAATTGATTGCCGATCCATCCTTTTCCTCCATAAACTAATAATTTCATTTTATTATATAAATAATAAGTCTTATCTATTTATATAATTTGATGTGTTGTAATTTGTTATTATTATTTGCTTTTTTTTGTAATGTAGCTTTTCAAACATATGTTATTTATTATAATGATTTTAATACTATTGCTTATTGGCAATTAACTACGGTAGTTAGTAATTTTATAGTAATATTTGGGTGTTTGGCTAATTCTAAGGCGTTATTACAAGGATCTTGTGGTAATAGTGATAGGATTATTGTAGTGAATAATAGTGATAAAAAATATAGAGACTATGTTTAATATTTTTAAGGATTTTATATTATATTTTATATTGTAGTATTATATATGGAAAAAACAGACTTTTGTACAAGAGGCGATTTAAAGTATATTCAATGTGATCCAAATAATAAAGATTACTGGACAATGACCGCAACTGATCCAGTTAGATCAAATATGTTAAATGGGTGTTGGATATGTAATATTGAACCTCAGCAAAAAAACAATAATAAATTATGTGATAGGTATTTAACCAATTTTAATTCGTGTTCCTCAAAATACCCAGAGATTGTTAATTTAATGTATAAAAAAAAAGTATATAGATAATATAGATGAATAAATTCTCTGCGATAGATTCTTTTAATAACGTTCATAAACTAAAATCTCTTGATAAAGTTTCAAAATTAATGAATGATTTTAGAATAACTGGTACTAAATATAATTTAGATAAAATATCAGATAAAATATGTTATAAGGAACTGTCCGATATTATGGGTAACTTGATAGTAGAAATGAATACTGAAAAAGAGAATTTAGATAATTATAAAATTAAAAAACAAAATATAAAACAAAAAATGATAAAATTAATTCTTATAATGTATGAAAATGAGGTTCAACCTAAATGTCATAATAAACCCCTTAAAAAGGATACAATGACTGATCTTGAATCTGAAAATATTAAAATTGACAATATTATAAAATCGCTGTTGGATAAAATCAATAAGAATTAATATTCTTCCGTCTCATAGGTGTCATCATCTTCATCGTATTCATTATAGTTTTGATAATTCTGATAATACTCATCTTCTTCTGCATCTTCATCTTCATCGTCATCTTCATCTTCATATTCATCGTCTTCATAATTTTTATACATATCTTCTTGATTAATATAATAAGCATTTTCATATGTTCGATCATCTAAAATATTTTCTAGTTTTTTTTGTAAATCAGAGATATCTCTGTGCATTTGATATGTTTTTTTATCCTTTATTGTAAGGGATAGTTGGGTTTCTCGGAGTTTAATATACCGGTACCAACATTGTTTTGGATACATTCTATCAACATCCGATGGTTTCCAATATTCTGTCCATGTACCAGATGGAGTGTTAAACTTTATTTCAATTGAATATTTAGCATTTTTGCATCCAGATTTGATATATACATATGGTGTATTAATAGTCTTGGAAGAAGTCTTGGAAGAAGTCGTTGATTTAGACTTACCGGGCGATTTAACAGGGGTTGTTAATTTCTTTGGATTAAGTCGCTTGGTGTTAAGATAAAGTGGTTCAGTGATAACTAACGAATGACTCATTGTTTTTTATATAGTATTATAATTATAATACTATATATTTTCAATTTTATATATAATATAAGTTATATATATAGATGTCATCATGGTCATGTAAGTGTAATAAAGGTTCAACATTACAAGAAAGACAATATGCATTACAACTAATGTATACTGGGGTAAGAAAACCAAACTGTCAATCATCATTACCGTTTTCCTGTAATGGAGTTCGAGCACCATACCAAATAAGTACAGGAAGTGGTTATGGTAATCCTTTACCTATGAGTGGTACTGATAACTGGGGTCCTACTATGGCCCAGTCAACAATGGATAATTTATATGGTTCTGGACTAAGTGATGGAATTACAGGTATTTCAACAAGAGAAGGTAATTGTACAGGCTGTGTTGATGGTGGTTGTCCAACAGAATGTGCTACACCAGTAGCAAGCTGGACAAATCCAGATACATTCGTTCAATATTCAGGACAATCTGCCATACAAGCCTATAAAAAATATCATTTTAAAAAGTTTGGTGATTCAGGTGATGCAAGAGGGGTAAGAAACACAAGTGGGGATTCTAGCTTTTATAATCCGGATTTACTGTTTTGGAAATGGCGTTAGATATTATGAACCCGTGATTGATCGTGGGTAGTGTCAGGTCCGAATAATTGGACACTGTGGGTGGGTGGCGTTTTAAAGAGCATATATCCATATTACCAATACATCCCATTGAAGAGATGACTCTAAACAGAAAAGTTATAGTTTTGGGGTTTTGTAACAGCTGCCTTTGGCTCGTGACCTGACACACTATATTATATATTCTATTAATATTTTTATGTTTCCTTTTTTATTTTTATAGAGGTAAGCTAATTGATAATTATTATAAATTTAAGATAATGCGCCGCTATCACTAGCGTCGTCAATGTATCCGGATTTAATGTTTTGGAATTTTGGATATTAGATATTATGATCCATACAGGCTTCATTGTATGGGGAGTGTTCCCGGAATCGAACCGGAGATGATGTTTTTACCACTTAAACTAAATATTTTCATATTTCTGATTTTGAATCAGAAACTCATGGAGCCTAGGCTCCTTGAACTTACCAACTGAACTAAACACTCGCATTATATTATATATTCTATTAATATTTTTAGATTTCCTTTTTTATTTTCTATCATAAGTTATATTATAATATATCAATCTATATTATAATATGAATACATTCATAACATTGATTTGTTTACTTTTGCTTAGCGTAATTATTATTGTAGTAGGAATATTTTTATACAATATCTTAATTGGTCGTCATTCAGTCTGTGGGTGTTATAGACAGTCTGATGGGGGAAAACGAGGATTTTGTGGACAATGTCTAAAGGGAACCTTGTTTGGTTGCCCAAACGGATGTAAAGAAAATTGTAAAAAACGTAGATACAAAGGTAAGGCTCAACCCCAATGCGGAGTTTAAATATTTAAATATTTATTTCTAGTGGATTACATAAAAAAATATAATATATCTTTTTATATATATGCTAATTACTTTTAAAGATTGTATTGTTGTTGTAATATTAAGTATTATTATTTTTATTTTGATTAAAGGTATATATAGACATGAAACTATGAAAAATAAATCGGACGAGGCGTGTGACTGTGGAGAATTAAAAACTAATCTTAAAATTAAAGATAATTCTGATAAAATATCTCAGATTAATGCCCAACTAACTAGTCTAGAATCAACCGTAGGCGGATTAGATAAAATAAGACAGGATTTTATAAAAGAAAGTGCTAAAAAATCAGCGAAGGCGAAGAACTAGATGAAGTGTTGACTCTTTCTGAATATTGTAATCACTAAGAGAACGATTATCTTCAAGCTGTTTGCCTGCAAAAATGAGACGCTGTTGATCGGGAGGAATACCCTCTTTATCCTGGATCTTCTGTTTCAGATTCTCAATAGTATCACTTGGCTCAACATCGAGAGTAATAGTTTTACCGGTTAAAGTTTTGACGAAGATTTGCATTATATATTATATATATATATATTTATTTAAATAATTTTATAAATATTCAATTTTTATTTTTATTTTTATTTTTATTTTTAACGATATTTGAAATAATTAAAATTATATATAATATAAATAATGGGACGGCGACGTAAATATACAGACTCAAAAAAAAAAAGAAAAAGAGATCTAGAAGATAATATTCAAGAATCTCTCTTTATATATAATAAATCCCCTTCAAATGGTTCCAATAACATGTATCAGAATATTGTTATTAATGCTAGAAATAAATCACAAGAAGAATATATTAAGAAGTTACAAAATAAGAATAAGAAGGTTGTTGTAGCTGTTGGACCAGCTGGTACAGGCAAAACCCTATTAGGTACACTAGTTGGATTAAAATATTTTATGGAAAATAAATATGAAAAGATTGTAATTACAAGACCGGTTAAGAGTGTGGATGAAGATATTGGATTTCTTCCAGGAACACTTGAAGATAAAATGGCTCCTTGGATAAGACCAGTATATGATATATTGGGTAAATATTATTCTGATTATATGATTCAAAAAATGTTTGAAAATAATATTATTGAAATATGTCCACTAGCATTTATGAGAGGACGAACATTTGAAAATAGTTGGATTATTGCTGATGAAATGCAGAACTCTACTATATCTCAGACAAAGATGTTGTTAACAAGAATAGGTAATGGCTCAAAATTAGTTATTACTGGTGATTTAAAACAGAAAGATATTATGGGTAAATTTTGTGGGTTACAAGATTTTATTCAAAGGTTGTCTGGACGAGTACCTAAAACAATATCAGTACATACATTTGAAATTGTTGATGTTGAACGATGTGAAGTAGTTAAAGATATTTTAGCGTTATATGATGAATAAATATTTAAAGAGTTTAATTATTAATAGATACATAATGTGTCATACTTTTTTTGCATCAATGGCAGCTTTCTATTTACTTTTAGTATCAAGTGTTATTTATTTACATCAAATTTATAAAATTGATTTACCTTCATTTTCGACAATGGAATATGATAGAATTGATTTACGATCTTTATTAAATTATACAACATCAACATAATCACTTAAAAATTAATTACATATATATATATGTAATTAAATGTCTTATTGTTCTTCTGGTTGTACATGTCCTGATTATTATAAAATAATTGGAATGGATAAAACAGTTTATATTATTATTAAAGAAACAATTGGTATTATTGCTGCATTCTTAACTGGAATAACATTAATGCCACAAGTATATATAGCAATTAAATCAAAAGGTGAAAAAACAATGAATTATACTTTTTTAATAATTACATTAATAGCTACAATCTTTTGGTTAGTATACGGAATGTTATTAGGTTCAATTCAAACAGTTGTTTTAGAGGTTATTGTATTTATAAATGTTATTATTTTATTTATTTCAAGATTAATATATCAAATAAAAAATCGTAATTTATAATATAATGAGAGCACGTGTTAGAAAAAGATTTCATGGAGTTGAAAAACAGTTTGATAAATGGTGGTGGAAAAATAATGGCGGATATGATCAATATATATCATGTGTAAAATATAATTTTTGGAATGATCCATTAAAGAAAAAAAGAAAAAGTATGTTAGTTAAATCATTTAATAAATATATTATAAGACACAATTTAGAATAAATATAATAAAACTACATTTAGTATTATTATATTTTGAATTGATTTTAATTAAATAAACTCTCTAATCAGATTGAACAATCGTAAAACAGATGGATTTTTAATTAATAGTAATAATATATAATGAACATTAATGATTTTTTACCGATTGATTTAAAACATAAACCATTTACTGATAATAATGAATTGATTTCATATTTATATAAAAATAATCACTTTAGAATGTATGATTTTGTTAAAAAAATAATTGATAATTATAATAGTCCAAATGCTAATTTACAATGTTGTTATTATTATACACCCCCATGGGATGTTCCAGATAGATCATTAGCTATATTAAGAAGTAGAAATGATGTTATAACATTCATTAAAAAAGTTAATGAATCAGATAAATTATTTACTGAATATATTAAATTAATTTCACATTATAGATATAATAAAACTATACGAACTGATTTGTATCAAAATGGTATCACCACATGTTGTATTGATCCAATTACATTATATAATACTTTTTCATTTACATTATTATTACCATTAGGTATTATAAATGATGATTTAGATTATCATAGAAGTGAAGTTTTTCAGTTTTTAATTACAAATTATAGTATAAATCCACATTTTGTTGTAATTGAAAATCATACACTAGATGAAAATATATTTATTGTTAAAGGTGCTTATTTTGGAAAAGAAGCAGATGATGATTATATTACAACTGAAAAAATCGATACTTATACATTTCATTTTACAACTACCGTTCACGAAAATATTAATTTTTCTGGTCATATATTATAATGAGTATTGTTGTAAAGAGCCAGCAATTCTATAATTGTGATTTTAAATATATTAATCAACACAATGAAATAGATCAAGACGATGTAGAATTAAGTCAATATGAAAAATACACAAGTTTTGATAAGTGCATTTTTGATCATTGTATTTTTAAGGATTGTAGTTTTACAAATAAAATTATTTTTACAAATTGTCATTTTGTATCATCTACTTTTACAAATGCTAAAAATATACAGTTAGCTAGTACGTGTACATTAATTTATTGTAATACAGATGATAGTATAACTTTTTTATCAGATCAATATTTAAAATTATCTAATTCTTCAAATGCAATATATTCAGGTCCTGGATTATCTTTTAGTGGTAAAACTATAAAAAACTTAGGTTTACAATTTGTAAATAATTATGAACAATTTTTCTTGGATGATTTAGAACCATATATACAACCAATACTTAATGCTGATTGGACTGCTCATATTCCAAATTATAATTATTATTTAGATGGAGTCCTAATTTTAAAAGATGCTAATAATGTATTTTCGAATGATAAATCTCAGTATATTTTACATAATAATATTCCTACAACCTATCCAACCACTGGATTAGATATTTCAGTTCTTGATTGTCCAACATGTGCCACATCATGTACTACATTATACTGTAATAAATGTTTGCAAAAATATAATACATATGGTATAAATTATTATACAGATAAATATGATACCAAGATAGATAAAAAATTACTTACTTTTTTTGAACCGGATTCAAAATCATTTTCAGAAGATTTTAAAGATAGTAGATTAGAAATTAATCCCAGAATAGCATCTCAAGTGGGTAGATTAATTGATAGTGATAATACAAATTATATGAATTCATTAAATTATTCATTTGAAATTGATGATGTAAATTATACAAAATCATTAACAACTCCACATAAAATTGACAGATGTTTCTATGTGTTTTCAGAAATTGGTCAAGATATGGGTGCATTAACTGCACCATTAACAGCTGGCGTATGTAAAAATACTCGTTATAAAACTTTTTATACAAGCAATTTAACATATTTAAATAGTGATGTATCATGTATGAAAAATGACTGGACAGATAATTTAATTCCAACTGATAAATTTGGATTAGTAGAAGAAATATTAACTTTAGGAATAAATGCAGATAATTTAAAATTATTAACTCCTGATGAGCTTCCGACGAAGCCCTTAACCGGTAATGCAATTCTAGATATACCAATTACGACTTATAATGCAGCTGTTGATGTAATAAATGCTACTGAGGATACTATTATGGGAACGGCTAAAAAAATCTTTGATTTAAGTAAATATGATGATGTATATAATTGTATATCAAATTTCGGAACACCTGGTGATAAAATAACAACAACAATAAATAATGTAAATTATCAAAGTTATGCAAATATTTTTATTCCTGAAATCACAAATAGAATAATTAAAACATCTAATGGTCCACCAATATTAGATTTGTCCAATTCACAATTCACAAATTGTGATATACAAAATCTATTTAGAATTCAGTCAGATGACGTAAACACAAGATATAAGTTTTATGATGTGAACAAACAGATTATATCATTGATGAACTTTTCAAATACTAGTGATTTATTTCATGAGATTGCTACTGGATTTGAAAATATATTTATAGGGTCTAGATTTAATTTTTGTAAGTTCAAAGATGTTTTATTTTCAATTGTGTATGTTTATTATAATAATGAATTTTTTATACCTCCTTTAATTGCTTCATATAAATCGAATAATACAATTGTGGCTGAAACAATAAAATTCAGTGATGTAAAAATCGATACAGGTGTTAAAGTTTGGGATTGGTTATGTAATACATTAGCGGATGAAGGATCAATTTCCAATCAAGTAATAGATAATATTCCAATAAATCCAGGACAAACTTTAAATTTAAATCTTGATTATTGTTCTTTTACAAATATGATAACACCACCAGATACATTACCAGATAAATATGGAATTGTTAGTAATAGTAGAATGTTATCCGAAAATCCTCTGGGTGCCACAATAACAGACAAAGGTTATACAGGACAATTATATCATATTATTGGAGAAAATCAAGATTATAATAACATTAGTTTTACATCTGTTGATTTTAATGAAATAACAATTGGTCATTTAAATATACCAGATGAAAAATCATTCTTTTCGCAACATGTTAGGGAATGGACCGGGGATTTTAATATAGATTATTCAAAAAAGATTTATAAAACTATTATTGCTGAACAAAAATTAGAATATGCCGAAAATATTCTTACTGCTAAAAGTCATTTAATTGAACATACATTAACACAACCACCGTTGGGCATATTTCGTCGACCAGCTAACACAGTGATTGTAGATGATATTGAATATGTAACCGAAGAAATGGAACAAGCAGAACTAGGAATAAAAATAAATGGTAAAAATAAATGGACTAAAATTATTTCAAATAATGATTATATAACATATGAATATAAGTCTACTGAAACAACCGAAAAATCATTTTATAATGTATTAGTTAAGTATATTGAAGAATCAAATAATAGTAATAATTATTCAATATTTAAAAAATTTAGTTTTATATTACCAGATGACTTATTAAATAAAAATCAGGCTATTATTTACACTTTATTAAAAACTATAATAAGTACAGCTGATAATTCAATCAAAAATAAAACATTTGATATTTATAATACAGATACAGATCATACAAAAGACTTTATAAGAGATCACTATGTTAATTTAAGAAATATACCAAATATTTCAACATTAGGAAATTTAAGTGAAGTTACACAAATGACAAATCAAATTACAAATGGGTATAGTGCTCATCTCGAAGAAAACTCAACAGCATTAAATAATAGTAATATTAAATTAGACAATGTTGCAAATAATTATTGTTATTTTCATAACAATATGTTTAATCATTCAATAAACTATAATAATAATATATTCACCAGATGTCGTTTTACTCATAATACTTTTAATATATACAGAAATGAATTAGAACCGTTTATGTATTACGGTATTTGTAGTACAATTGATACAACTTCTGACCCAAAATATTCAAAACATTTTTCTGATAATAATTTTTTCAAAATGAATAATGATGGTACATCCAATTCAGCAGGTAATAAGTTTGTTTTTTTAAATAAAACAAAATCAACATCAACAAATATGTATTTTATAGTTATTGATAATTATGATAATATTTCAAAAAAATTATTATATATCAATGTTGAAACAACAGATACTACTATTTATACTGATCTGCAGTTAGAAACATCTTCTCTGTATTTAGCTTTTCAAGATTTATTAACAAATAATTTATTAGTATATAATCAACTTACTAATTGTAAAATTATAGTTTATAAAACAGAAACAATTTCAAATCATATTGCACGAATAGCTAATTCACTAACTAATATAGTAACCAAAGGAACAAATGACTATAATATAGTAGATATTTTAGGGTTCTCATTATTGAATTACAATGGTAATTATTATTATAAATTAATTGAAAATACTTCACCAATTGATGCATCAATCATTAAAATAAATAGAGTAGCAATTGGAAAG
>TARA_B110000211_G_C14092509_1_pt1 | contig 11337 bp, 3 predicted proteins | sample TARA_B110000211 | Tara Oceans TARA_B110000211 (sample SAMEA4397516) | marine metagenome | biome: Polar Biome; feature: [DCM] deep chlorophyll maximum layer (ENVO:01000326); material: water (ENVO:00002006), including particulate matter (ENVO:01000060) such as... | depth 30 m
TAGTTTATGTTGTTTACCTTCAGTAATATGGGTTTTATTTGCTGGCTCCTCTGCAATAGTTGCAGCAGACTCCCTTTCTAATGATTTATATTATTCATCTTTCAGATATTTATTATATTCCATATCTATAATGATGTTGATAATAGGCTTAATTATATATTTTAGGAACAGAGGAATATGCACATTAGATGACGCTAAAAAGAATCAAAGAAGAGTAATTAATACTATTTTAGGCACATTTACAATAACCTTAATTGTTTATTTAATATGGAATTATCTAATTTTAGAAATATTAGGGATCGGATTAGGTTTACCTTGGGAAGATTCGGCCTTTTGGAATAATTGAGCAAAAACTGTCGAATATCTCATAGGAAAGTACTGCATGCGTTGCATATGAATGATGAGTGGAGGGATTATGATATTGCGAATCCAACGCAAGAACATGCAATGCTAAGGGAAATGATCCGTGACTTTACCAAAAAAGAAATTGAACCTCAAGCACTTGAACATGATAAAAATGAAAAGTTTAATGTTGATTTATTTCGTAAACTAGGGGAATATGGGCTTCTTGGAATTTCGGTACCTGAGGAGTATGGAGGAGCAGGAATGGATGCAACTGCAGTTGCTATTGTGAATGAGGAATTGTCATATTCTGATCCAGGTTTTTGTTTAGCTTACTTGGCCCATGCTCAATTAATGGTTAATAACCTCGCACAAAATGGAACTAAAGAACAGAAATCCCGCATACTCTCAAAAGTATGCAGTGGTGAATGGATTGGTTGTATGGCAATGAGCGAATCAGGTTATGGCACTGATGTTCTTGGAATGCAAACAAATGCAATTATCCAAAATAATGGATCTTGGAAAATAAATGGTAATAAGATGTGGATTACTAATGGCGCTATAGATGACAAAGGTACCCCTGCTGATATTGTTTGGCTTTATGCACGGACGGGAACAGACTCTAAAGGTCGCGCAGAACTTACAACTTTCTTAATTGAGAAAGGAATGCCAGGTTACAGCGTAGGTCAGAAAATATATGATAAAAGTGGTATGAGGGCAAGTAATACCGCAGAATTAGTATTTGATAATTGTATCGTCCCGGCGGAAAATGTAGTTGGTAACCCTGGAGAATCTATTATTCACATGATGAGAAATTTAGAAATTGAACGTATTGGATTAGCAGCCATGGCATTAGGGATTGCAAGGAGGAGTTTATCTGCAATGAATACATACGCTAGTGAAAGAGAAGCATTTGGTAATGAGATTAGAAATTTTGGCCAAATTCAAAGGCATATAGGCGAATCATGGGCAGAATATCGGGCAATGAAGGCATATGTATATGATACTGCAGCAAAAACAGACTTGTCTATGGCAGGGAATAGATTAGATTCAGATGGCGTAAAACTATTTGCCACTACTGCTGCTAAAAATATAGCAGATAGGGCAATACAAGTTATGGGGGGATATGGGTACGTTGGAGAGTATGTTGTTGAGAGGCTTTGGAGAGATTCCAAACTACTTGAAATCGGAGGAGGGACTCTTGAAGGGCACCAAAAGAATATAACTCGTGATTTAGCAAAAGATCCTGGGGCCATAGAAAGGTAAAATGTGACGTAGTCCCGCCCGGATTCGAACCAGGGTCCCCAGGACCAAAACCTGAGATGATGGACCACTACACTACGGGACTTCGCGTCCTTCCGTGACGCTACTTGAATTTGTATATGACGGCTCAAAGTGGCGGTAGCATCAAGGCAGATGCAACAATCGAGATAGGTGTGAAGGGTCTGAAATCATTGTTAATGGTGGCTTTACTTTTACTATGCCCACTATCTTCAATTCCTAATTATTCTACCTCTGAAAATACAGAAATTATCATCGAAAGTAAGTCATATGAATCTAGTTCGCAAAATATTCCTGATTCAAATCCATGGGTTGATTCAAGTATTATAGAAAGAATCAACGCCGGTGCCAAAGAAATACGAATAACTACGATTACTTGGTCTCTGAAGGAATTAAATGATTGGCAACAAAAACATGGGGCATTCGAAAGACAAGAACCTCTTGGAGAGGGAGAAAGCTTCGTGTTTAATGAACCAAAAGATGGTGAAATTAATCATCGTACACTTTGGGTAAAATCAGATTTATTTCATAAATTAATGTCAATTCCTGGTTTAATTGCTTTAATAGATGCGGAAAGGCCTCCAGAATCTAATGATATCTATCCATCTGAGATGTCTCCTGATTTTGATCCCGAATCAGTTCGCTCGGGGGAAATCCATGGAGCTAATGATGCATGGGATAGAGGATACACGGGAGAGAATATGGTTGTAGCCGTGGCAGATAGTGGTGTTGATTTTGGGCACCCGGACCTAAATGGTACTCAGGCAAGAGTGAATTATGCTAATTCAAGTTACGTAGGATGGCCCTTAATGTTCGATCACAATAGCATGTATTATTGGCTAGTTGATGGTTCTTCATACCCTCAAACTAATACATGGTATGCAAACACTTCATTTGTTGATTTTGACAATAACAGTGATGGTATTTTGGATCAAACCGGATACAATGTTACTGGCGTCAATACTTCCTTATCGGGCATATATCATTTAGGAGAACATCCAGATCCGACTTTGAGAGATAGGGCTGGAGGCGATGTCCCTATATTGGTAGTTGATGATAGAATTTCTGGCTTATATGAAACTGTATATCCTGATATAGACAGAGATAATTGGTTTGGAAATGAAACTCCTATGAGGCCGGGAGAAGAGACATCAGGAAGGGATGTAGATGGAGATGGATTATGGGATATTTCTGCTGGATTAGTTTACTGGGTCTCTGATGGCGTTAACGGAGCACCATATGCTGAAACATATGCATCTAGGCATGGTTATTCTAATAGGATTGCAGGTAGTGGAAACCTAATTTTATTCATGTTAGATTCGGGTAATCATGGGACATTATGTGCTAGTGCTATAGCTGCACAAGGAGTAATTTCAGATGGCGCAATAAAAGGAATGGCACCAAATGCCACGATTTCTTCTATTGGTAATCATTACTCGGGAGGGCATGCCCTAGATGGATGGAGATTTATTGCAGAAGGCTATGATGGTAATCCAGAAACTCCCGACCAACCTAATATTGGTTCTTTTTCTTTTGGCTACTCATCAATTGATGATTCTGGTTCAGATGGATACTCATTATATCTTGATTGGCTGACTAGAATATATAATCAAAATACATCTTATGCGGTTGCAATTGGAAATGGAGGGCACGGATTTGGAACCACGAAAGTTCCTGGTGCGGCCCATGGAGTATTTTCAGTTGGTGCCTTTAGTAGTCGATCTAGTGATTCATGGGGTCAGAATGCACCTTGGTCCAATAGAGGTCCAAATGTAGTTGGAAGAATGGATCCTGATATTGTCTCAGTTGGCTGGTCTGCAACAGGGGATATGCCCCTTAACTCATATGAATCTGCAAATTCTGCTTGGACAACATGGGGTGGAACTAGTTTAGCAACACCTATTGCAGCAGGATTGATAGCATTAGTTGCAGAATCATGGTTACAAAATAAAGGAGAATATCCTAAATCTCAAGAATTGCGAGATTTTGTCTTATCTACTTCTGACGATAGGGGTTATGAGCCGTTTATCCAAGGGGGCGGATGGTTGAATGCTTCTAGGGCAGTATCTACATTAGATGGAGATAATGGTTCATGGTGGGCTAGTCCAGCGCAATGGAATTCTGGAACTTTTCAGGGGAGTCATAGGGATGCAAATATCAACCTCTTGAAGCCAGGAGAATCTCAAAATGTAGATATAGAATTTACTAATTCAGGAGATTCTGAAATTCTTTTACAATATTCACCTACTAAATTTTCCCCCTTAGAGCATAATATCATGGTGTGGGAAAGTATAGGTAACGGTAGCGATAATGGGGCCAATGGTACATGGGATGGCTACCAGAGCAATGAGCCTGATTTACTAATACCGTTGCATATAACTGGTAACGAATCTATTCAAATCCATGGAGATACAACGCAATTACGTGCTAGAGCAACAATAGAGTATTCTGCATTTGACCCCAATAAACAACGTATTTCACATGAACGGGTCTTTTTACAAATATACCGATGGACAGATTATGATAATGATGGCGTATTTCACAATGATACTGATCAAGATGGGATGGTGGATGCCGGTGAATGGACGGAATCAGATGAAATGGAAGAAGTGACTAATTGGTTTTCCAATGGGCCGCAAGCGGAAGTGCGAGTTGGATTGCCATTTGAAGACGTCAGAGATGGTCTAATGTTAGGAGTTTGGAGGTATGTTGATGAGTTTTCAGGAGAGGATCCGGTAAGAATAGAAATAGATTGGACTACATTTGGAGTAGTTAATGAAGATTGGATATCTATTTTAAATGAAACTGTCATAACAAGTGGGGCCTCTATTTCTATAGAAATGAATATTTCTATTCCTGAAGGTACTGTTCCAGGTTTATATCAGCAAGGCCTTCATATTCAATCTTTCGAAGTTGATGATGAAGGTAATTTTTCAACTATTGGTCATAATTGGACTTTGCCAATAGTCACAAATGTCCCATGGGAAGGTCCATTTTCTTTACTTCCTAAACCACTCGATGGTAATGTTTCTAATCAGACATTATACACTGAGTCATGGATTAGTGGCGCAACTAGGTGGAATTGGCGTGCCGAAAGTGGAGATTGGAGATTTCTCTCCATAGATTGGCCAGCCGAATTAGATACAGGAGGAATGGCTATATTGGATGTCGATTGGGATGACAACCCCTTTACTGATATTGATATTTTATGGTTATCTGAGATGGAACATGGTTATTCTCAGGAAGAATCTGAAGCTTATGGTGAATCTACATTTTTTATTGAGTCCCGTTCAACAAATAATCATGCAGGAAGTGGGCAGCATAATTGGGGAACTTTTACAGATACATCGCAAGAAGTGTTTGCAGTCCCAGTGTCCGAAGGTATACATCAAATGGTCCTTCATACCGCATTACATGGCATTCAAACTAATGATAATCCATTAAATATCTCAGTTGGATATGTAGTTGCAGAAGATTCAGGATTAGAAAGGACAGTTGTGGACTGGTCGCAAGGAAGTGGAAATGATTCGCTTTATCTGTTATCTACTATCCCATTACCTGTGGAATCAGTTGATGCAAATGGTTGGAATAAGGAAATATATTTTGATAATGAAACAGCATTTGATGACGGCGCAAATAAAATGGATTCATCATGGTGGTATAATTTCTCCTTAGAGAATACCACTGAAATTTCTATTAATATGGATGCTTATGATGATGCAGATCTCGATTTATATTTATTTAGAGATTCTAATCAAGACGGCAATTATTCATCAGATGAAGAAGTTGCTAGGTCGTGGAGTGGCTCTTCTTCTGAATCATTAACTCTCTCTAATCCCGAAGATGGCAATTACTCAATTGCAGTTTTGGGTTGGTCAGTACCAGGGGATGTAGTGCAATTTTGGCTAAGATCTGAGATAATAGGCGGTGATCAATTACGAATTTTGAATGAATCAATACTTTCTAAAGAATCTATAGACGAATTGTGGCCCGATGGTGCGATTGAGTTAGGAGGTGCTATCCCATCTAGTGTCCTAGAAGTAAATATTGATTTTGATATCCCTGATGGAGAAGGAAGTTGGATGGGATATGTAGACGTTACACTTGAAGGAAATATTAACTTCCGTCTACCTTATAATTATGAATTGATAAATAGCGATCCCGTGGTTTCATTTTTAACACCAACAAATATGACTTATTCAAATGAGATAATTGATATTACATTACATGCCATTGACATAGGAGTTGGTTTTTCACTAGAAGACTTTATTTGTGTGCCACTGAGTAATGGGACTGGAAATTTAATTGCTGAATCAGCTTTTGGGATAAGCACTAATGGGGATATTTTAGAAATCACAGACGCTTGGAATGAAGAAAATTATTCTAATTTTAGCGGCGTTATATTTAGAGAAATTATGATTAATTCTTCAATACCAGAAATTGAGCAATGGCACGACTATAAGGCAACAATATCCGATCTTTATGGAAATTCTGATGAAACATATCTTTCCGTTTTGTACGATTTCACTGCTCCTGAATTGTTTGTCACTGGAATGCCATTGATAACTAATAAACAGAATATTATTATTGAAATAGCCACAGAACCACATGCTATCCTATACGTAAATCAAGAATTATTAGAATTAAATAATAATGGCAGTGCACAATATATGCTAAATCTTTCCTTAACTCAATATGGCCTATATCCTTCTAATGAGGGAGATTTACCATTTTATTATTTACCTAATAGTAACTTATTTTCGATTAATTCAACAGATACTTCTGGAAACTATGTTAATAGAAACTTCCAAGTAATATTTGATCCTTTGATGGAAAACTTCAGCGTTATAAAAATAATAGACCAGGGAAATTTTGAATATCAAATTAATGACATAACAAGTCCCTTGAATATCACTAACGGGCAGTTATTGGTCAACATACCTGCAGATTCAAAAAAATGGTGCTTAAGATTACAAAGTATTGACTCAGTAGGATATTTTCAAGAATGCAATTCTAGAATTTCTATCCCGGAAATATTTAATGAATCAACAGGTTATCCAATAAATGGCATATCTCAATATGAAGAGAATTATGGCACCATTATTCAAATGAATATCTCCGATCTTCCAAATGGAGAATATGAATTATCTATTGAAATTATTGATTGGGCCAATAACTCAAAAACTGAAACTTGGCCAATATCCTTTGACACTATCTTGCCAATCGTTAGTTGGTCACTATTTCCGTCCGATGGTCCTTTGTTAAGCAATCACTTCCAAAATCTTTCATGGGGCTCTTCTGAGAAAGTTGATGTTAATTTACTATTAAATGGTGATATAATTTACTCCACTAATGGATCAAATGGATTTTATGATTTCGAATTGAATTATACGGGTAATCATTTATTTTGCTTCAAAGCTATAGACTCCACCATCTTTTATGAAAATAATAATTCATACAGCGAATGTAGAACTATGTCTTTAGATTCCAGCATATATGACTCACAATTGTCTACTTATACTAATGACGGATTAGTTTCATCGGATACTCTCCAAGTAATATTACAAAGAGAAGGTTCTCAAGAAATTAGGTGGTCCCGTTTTGGTTCAGATGACATTAATATCATTCCACCGGGGGATAATTTAATAATATTGGAACTCTATTTGGTTGAAGGATTAAATGAATTCACCGTCGAAATCCGATCTCTAGATGAAATTGATGAATATTCAATATCTCTAATTAAAGATTCTACCTCTCCAATTTTTTCGTTTTCTGAAGTTAATCATCGTAATTCACCTCTAAATACATTAAAACAAATAGAGGGGGTATGTGAAGAGGGACTAATTGTCAAAATTAGTAATATTTTAGAAGAATTACAATTCATATGCCCAACCTCAGGTATTTTTTCCTTAAATATTTCCGTACCTAGTAATTCAGGTTTTTACAAGATAATAGGTAAAACTAGTGACGAAGCAAATAATGAGGCAAATTATTCTATTGATGTAAGTAAACAAGACTGGGGGGAATGGGTAAAAGAAGATATCCAAAATAAAGGTCCAATGCTAAATTGGGTTATTGCAATTTCTAGTTTTGTATTCATTATAACAGCAATAAATGTTTTTACCTCGAAGCGAAAAGAATAATTATTGTATATATTTTAATTTTTAATGCGAAGGCTAATTTCTAAGGTGCCTTTCGAAAGAGATATGGATGTTGAGTTAATTGGAGTTATTGGCGCAGGGCAAATGGGGAATGGCATAGCACAGGTTGCTGCATGTGCGGGATTCAAAGTCGTTATAGTGGATATAAAACAAGAATACTTAGATAATGCAATAAATAATATTCAAAAATCACTTGATAAACTCGTTAAAAAAGATCGTTTAAATCAAAAACAAGTAGATTATGCTTTTTCATTGATAAGTTGTAATACTGATATGTCTGCAGTTTCCAAAGCAGATTTGGTTATAGAAGCAGTACCTGAAATATTGGAACTCAAGCACTCAATATTTTCTAAACTAGATTCAGTATGTAAACCAACCACCATCCTGGCATCTAATACTTCTAGCATTAGCATTGATGAGATTGCAAATTTTACTAATAGGCCAGAACTAGTTATCGGAATGCATTTTATGAACCCAGTCCCTATAATGAAATTAGTTGAAATTATAAATGGAACCAAAACAACAACTATGGTAAATGATACGGTAGTAGAAACGGCCTCAAAAATGGGTAAAATAGCATTATCATGCAATGATTCTCCTGGTTTTGTTAGCAACAGGATTCTTTGCCCAATGTTGAATGAAGCAATTTTAACTCTAGAAGAGGGCGTTGCCGAGGCAGAAGCCATAGATGGAATAATGAAATTAGGAATGAATCACCCTATTGGGCCACTTGCTTTATCGGACTTAATAGGATTGGATACTTTATTACATATTATGAATGTTCTACATGAAGGATTAAATGATGATAAATACAAACCTGCAAATTTACTCATAGATAAGGTGAAAAAAGGCCATCTAGGTCGTAAATCCGGCATCGGATTCTATCAATATTAATTAATTTCTTGACAACCTTGAAAGTATTGGCTCATTACCGCACAATGATGGCACTCAAACCTCAAGTTACAATAATGACTATAATCTTATTATTATCTGGCTTTTCTAGTACCGTTTTGGCGAATGATGCTGGAAGTGGAGGAGATGCTGGTGGCTCATTTTCAACTTCTACAAATCTTAGCTCTTTAGATGCTATCTATTATGGCAATTTAAGTAGTAATGATACTGATGATTATTATGCTATTTCCATACCTAGTGACACAGGATTAGCAATAGAACTTACTTCACCGTCGGCTTCGGATTTTGATTTATATTTATATTCTCAAAATCAAGCAACCATAGACTATAGTTTCAATGGAGTAGGCACTATAGACTCGGTTACTTCTAATGGTACGGCTGTTGGAGGGACAACGGTTTATGTAAGGGCTAAATTATGGTCTGGTTCTGGCCAATATACAATGCAATTTTGGTTTTTTAGTACTACTGATCCGTGTAATACTTCTCAAAATGATGCTAATACTGGAAACGATGCTTCAGATTTACAATCTTCAGCAACTACTCTAAGCTCAACAAATGGGACCCATTTTGGTTGTGTCAACAAGGCAAATGATGAGTATGATTGGTATAGCATAACAATTCCTAATTATCATTCAATAAGTGCACAACTAATTTGGAATAATACTAATGTTGATTTAGACTTACATTTATTCGATAGCAACGGTTCTTACTTAGATTATTCATATGATTATAATCCTGAGAATATCTCTAGTGGAAGTGCCAATATTGGAGGCACCACTGTCACCTTACTTGTTAGGGCTTGGGCTAGTGGAGATAATTATACACTCTTACTAAATTTTGACAATATATCGAATTCTCAAGTTTATAATCAAAATGATGCTAATTCGGGAGGGGATGTTAGTGGAAATTTTTCTAATTCGTATAACATAGTGGGAAATAATACATACTTTGGATGGATATCTGATTCAGGAGATGTTAATGACATATACTCAATATATATTCCTAATGAATTTGCAATCGAAGTAACCTTGACATGGAATAATAGTGCAGATGATTATGACCTCGGCCTATTTGATCAATCTGAAAACATTATTTCTTCAAGTTTCCTTGGAAATCCGGAATTTGTTCAAAGTGGAGCCACAGATGTTAGTAATTCGACTGTTTATGTGGTAATTCAAGCCGGAACTGGAGAAGGCAACTATTCAATCAATATTACATTGATTAACCAATCAAATATAATAGCATTTAACCAGAATGACGCTTATAGTGGAGGTGATGCAGGTGGAACATTTTCCAATGCTACAACAATTAACGCTACAGATGGTGTTTCATATTGGCTAGGTTATGTTGATGAATCTGTTGATGAATATGATTACTATTCAGTTTATGTCCCTACAGATTATGGTATTACAATCCTTTTAGGGTACCCAAGTAACAGTATATTCGCTTTGGGCCTTTACGATAGTAGCAATAGCCAAATTGATTATTCATTAAGAGGGCAGTCTCCTGAATCAGTCTCAACGAATAATTCAGGAACCTACTTAGGAAACTCCCTTATTAATATTGAAGTTTGGGCTTATTATGGTTCTTCAGAATATAATCTCTCAATATATCTCTTTACTCTTGACATGGATGGAGATGGATTCTATGACGAGGTTGAAAATGAATGCGGTTCTAATCCTGAAGACTATAATAGTACTCCTTTAGATACAGATGCAGATGGGATATGTGATACATTGGATGATGATGATGATGATGACGGCGTCGAAGACGGAAATGATAGCTTCTCGACAGATCCCAATGAAACTACTGATACAGACGGCGATTCAATAGGTGATAATTCTGATTTGGATGATGACGGGGATGGTTGGAGTGATTTGAACGAAATAGACTGCAATACCAATCAATATGATTATGCCGATACTCCTTTGGACACTGATTTTGATGGGTTTTGTGATATTATTGATGATGATGATGATGATGATGGCTATTTAGATATAAGCGATGCCTTTCCCTTGGATTCTAACGAATGGTTAGATACAGATTATGATTATGTTGGCAACAATGCTGATGAAGATGATGATAATGATGGATTTAATGATGAATTGGAAGATATTTGTTTATCGGATTCTCTAGTATCTTCTTCAACCCCTCTTGATACTGATGACGATGGAACTTGCGATGAATTGGATGAAGATATAGATGGCGATGGCTCGCCAAATGAAATCGACTCCTCTCCTTTGGATTCGACTGAGTCAGTAGATACTGATGGAGATGGAATTGGAGATAATACCGATACAGATGATGATAATGACGGATATCAAGATTCATTTGATATCTTTCCCAAAGATGAAAATGAATGGGTAGATTTCGATAATGACGGTTTTGGAGATAATTCGGACCTTGATGATGATAATGATGGATGGTCTGATGTGGACGAATATGATTGCCAATCAAACTCTTTTGACGCTTCTTCACAACCGCATGATTTCGACGACGATCATATTTGTGATATCCAGGATACTGATGACGATGGAGATGGGACTATGGATGATTACGACCCTTTTCCTCTGGATCCTCTTGAATGGTCTGATTTAGATGAAGATGGAATAGGTGATAGGCAGGATTTAGATGATGATGG
>TARA_B110000211_G_scaffold58918_1_pt1 | contig 11310 bp, 7 predicted proteins | sample TARA_B110000211 | Tara Oceans TARA_B110000211 (sample SAMEA4397516) | marine metagenome | biome: Polar Biome; feature: [DCM] deep chlorophyll maximum layer (ENVO:01000326); material: water (ENVO:00002006), including particulate matter (ENVO:01000060) such as... | depth 30 m
TCTAGCTAGTTGGCTGTACATAATGGTGAACTGCAGAGAAGCCATGAAACTTGTAGAAATCAATGCTACTGTTTCATTATACCAGAATCTACCTAGCTTCCATAAAAAGTAAACGGCTCCAAGGCCCATGAGCGTGAAAGGGAACTTGATGATCCAAGGGGAATCTCCGAAAAACAGACGCCAGTAGTTCATGAATAGTTGAACTCCGGGTGGATGGGTGTCTTTTTTGAGGCCTTTTTCTACTAGCTCACCGAAATCTGTAAATCCAGTTCTGAAAAATGCACTGAATTCATCATGTGTGAATGTGATAGATGAGTAATCCCAAAACCGCAGAACGGCTCCTGTGATTAAGATGAGGATGAAGATATGCTTGTTAGTGAGTTTCATAATTCAAAGACGAAGTTATTCATATCCAATCGAAATAGCACAACACTATATTCTTCAATTCTAAAACTTGTTAAATTTAGTTGCGAATGCAACTAAATGCTACATTTGCAAAATGGAATTAATTCCTCTTGATAAAAAAATGGACGCATTTATAGTTCCATGGTTAGGAAAAACCATGAAGCTTGTAGATGTTTTGGTTAATCTCGTTTTCCGACAGCATAACATGGAACTGAAAAAGAACCAGGTTATAATTCTAAGGCTAATAAGTAATGGGATGCACGCCCAGTCTGATTTGTCCATAGTTACCGAAAGAGATAAAAGCTCTCTTTCTAGACTACTAAAAGGGATGATAAGTAAAGGACTAGTAAAAAGACAAAAGGACGAGATAGATGCTAGGCAGTTTCAGGTTTACCTCACTAAAAAGGGAGAAGAAACACTAGAGCAAGCGCTGCCTATTCTGGTAGAGGCTTTTGATAAAATTCAAGATAGGGTATCTCAAGAAGATTTGGAAACCGTCAAGAGAGTGATGGGGCATTTTCAAAACAACATCAGTAAAGAATTGACATTATTTGATAATAAATAAAATGAGAAAAGTAATAATATCGGCAGTAGGAATCGTAATAGTAATTGCAAGTGTGCAGACGTGTAAAATGATGAGCGCCTCTAAAGAACAGTTCAAGTCTATATCGGTAGATAAAATCACTACCGTGTTTACAGAAAAAGTGGTGCTTTCTGAGGTTCCTGTGTTTATAGAGTCTTCGGGAGTATTAGAAGCTGTAGAAAAACTAGAGCTTTACAGTGAAGTACAAGGAATGATGCTTCCAGATGGCGGGAAGTTTAAAGAGGGTGTCAGTTTTAGTGCAGGTCAAACTCTTATAGCCGTTAAGGCAAATGATATTCAGGCGCAATTAGTGGCGCAGCGAAGTTCTTTTCAGCGTTTGTTGACTTCTGTTATGGCTGATATGAGGTTGGATTATAACGACCAGTTCTCAGGGTGGAATACGTATTTGACTAATATGAATGTGGAAAAGGCACTTGCTGAGTTGCCCGTGGTTTCTTCTGAGCAGCTAAAACTTTTTCTTACTGGTAGAAGTATTTACAGTGAATATTACAACATCAAAAATGCTGAAATTAACCTTGCTAAATTCAGCATTACAGCACCCTATAATGGGATTCTAGTAGAGTCCAATGTAGACCCCGGAACAGTGATTAGGCCTGGTCAGAAGCTAGGTGTATTTATTAGGCCTAATAACTATGAGTTAGAAATAGCAGTAAGTGCGGCCATAACTGATAAGCTAGAGAAAGGGCAGAGGGTTAAACTCTCGATAGATAAATTCTTCGATAAAACGTGGGATGGAACTATTTCTAGAATGAACAGAACAGTAAATACAGAAAGTCAACTGAGTGCTGTATTTGTTAAAGTAAATTCTGAGAAGCTAAAAGACGGAATGTTTATGCATGCTAAGATTCAAGCCAATGCTGTTGAGAGTGCTTTGGAAGTTTCGCGCTCGGTGTTGTTTGATGATAACAAAGTATTTATAGTACGTGACTCTATGCTGATAGAAAAACCAATTTTAGTCAAACACCAAGCGCAGAACACTGCCGTTATTTCTGGATTGGAAAATGGAGATGAATTGCTAACGAAGATTCCCCCTGGAGCATTCGCGGGTATGAAAGTGAGTATTTACCAAGAAACTGAAAGCAAGTGAGAAAGATTATTACACATTTCATCAAGTATCCTGTAGCTGTAAATGTCCTCATTTTAGGGTTTATAGTATTAGGAGTAGTAGGCATGTTCAGCATGCGTTCGAGCTTCTTTCCACTTCAGGATTCTAAGAATATTCAGATTACGATCGTCTACCCTGGGGCTTCTCCAGCAGAAATGGAAGAAGGAGTGGTGCTCAAGATTGAAAACAATCTAAGAGGATTAGTAGGAATAGACCGGTTCACATCTTCTTCTAAAGAGAATTCGGCATCCATTAGTGTAGAAGCTGAAAAAGGCTACGATATAGATGTGCTTCTGGCAGATGTAAAAAACGCAGTAGATAAAGTCCCCTCATTTCCAGCAGAAATGGAACCGCCAGTAGTAGCAAAACAAGAAACCCTTTCTGAAGCTATTTCTATGGCTGTGACCGGAGAGAATGTGGATTTGAAGACTTTAAAAACCATTGCCAGGCAAGTAGAAACAGAACTTAGGGCTATAAATGGAATTTCTCAAGTGGAGCTTTCCGGTTTTCCAGATGAGGAAATTAGCATTTCTCTAAAAGACGAAGTACTCAGGTCTTATGATTTGTCTTTTAAGGATATAGCCAGAGCTGTTTCAGCGTCTAACATTTTAGTCACAGGAGGAACTGTTAAAACGGTTCAGGAGGATTACCTCATTCGAGTGAAGAACCGCTCTTATTATGCTCAAGAGTTAGAAAACATAGTGGTTAAAGCTCTAGCAGACGGAACTAAGATTAGACTAGGAGCTATTGCCAATGTAGAAGATACTTGGTCTGAAACACCAGACAGAGCTTACTTTGATGGAAAAACATCCATTTCAGTAAGTGTAAAAACTACCAATAGTGAAGACCTGGTAGATGCAGCCAATAATTCGCTGGCTTATGCTGAGGAGTTCAACGAGCGTTACCAAAATATTCAATTAGAAGTAACAGCCAATAGAAGTATTACGATCATAGAGCGTACGAAGCTTCTCACCGAAAATGGTATTATAGGAATTCTCTTGGTCTTGTTCTTTCTGTCTCTATTTTTAAGACCTAGACTGGCTCTTTGGGTAGCATTTGGGTTGCCTATATCGTTTATGGGAATGTTTATGATGGTCAGTTATTTCGATGTAACTATTAACGTGCTTTCTCTATTCGGAATGATAATCGTAATTGGTATTCTGGTAGATGATGGAATAGTCATAGCAGAGAATATTTTCCATCATTATGAAAAAGGAAAAGGTAGAGTTCAGGCAGCCATAGATGGAACTATGGAGGTGCTCCCAGCCATTACATCTGCTATTCTTACTACACTAATAGCTTTTAGCACATTCTTCTTTTTAGATGGCCGTGTGGGAGAGTTCTTCGGTGAAGTAACCATTGTGGTTATTCTCACATTGAGTTTTTCTCTGATAGAAGCCTTCGTGATTCTGCCAGCTCACATAGCCCATTCTAAAGTACTTACCAAAGACCAAAAGACATACAAGTTCAATGAATGGGGAGACCGATTTATGAATGGTATGCGCGATAAAATTTACATGCCAGTTCTGAAAAAGGCATTGGCCTATAAGCCTATTTCATTTGGTGTTTTGATATTCCTTTTCGCTATAACTATAGGAGGAATCAGTGGTGGAATTATAAAAGCTACATTCTTCCCTGCCATCGCTAGTGATAGGGTTCAGGTAAATGTGAAAATGCCTCAAGGAGTAAATCCTCAGGAGACAGATTCTATCGTTAGTTACATAGAATCTCTAGCTATAGAAGTGGGTGAAGAATTCACAGCTCAGCGAGAAGATGGTAAATCGGTAATAGAAAACATTATTAAGAATGTAGGTCCTGGCACAGCCAATGCTTCTCTTACAATAAATCTGCTTCCAGGAGAAGAGCGCGGTGAGCTTGCTGCATCTGATGTTTCTGCCGCAATATTCGAAAAAGCTGGTTCTTTCCCGAGTGCTGAAAGTGTGACTTTTGATGGAGGCACTAATTTCGGAGGCAAGCCTGTTTCTGTATCGCTACTCAGTTATAATATAGAGGAGCTTAAAGCAGCTAAAAAAGAATTGAAAGAAGTTCTGAATAACAATTCCAAACTAAGAGACATCGGGGACAACGATCCTGAAGGAATTAAGGAAATTAGACTTCAGATGAATGACAAAGCCTATGCTTTAGGCTTGACCTTAAACGAGATGATTTCTCAGGTAAGAGCTGGTTTTAACGGACTGCAGGTGCAGCGTTTTCAGCGGGGTGAAGATGAAATCATAGTGTGGGCTAGATATGATAGAGAGAGCAGATCTTCAATTAGTGATTTGGATAATATGCGTATAGTAACGCCCAAAGGGGAGCGCGTTCCGTTAAAAGAATTAGCTTCTTATGAAATAGAACGTGGAGAAATATCTATCAATCACTTGGACGGAAAACGTGAAATCAGAATAGATGCCGATTTAATCGACCCCAAGGAAAGTGCTTCAGATATAGTCACAGACATTAAAGAAAATGTTATCCCAGGAATGCAGGAGCGTTACCCGAGTTTGTCCGCCCTTTTCGAAGGCCAGAACAGAGAGGCTAGCAAAGTGCAGGAATCTGCTGCAGCTGTTTTTCCTATTATTATTCTACTTATTTACATAGTAATAGCCTTTACATTTAGATCTTACAGCCAGCCGCTATTACTGCTCATAATGATTCCATTCTGTTTAATTGGTGTGGCTTGGGGCCATTGGGTTCATGATTTTCCAGTGAACATCTTATCACTTTTAGGAATTATAGCGCTGGTGGGAATAGTCGTCAACGATGGTCTGGTCTTCATTAGTAAATTCAATGGCTACCTCAAAGAAGGAATGACCTATGATGCCGCTATTTTGGAAGCCGGTTCTTCTAGATTTAGGGCCATCTTTTTAACATCTATAACTACAGTAGCTGGATTAGCACCGCTGATTTTCGAACCCAGTCTTCAAGCACAATTCCTTATCCCTATGGCCATTTCTATAGCGTATGGGATTAGTATAGCCACTGTGTTAACCTTGGTGATGCTGCCTATGTTGCTTTCCACGAGTAACACTATAAAAGTATATGGAACTTGGCTTTGGGAAGGAAAAAGACCGACTAAAGAGAATGTGGAAAGAGCCATAAAAGAAATAAAGTCTGAGCAGGAAGCTTTGGAAGGAACCTTATCTACTAAGGAGCAAGTTCGGAGAGCGATAGAAGAAATAGAGTCAGAAAAAGGAGTATCTAGTAACGATTTAGAATCATGAAAATGAGATTAAAAATAATATTGGTTTGCATAGGCGTTGCAACGCTTGTAAAAACGCAAGCACAGGCAGAACTTGATTATATTGAGAGTTCTAGTATGCTAACTTTCGAGCAAGCATTGGCCAAAACACTTGAGAATAATTACGACATAAAAGTCGCCAAAATCAATGTGGCTGTGGCTGAAAACAATGCAGAGAAGCTGAACAATGGTTATCTGCCGACACTTTCTGCCAATGGGAATTATGGATGGACTTATAACAGTGGTTCTTTTGAAACGGTTCAGGGAGAAAATAATTTTGACCCCAATTCTGCATACAATTACGGTGCAGGACTAGACTTGAATTATACGCTCTGGGATGGACAGGGAAGAAAGTATGCGTACAAGCAGAATCAACAATTACAGCAGCTTTCTGCGCTTCAAGTGCAGCAGTTGGTAGAGAACACCATAGTCGAATTGAGCCGTGTGTATTATGAGGCTAGTGGACTTCAAGCCACTGTGGGTAGCCTGAAAGATGCTATTTCTATTTCAGTGGATAGACTCACTAGAGCGGAGTATGCGTATGAGTATGGTCAAGGAACTCAGTTGGACATACTAAATGCGCGAGTGGATTTGAATACGGATAGTATCAACTTGGTGAACTCCCAGCAGCAATTGTCTAATTCAGTAAGAAATCTGAACTTAATTATGGCGTCAGAAATCAGTGAGACGTTTGAGGTATCGAATGATATTAGTATCAATAAAACACTAGACAAAGAGCAAATGCTAGCCTCAGCTCAAGAAAAAAATGTACAACTAGCGACAATTGAGAAAAACATGCTAAGTCAAGAGTATGCTTTAGGAAGTGCTAAAGCGGGCTTGATGCCAAGTGTTACGGCTAACCTAGGTTATGATTACAGAGGAAGCAGTGATCCTAATGGAGCTTTTGTAGTAGGAAGTGCCACTACTGGTCCGAATGCAGGTCTTATATTGAACTGGAGCATATTCTCAGGTCAGAATAAGACAAGAGTTCAAAATGCCCAGCTGAACTTAGAAAGCTTATTGGTTCAACAGGAAAATACGAAGCAGCAGGTAGTATTCAATTTACTCAATGCTTTTGACGCATATACCGTTAGCTTGTTTATTCTAAACTCTCAAAGTGATAATGTGGGCACAGCCCAGCGTAATTTCGAAAGGAGCGAAGAAGCATACAGAATCGGACAAGTTGGTTCTGTAGAATTCAGACAAGCACAGTTGAATCTGCTAAACGCTAAAATCCAGTTGAGCCAAAGCGAGATTAACGCAAAGAACGCAGAACTTCAAGTTTTAGCCTTGGCTGGTAGGATTGGGAGGTAGGGATTTTTAAGACTTGTGGTATTCTCTAAAGCTTCAAACTAACCTGAAGCTGGCAGCCTAAAGAATCATGATATTCTTCTATTACAGCTTCTGCAGAACAGTAACTAAGCATACCCTTCTGCCTGCAGATTAAAGAGCTCTGCGTATAAGGTTTCATTAGCTAACAGCTCTTCATGAGTGCCCATTTCTAAGATTTTTCCATCTTTTAAAACCATTATCCGATCTGCCATTCTTACAGTTGAAAATCTATGAGAAATAATGATGCTTGTTTTCCCTTCTGTAAGTCCAATGAACCGCTGAAAAACCTCATATTCTGCTCTAGCATCTAAGGCAGATGTGGGTTCGTCCAGTATGAGCACTTGCGCATCCGACATATACGCTCTGGCTATTGCCACTTTTTGCCACTGACCGCCTGATAATTCTGCTCCTTTCTTGAATCTTCTGCCAAGCTCTTGATCGTAACCTTTTGGTAGCGCATTTATCACTTCGTGTGCTAAACTCCGTACGGCAGAATCCTTGATTTTTTCTTTATTATCTAAATCAGTTATTTTCCCAACAGCGATGTTTACTCGAGCAGTGAGGTAGTATTTCACGAAATCTTGAAAAATAGCTCCAAAGAATTTTTGATAAGCCTCCTTGTCGTAATGCCTTACATCCACACCATCCATTAGTATAGCGCCCGCTGTAGGCTCATAAAAGCGTAGCAGTAGTTTGATAAGCGTGGTTTTACCTGAGCCATTTTCTCCAACTAGTGCCAGTTTTTCACCTTTGAGAAGTTTAAAAGAAACATCTTCGAAAACAGAATGTTCACTGTTTGGGTAATTAAAAGAAACGTTCTTGAATTCAAAGCCTTCTTTAACCTCAGGAGGGAGTTCTTTTTGTTCAAAACCGATGTCGTTTTTGAACTCCATATCTATAAATTCAAAATAGTCTTGGAGGTACATCGCGCTCTCGTTAATCTGTGTGAATCGCAGAAATATAGTCTGCAGGTTACTTCTTAATCTGCTAAATGAACCAGCCAAGAAAGTCAATCCACCAATGGTCACTAATGACACCGAAGCTTTTAATGCTATAAATACATAAGCTCCGTAATAAGCCAAATCACTGAGAATGTGAAACGCGCTTCCGAAGATGGTTCTTTTGATATTGAGTTTCTTCTGCTGTGAATAAAACTTGTCGGCTATTTTGGTGAAACTCTCACTTATGAAGTCGGCTAGTCCGAACAGCTTTACTTCCTTCGCGGTGACGTCACTAGCACCTATCATCCTCATGTAGTCGAGTTCTCTTCTTTCTGGTGTCCAGGAGCGTTGCAACGCGTAATCCGATTTACTGAACTTTAGCTCATTTATGAAAGTAGGGATTATAGAGATAGCGAGGAGTAGAATAAGAATAGGGTAGAAGTAGACCAAAGCTGAAACTAAAGAGATGATAGTGATCAAATCTTGACCTTGAGATAGCACAGCTGACATTAATGAAACTCTGCTAGTAGTTTGTCTTCGAGCTCGCTCTAATTTATCATAAAACTCAGAATCTTCCAAGTCGGATATTTCTACACGAGCCGTTTTTTGGATCAGCTCTACAGATGAAGCATTTCCATATAGTGCTCCCAAAAGACCGTCTGTTAATAGAATCACTCTGCTAATAATATCATTGAAAACTACCAAAGCTAATTCTATAGCTATCAGGGTGTAGAGCCTATTGAATTCTAGGTTCTCTGTGTTTGTATGAAGAATTATTTCATCTATAATTTCTTTTCCTAACCAGAGAAGAGCTATCGGGAATACCGACTTGATTAGTCTTAAGGTAATGTTAGAAATAAATAATTTCGGGCTTACTTTATATATTAAGCTAAAAAATCTCGGGAGATATTTTAATGAAACGAATCCAGAAAGCCATTCTTTAAAAGGGTGCATGTGTGATATGAAAATTAACCAAAGTCAAAGATAAGTCAAAGCGCAGAGAGCTTCTATTATGTTAGGTTAAAAAGCTGAGGAAAGTGCACTGTTTTAGCTGACTCCTATTCTAAAACTACACAAATTGAATACAAATCTTTTTACGATTCAGAATCTGTTTTTAACCGACTGATAATAAATAGCCATCTCATGAAAATTAACCAAGAGAGAAGTTTTTGTAAATAAGGCAGTATGGTGCTGCTTTTCGAGAGTAATGTCTTTTCTAACCTTACTTAAAAATTCTTTGGTAATATCTAGTCAGGAAGCTATCAGATACTGCGGCACTCGTTGTTCAAATTGATGGTGCTTTTTTCTGAATTTGACATAGCACTCTTTAGATAATTAACTTTATTTCCTAAGGAGCTGACTATTGAGCGGTGTAAAGTTTACTTAAAAGGCTGCTATATTTAGAAGCCTTAATAGGAATATTTATACTTATATCACTTAAGCTTACATCGGATGCTGCCAGACTATTTCTGCTTTTTGAGAACATAGTGCTAGAAACCTCAGTTTTATTTAATGGAGTAGAAGCCATGTTTCCTGTAGTTTCCCTTGCGTCATAAATTAGAGTTGTTTTATCTGCATTTATGTTTTCTAAGATAACATCAGTTATTATGATTTCTGTGTAACTTTCTGTTTCTTGATAGTTAAATTTTGTATTGTTTTCCTCAATCTGCTCAATCTCATCTGCTTCCCGCTCGATTTTTTTATCTTCAATCTCAAATTTAGAACCATCCAATAGTATGCCCTCTAGCTGATCTAATTCAGGTGCTTCATTTAAATCTAGTGTGCTTTCTTCTATGTCTTTTTCTGAAACTAATGTTATAGGTTCTGTGATTACATCGATAGCTTTCACTTCTTCTTCTTCTTCTTCTTCTTCTTCTTCTTCTTCTTCTTCAGTAACACTTTCTAAGGTGATTTTCCTCTCTTCTTTTTTACTCTCGTTAGCCGTGCTTTCTTTAGGAGAAGGTTCTTTTTTGATGACTTGAGCTGTTCTGTCAATAGGGGAGAAAGTAGCGATGTAAAACACAGAGACTAGCACTAGCGCCAGTGAGGCTAATTGAAATCCAGGTCTATAAAGAATCGTTTTATTCGTATTCCACAACCAAGCCCAGAAACCTGTCTTTTCTTCTCTTTCTTCTTTTTGATTCTCCACTGTTTTAGCGCTAAAAGCAGCCATCAATGCTTCTTTTGTAGCAGCTTTAGGAGAAATAGCTTCTTCCATAGAGGGTACAGCAATTAACGATTCTAGCGTTTCTCTCATAGAATCGTACTCCAGGTCGTTTTCTACAAACTGCAGAACGAATGCTTTCTCTTCGGGCAGCAGCTCGCTGAAAGACTTCTCTTTTAAGAGCCTCTCTAAATCTTCTGGGTCATATGTAAATTCGTTATCCATTTTGTCAGATTAATGTATTGAGGAGAAGTGTTAAGCAGGCTATGTTTTTAAAGTGTCCTAGTTTTTTGTTGAGATGTTTAATTGTGTAGAATATTCGTGATTTTACAGTTCCTTGACTGCATTCAAGGACTTCACTTATTTCTTTAATACTTAGGCCCTGCTTGAATCTCATAATAAAGGTAGACCGCTTTACTTGATCCATCTCTTTCAGCGCTTCATCTAATTCTCCGATGAAAGCATCTTTGTCTATCTTTTTATCTCCCGTATTTGAGCTTTTGGTAATCGCGCTAGCAAATATCTCTGGAGCAGCGCTCACTCTTACTTCAGCTTTCCTGTACTCATTCTTGCACATGTTATTGGCTACGCTAAAAAGCCATGTTTTAAATGGTCTGGAAGAGTTGTACAGCTCCGGTTTATTGACGATTTTCATAAACAAATCCTGAACGAAGTCTTCTGATTTCTCTCTGTCCTTCCATAGCATTTTATAGAAAAAGTTAAGAGTCATTTTAGCATACCTATCATAGATAGCGCTAAAAGCATTAGAATCAGATTTTTTCACTAAGTCCATAAGCTCTTCGTCAGAAAGCTCCTTATATATATCCTTCACGGCCATTATTTCAGCGCTGGATATTTTTTCAAGAGCTGTTTTTTATATGCCAAGACTTGATTTAAAGTTCCTTTCTCAGATTGATCATTTGCCAGCAAATCCTCTAGGACTGAAAAAATAAATATGTAATTTGTACATAAATCTGAATTAGAGATTAATTCAACTTTAGAGAACATTTTCCAAGCATTTATGCACTGTCTTTTCTGCTCCGCAGCCGTTATCGGGTTGAGGCTAAAAACAATTCCTATAGGTGTTAATGACTCCTGTGCTTTAAGGAGAACGGAGCGGGGAAGTGTAGGAGTGAAGTAAATAGCAGAGGAGGTAGATTGGCTTACTGTGAGAATCCAGTCATAAGGATTGTCATTAAAGCTGGGGTTAGAAGTTCCCAGTCTAGCAGCGATAAGTTTTCTGTATTCAGGATCTAAAATCCATTCTGCGTTAATTACTTGAGTAGCTGTTTTGTTCTCCTGTGTTAACAAGCTAAGCAGGGGGTAGGTGTCTTCCCATCCGTTGGTCACTATAAAACTTGCTTCGGTTTCTATGCTTCGCAATACATTTTTATTGTATTCCAAAACCTCATTCGTAATAAACCCGGAGTTTCTTAGTTTGGAGGTGTACTTATCAAATAGCAGCTCTTTTTTAAGCACATGAGAACAGGCTATAAAGTCGGAATACAGTTCCGCTTT
>TARA_B110000211_G_scaffold97635_1_pt1 | contig 11291 bp, 6 predicted proteins | sample TARA_B110000211 | Tara Oceans TARA_B110000211 (sample SAMEA4397516) | marine metagenome | biome: Polar Biome; feature: [DCM] deep chlorophyll maximum layer (ENVO:01000326); material: water (ENVO:00002006), including particulate matter (ENVO:01000060) such as... | depth 30 m
AATGCTAAGTTAAACGAGGAAGGTATAGCCACTGCCATTATCAATGGGTCAGTTTCAGCCAGTAAAAGGACAGCCATATTTAAACGCTTCCAAGAGGACAGTGACCCACAAGTTCTGGTGATACAACCACAGGCAGCGGCTCATGGAGTAACGCTGACAGAGGCCACTACGGTGGTCTGGTGGGGGCCAACCTCTTCATTGGAAACGTATGCACAGGCTAACGCTAGGATTCACAGAGCGGGACAGACTTGCTCCACAACAGTGATTCAGTTAGAAGGATCACGCGCAGAAAAGCATGTTTACGACATGTTAGACAATAAAATGGACATTCACTCAGGAATTATTGATTTATACAAAGCATTGCTTGACTAGGGCAATTCTAATAACTATAGTGGTAATCCCGACACAGCAGTAAACAGGAGAATACAATGGCAGACGAATCGGCTGAATCTTTGACTAGGGTTTTTCACAAAATAAAAACAGAGCGAGAAAGAATAAAAACGGAATTTAAAAAAGAAGACAAGGTGTTGGAAGATCAGCAAAAGCTTATAAAAGAAAACCTATTGTTTTTCTTTAAGGAGGGCGAAATCACTTCTTTAACTACGGAAGCAGGGAGGGTCACACGATCTATTAAGACAAGGTATTGGACTAGCGATTGGGACGAGATGTACAAATTTGTGTTGGAGCACAATGTGCCTGAGTTCTTTTCTAAGTCTTTGAATCAAAGTAATGTGAAAGAATTTCTTGAAGATAATCCAGATATAGTACCGAAAGGTCTTAACGCGGATTCTGAGTTTGTTCTTTCTATTTATAAACCAACGAAGAAAGGAGAGTAACATGACTGTACAAAAAACAGAAACGCCAGCATACGTCACCATTGACCGTGCGGCACAACACTTCTCGGTATCCACATCAACTGTAAGGGCATGGGTAAGGAATAGCGTCATTCCCAAAGAAACTTATATAAAGTTAGGAACCACTTACCGATTCAATTTAAGAGACATGACCGAAGCTCTATTGATGCACGATGCGCGGGAGTCTCCAAACAAAAAAGATGAGCGCGAACCAATAAAATTGTACGAAGAGTCTAAATTAAACTAGGAGAATCTAAGATGTCTAATAAAGAAGTTTCATCATTGTTTGAAAACAATGCTTTGGTAAACAGCGACCTGTATAAATCTTTGCAGGATACTAACGACAAGCTTGGCGGGGGTTCATTTGGAACCACCAGAAGGATCAGTCTCAAGGGCGGCAAGTTTCGCAATCTTGTGAATGGGGATCAAGTCAGTGTCAGTAACAACGATACGTTAAATGTTGTAATCATTGACGCAGCTCCTGTTAGTAGGACGTTCTACGATGGGGAGTATAATCCTGAAGTGGTGACCGCCCCCACCTGCTGGTCTTCTGATACCGACAAACCTGACGATAACGTAGATGCCCCACAAGCAGGTCGCTGTGCCGATTGTGAGCAGAATGTAAAAGGTTCTGGTAAAGGCGAAAGTCGAGCGTGTCGCTATAGTCAAAAGATAGCAGTATCTCTGGAAGAGGACATGGATAACGTCTACCAAATGCAACTGCCAGCGACTAGCATTTTTGGGGACACCAAAGAAGGCAAAATGCCTATGCAAGCTTATGCTCGTTTTTTGAAAGCGCACAACACTCCAGTGATTGCGGTTGTTACTGAGATGAAGTTTGATGAGAACTCATCTGTACCTAAGTTGTTCTTCTCACCTTCACGACCACTAGAAGAGGTTGAGTTGAATAAAGCGGTGGCTTCTGTTGAGAGTGACGCAACAAAAAACGCGATAGAGATGCGCGTGTTCGACACTGACAAGAACAAAAAACCAAAAGAAGAGGTTGTTGTTGAGCGAGTCCCCCGCAAGAAAAAAGCAGCACCTGTCCTTGAAGAAGTGGAAGAAGCAGAAGAGGTAGAAGAGCCAGCAAAAAAAGTTAGCAAGAAGGTTGAAGAAACTCCCCCTGAAGAAGATAAGAAGCTATCCTCACTGATGTCTCAATGGGACGATGAGAAAGATTAATAGCCTCTGGCTTTAAATACAAGCCGCCTTCGGGCGGTTTTTTAAGCACTTTTTAAGGGGATAGCGTATGGACGCAAAACGCTTCATGGATGCAATAGTCCCAGACGATGGATGGTATTGCATTTTCGCAGCGAAGGACGGCAAGCTTAGACAAAAGTTGTACGAAACTTCTCATTTAGCAATACAAGCTGCGATGGATTTAGATAGTAACGGATATGATACATACTTTGCTTTAGCCACATTTGAAACAGATCAAAGCCGAACAGTACCCAACATTAAATATTTGAGTTCGTTTTTCTTAGACTTGGATTGTGGTACGGAGACTTTAAAAGAGGGAGAGAAACCAAAAAAATATAAAGACCGAGCCACTGCCACTTCATCACTACAGAATTTTTGCAAGGGGAATAAATTACCAGCACCTACGTTAGTTTGTTCTGGCAGAGGGCTGCATGTTTACTGGACGTTTACCGAATCAGTTAGTTACGAAGAGTGGAAGCCCGTAGCAGAGCGTCTAAAACATCTTACAATAAAACAAGACATGCTCACCGATTTGGCGGTAACAGCCGATGGTGCTAGGGTGCTAAGACTTCCCCAAACGCATAACTACAAAGATGATCCACCCGCTCCAGTGTTCATGTTGGGAGACGGGATTCAGCCGCCAGTAGACTTTGATGAATTTACAAAACTTCTCGGTGATGACCCGATACCAGTTGCTCGTATTTACCAACCCGCTGTTGCGGGAAGTGACCCCGCGAGGGATAGGTTGGCTGGCAATACCGAAGGCGATTTTAAATTATTAATGTCCAAAACCATTGCGGGAAAAGGCTGCAACCAACTGGGCATTATAGCGAAAGAGCAAGCCACTATTGAAGAACCTCTGTGGAGAGCTGGGCTTTCAATCGTTGCCCAATGCACTGACAAAGAAAAATGGGCAAAGAAAATATCAAAAGACCACCCGGACTACAATCTTGAAGAGACCTATAAGAAGTTAGACAATCTTTATGGTAAGCCGTATCACTGCACTACTTTTAACGACCTTAATCCAAAAGTCTGCCCCGACTGCCCACACTGGGGTAAGATCACAGCCCCTATTCAATTAGGTAATCGGGTTTTGGAAGCCACCCCCGAAGACAATGTAGTGGCGAAAAAGCCGAAAGAGCCGAAGGAAACAAAGGCGGTAAAGGTGCATGAAGGTGTTGTCATGCTACCCGAAGAAGAAAAATCAACAGGGACTGTTATCATACCAGAGTACCCCAGACCTTATTTCAGACCAAAGATGGGTGGAATATATGTAAAAGACACAGATCAACAAGGAGACGTTGTAGAAAAATGTGTTTATGAGAACGACTTATACATTGTAGAAAGGGTGAGAGACCCAGAGCAGGGAGAGTGTGTGGTTTATTGTCTACATTTACCGCACGATGAAATGGTCATGTTTACAGTTCCTATAGCTTCGGTCATGTCGAAACAAGAGCTTATTAAATCCTTGGCTATGAAGGGAGTGGTTACACACCAGATAGGTGCATTACAGGATTACTCTATGAAATGGATAAATCATTTACAACACAAAGCTGCCGCTAAAGACGCTTGCCGACAATTCGGCTGGGCAGAGAACGATCAAGCGTTTGTCGCGGGTAATAAGAGGTACTCCGCTACTGGAGTTAGCTCAAACTACCCATCCTCTGTCACACAGGAGTATTTCCCTATGTTTGGACAAAAAGGAACATTGGACGGTTGGAAAAACATGATTAACTTTTATAACAGAGACGGGATGGAGATGCATCAGTACGTTGTTGGGAGTGGTTTCGGCTCACCTCTTATGCAGTATATGTCGGGGCTATCGTCAGCGTCTTTTCATATATGGAACAAGAACACAGGTTACGGTAAGTCCACCTCTATGTTTGCGGCATCTACGCTTTGGGGCAAATACCAAGACCTTGTAATTAAAGCGGGAGACACTAAAAACGCTCAGTTAAACAGAGCGGAGGCTTTTAAGAACATAGCCTATCTGGTTGATGAGATAACTAATCTTGAAGGGAAACCTCTTAGCGATCACATTTATGATGCAAGTAGTGCTGACGGTAAGCAACGAGACAGGATGGGGGGAGTCTCCAATAGGGCGCGTGTAAGAGGGGAGCCTTGGGCCTTTCTTTCGATTAGCACTGGAAACACAAGCGTAATCAACAAGGTTAGTGCGTATAAGGACGCACCTTTGGCTGAAGCTCAGAGGGTTATGGAGTACCGCGCTAAGAAGTTTCATTTTGACGATACCTTTGAAACCCAAGAGTTTAACCGACAAATGGAAGAACACTATGGACACGCGGGGCCGATTTATATACGCCACGTTATGGCTAATTTACCCGCTGTTAAAGAGCTTTTAATAAAGGTGCAAGCATGGGTAGACAAGACTTACGGATTAGATGCTTCAAATAGGTACTGGTCTGCTCACATTACCTGCGTTCTCACGGGGACTATGATTGCGATAGAGATTGGACTTCTCCCTTATGATATTCTTAAGCTTAAAAAGTGGGTTGGCACGTTGGTTTTAGAAAATAAAAACAGAGGCGAGGTACGGGTTAAGACAGCTAAAGAACAGCTTGGCGACTTTATTAACGATAACTACAGTAACATGTTAGTGATGAGAGGTGGCAAAACTATGTCAACATACGATGCGAATTTTGTTCCATCTTCAGCACCGAGGGGCAAATTGGTTATTCGGCAGGATCAAGACACTAACACCATGAGTATATCAACAAATGCCTTGAACAAGTGGTTTGGTGAGCGTCAGTTAGACACGACATCCTTCTTAGAAGACATGGTATCTGAGTGCAAAGGTGAGATTAAAAGAGTGAGGATGTATGCAAATACGGGTATGGCCAACGCTTCGGTGACAAACTGCTTAGTGATATATTACAACTCAGACGAGGATGAGGATGATGGTTAACCCTAGAGTGATAATTGAAAAGTCCAATTGGTTATTTACACTTTTTGGATACAAATACGTTGTCTGTTTACGGTACTCTTTGTTGGGATTTAACAAGTATCATATTGAAGAACACACTCGCTGGCGAGAGTATTTTAGAGAGTTTACGTTTGCAAAAGAGTACGCTTTGGTTTTGTGCGAAAACGTAAAGACCTCTAATCAATCAGCGAGCTTAATAGGTGGGTGCATCCTAGACCATGAACAATGAGGGTGTATTGAATCTTGCCCCCGACACCATCCCTATTTCGGTTGTAATTAAGCCGTTTGTGGTGGGGGCATCTTTCTTTTTACCCTGTATTGACACTACTGAAGCTAAAAAACAGGCACACAACCTGTTTAAAAAGCGAAATATCACCATAAAAACAGCAGTTGTTATAGAAAATGAGCGGTACGGTGTTCGTATCTGGAGAATTCTGTGATATAGTTTGACCATCGTTTATTGATTTACCACAATTTGCGATGGATTCTCCTGAAAGGTAAACTTAGCCCCAGCTTGGCGCTCCTCTTTGATCGTGGTTGTCTTGCTGGGGCTTCTTTAATCGAACATACTCTTACCTGATTCCATTTCCCTCGAAAGATCATTTAGATAGCGCCTGTTTTTAGGGCTAAGTAAAATCCCGTTGTGCATAGCAATTGTACTGGCCATGTGTCTTTCAAGAGAGTCTTTTATACTCTGACTATTTATGCTTGCAAAGGGATGTTTTCGATTAAACTCTATTATGTCCTCATTGATTTCTTGCAGCAAACCAGTATCCGCGTAAGCGTAAGCTAAGTAAAATCGCTTCTTTAGTTTTGTGCTTTGCTCACTAATGTTGGTGTCAATTCCTTTTAAAGCTTGGTTACGTTCTTGATTGTAACTGTACTCGGCAGGGGCAAATCCAAAGAATTGTGCGGCAGCTAATCCATTTCCCACTTCACCCATTATTGGATCACGCCGTCTCGTTAAGGGGTCTTCTTTGGCATACCTATAGCTTTTTGCCATGTTACCAAACGCAGAGGGGATCATGCTTTCAAAAGCACGGGCATATTCGCCTTCATACAAGTCCCCAAACCCTCTTCCCATTTTGCTTGCAACACCGTATGTGGGGCCACCTAAAAGTTTAACCAAATCTTTCTCGGCGCTGGGGTCAAAATCATAACGGTCATGGGCAATTATAAGGTTGGACAAACCTATTCTTGTAGCCGCATCAAAACCCTCTCCTCCCAGAACTTTTGATAGCTCGTTAACGCCACCTTTGTAAACCAATTCTGTAAAAATTTTACGAACTTGAGTATCCGCGTCTTCTTCATCGTCAGGGTTAAACATATTGTACAAAGCAGCAGCAACTCCATAGAAGCTGTTACCCGCAATACCAGAAAGTAACATTCCCGCTAACTGCATACCACCCATTTGTTGTCGGGCTGTTCTAAACGCTTCAGCATCACCATCCTCAAAAAATCTAGAGTTTCTAGCCATTTGCGCCATTAATCTTAGCTGGGTGTACCACATTTGTATGCCGAACATTTTATACATCATTGCCACGCGACCAACACCCTGCTGGGCAAAACGAGCCGTTGTGGGTAAAGTTGCTCCCCCATTAGTTAACTGGGTGTCGCTCAAGGCATTATTAACAGCTAACTTGATAAGTTCTGCATCTGTAAGGTCTTTTTCTTTATTAGAACCCGACTTTCTTTTGGCTTCAAGTGCGCTCTTTTGATTTAGAAAGTTACCAATCAAAGCGATTTGCCGATTGTATCGTTCCGTTGTGTGAAAAAACAAAGCTGACAATCTAGTGGCTTTATCCGCTGCGCTTTCCACTCCACCTTTCTCAGTGACGCTGAGTTGGTCATTGAGCAATGTCCTATTAAGAAGACCGTATTTTTTACCCGCTTGCACTATGGGCAAAACTTCTCTCAGTAACTGCATATGGCCATCGGTAATGTTTAAATCTTCTCTTACCGTTAAATTTCCATCAGCGTCTTGAACGTATTGATTATCGACAGAAGGTATATAAGTTTTCTGATCGAATTCTTGGCCGTTGATTGTTTCTATTTTGTGATGGTTGCTGGAATCAAGAACCAGCTTGTTGGCTATATATAAGAATTTAGTAGCCTGTACCATTGACGTTATTCCCGCCATGTAAGGTAAAACCACTAAAGGAATTTGTGTGGTATTAACAAGAGCCGAAGACGCATTAAATCCAATAGTGTAGAAGAACGCAAACCTGTTAAGCCCTTGTGCTATTTTATTCGCCGTGGTGTTGGGCTGCTCTATGGCAAACTTAACTCTTTTTTCCCACTCGGTTTTTAATATCAGCGCGTTTTCGTCAGTTAGTGTTCCCTTTCTTCTCGCTTCATCTATTTCGCTAACAACAACATCAAGTTGCTTGCGTAGCATTTCTGAGTATTTAATACTGACGCTTTGACGTTGCAGACTATATGCACGTTCATTAAAGGCTTCTATTGCGCTTTCGTTAAATCCTGCTATACCATCCTCAGTGGAGCCGTACAACTCAGCCAATCCACTTTTGCCCGATTTCCTTTTTTGCAAGGATTTCATAAACGAAGCTTCTGGTAACGTGTCAAGAAACAGTTTTGTTATGTCTTGTGAAATGGCCTCTTTAGCGGCGTTGTCCACTCCTTCTATGTTTGATAAGTTTTTGTCCAAAGATTTTAATAAGTTAGCAACGAAAGAAGTTGGCGGTACTTTGTCCCCAGTTGGTTTTTTAAGTTGCTCAGATCGAAAAGTGCTTATAGTGGGAACATCAATAACTTCAGGGTTGCTTTCGAGAACTCTTATAAAGTTATCTCGGTCTTCCTTTGTTTTAAATGCACGTACTACATATTCAGATTGAATCCCGCTTTTACCACCAATAGTATTGTATTCAATCCAGTATTTACCAGAACGTGTTAATGGAAAGAACGGTTCAATTACACCATTATCAAACATTTTTTTGAAAACATCAGCTTTTAAACTTTTTCGCACAGCTTTATCTTCAATCAAATTGTCTATTTTAAAATAAATGTTTTCGAGCATTTCATCATAAATTTTTCGGTAAGTTTTTCGTAGGGTAACGTAATGTTTTTGACCTTCTGGCCCCAAAGCGTCCCAAGCCGCTTGATAGTCTTTCCATATAAGATACTTCTCGTCTTTATAATACCGCTCTTTTATGCCATTAGTTTCAATAAATTCAGGCATGGATGGGTCAACTTGATTTCGCGTACTGTCGTGAGTTAACCAATTAAATATCTTAGTTTTATTTGCACTTTTACCACTCCACGCTGCTATCGGTTCGATAACAGCTCTCAAAAACTCTTGTTTTATACCGTAAGAGCCTTCTTGCTCGTTAAAAAGATTGTGAAGCTCCATTGCCGCAGGCACTTCCGCTAGCGCACTAACTTCGGCTGTCATATGAGAACTTAAAAGCTGCCCAAATTTGCTTTTTACAAAAGTCGGTAAGTCTTCATAGAGAAATTGCTTTGAATAAATAGCATCAAAAATTTTCTTTGCTACCGATTTAGATTTTTCTTCGGATGAACTAGCAAAAACATTTCTTCCAATTTGAGCAAGCACCTGCTCTTCTTTGTTGTTCTGCGTAATTATGTTTAAGTCTAATCCAGAACGTGAATCAGGCGCTGGAGACAACATCTTTTCTATGACGTTATTAAAGTCTTCATACGTGTTAATTGAAGGGGGTTTTTTCGACAACTTGAAATAGTCCACTATTCGCTTTAAGAAGTTAGAGATGGCAGTAACAAACTTGTCCCAAGAACTTTCTTTGGCTGATTTATCAGCAAATATGGCGACTAATCTTCTTTGGAAGGCGGGGTTGCCTATAGCTTCTGATATAAACTCATCTAAATTCTGAGAACCGTAATAGCTACTTAACTTGTCGCGGGACTGTTCAAATATTGTATTTAGCTGCTTAGTCAATTGATGTGACTTGTTGTTTAGAGTTTCCGAAATAACAGCGTGTATACCTTCGTGTATGATTACTTGCGTTGAGTTAGCCGCACTAGCGCGTAAAGTTATCTTGTTGTTCTTAGGTGAAAAGTTTCCGCTTGAGTCTGTGTTTTCTAAAGACTCTACTATCTCAACAGTGGTATTACCGATATTTTTACTTATGGCTAAAGCAAATCGCCGTATAAGTGGGTTTTGAGATGTGGCTGCAATGATTTCGTATGCAGTTTTTAGGTCACCTTTTTCTAAAGCTTTACGCACCGCAGGGTGAACGGGCATATCCAACGAACTAATTGCACTGGAGGCTATGTCTAAATCGTCTCCCAGCATCACAACATAATCAATAAACCTATTTTCAGCATCTCTTTTTTGTTGATCTATTTCAACAGAACCCTCTGCCGACTCAGAAACCGCCTCTCTTATCCCATCACCTGACAATATTTCCCCAGACTCTAACTCGGCGTTTGTTGGTATCTCAGAAACAGCGTCCGTATAGTCTGCGTTCAATTCCTCTTGAGCGGAAATGTTAGTCGCTTCATTTTCTATTACTGTATTTAAACCTACAGAAGAATCAGCCGAAGAAGCAATTATTTTAGTTTTCTTAGGTTTTTTGTTAGCTTCTTCAGCGGCTATGGCAGCGGCTCTAGTTTCAGCCGCCTCTGGGCTTGCTTCATACTTGGCTATTCTCTCCGCTGATAAGGTGTCAACAACACCCCCTTTAAGTTGCATATCAACATTATTAACAAGTGCGCTTATTGCTTTATCGTCAGCTTTTTGTTGAGCGTCTTGTTTAGCTTTGCTGTCTAAAGTTTTTAGATCAATCTGATTAGAGTAAGCCCCGTCTTTAATAAACTTTTCGTATGCGATGGCAGGTTTTTTAAGTTCTCTGGTTAAAAACTCATTTATTTCCGTGCTTAGATTTTTTCGCACCCATTTTATGGCTTTGCCTGCGTTACTTGCACTGGAGCTTTCAAAATACTTTATTTCTGCTTCAGAAAGACCTTCGCGGTCTGGGCCTTCTTTTAGACGAGGTTGCTGATAAGACACTTCATGTGCAAGTTCAAGTATGGTGTCCACTAGCCTCGCGCCCTTATTTCTGCCGAAATAAAACTGGGCAGCTTCCCCGTTATTTATTGTTGGAAATCTGCTCTCATCCCATTCGTTTGTTGGACGAGTAAGTTTATTCCCATTGTTTAGAATAATGTTAGCAACTGTTTCCAAATCCTCATCAGTGCCATAATCATTTGGCTCTAAAGTGGTGTATTGAACATCGTCGTCAAATAGACTATCGGGATTAAATTCTTTTCTGGCCTCTTCTATTCTTTTGTAGTCTTTCTTTTTAGCGTTTTGTTTTTGTTTTCGCGCTTTGCGTTTTTCCTTTTTGGCTTCAGTAGTATCGGAGGCACCAACTTCGTCTTCGGCTACGGCTTCAGGTTCGGCATTAATATCTAATGAATCCGACTCTGGAGCTTTTGAGATTGTAGCTCTATTAGTAGCAACCTCACCTCCTCCCACTGGGCTAGGTTCAGTTTTGTTAGATTCGTTGGTAGGTGGCGCGGCTTCTTCTGCAATCCCACTATCCGAAACGCTAGGTTCAACTCCTCCGTTGTCAGGTAAAATGGTAGCATCGCCCTCCCCCCTTGCGAATATAATATTTTGGGCTTCGGTAATAGCCGATTGTTCGTCTTCAATACCTTCAATATCAGCTTCTTTAGCGCGAGGAGAGCTTACGTTCCACGTTGGTATGAAGCTATTCTCGTCCGTAGCCGCAACCTCGGTGATTGTAATATCACCTACTGAAACAGAACCATCCAAGTTATAAATAGCTTCAATATCTTCTTCGGCTTCGGCTTCGACTTCAGCACCTTCAGGCTGTGGATTTTCGGCTACAAACGCCTTAATTTCCTCTAGTTCATTTTTAGCCTCTTGTAGATTTTGAGCCTCTCTTAACGCTCGTTGCGCTTTATCAACTACTACCGCTTTCTTAACCACCAACGGCATATTTTTGCCCAGCGAACCCTTCTTGGTTTGATTCGAGGCAAACGTGTTAGCTTCGTCTAAAGTATCAAAAGTCCCTAGAACTTGATTTTTTTTACTTGAGTTTGGAGAAAACACCCTAAACGGTTTAAGCTTTGTTGCTTTGCTCCTTAGTTGAATCTCTTCTAAGTCAGTTTCAGTGGTTACAACCGTAAAAGGTGCAATGTTCTCTTTGTCAGAGGTGACAACAGCGTAAGTCTCCGTACCTTGAGCGGGGGCTACAACGGGGGCTACAACGGGGGCTACGGCGGGTTCCACAACAGGGGCTATAGCAGGTTCCACAACAGGGGCTATA
>TARA_B110000211_G_scaffold56032_2_pt1 | contig 11277 bp, 9 predicted proteins | sample TARA_B110000211 | Tara Oceans TARA_B110000211 (sample SAMEA4397516) | marine metagenome | biome: Polar Biome; feature: [DCM] deep chlorophyll maximum layer (ENVO:01000326); material: water (ENVO:00002006), including particulate matter (ENVO:01000060) such as... | depth 30 m
TTAATCATGGTTTTAGTGCCTGCTACCGCAACGGGAGAATTCATCGCGATAGACTGCGCTAACTTAGTCACTTCGCTAAGCATGATATCTTGGTCATCAAATACCTTATTCACAAAGCCTAACTGCTGGGCTTCTTGGGCGCCAAAATTACGGCCGGTGTACGCCAACTCTTTCACAACACCAATAGGAATAAGCTTAGGTAAACGTTGTAAAGTACCTACGTCGGCGGTCATGCCTAATTGCGTTTCTTTTATAGTAAAGAAGGCATCGCTGGTGCAATAACGCATGTCACAGGCGCTAAGCAAATCTACTGCGCCGCCAATGGCACCGCCCTGTACTGCCCCAATAACAGGCATACGAGCTTGCTCTATCGCCGTAAAGCTATCTTGCAATAGCATCACCATACGGCGCATGCGCTCTGCACGCCTTGATGGGTCGCCTTTAAAGTCTTTCGCCATATTCAAAAATACCGACAAGTCCATGCCAGCTGAAAAATGCTTTCCGGTAGAAGAAATGATAATAACGCGGGCGGTGCCCTCGTCGTCTATCGCGCGAATGGCAGCGGGGAATTCTGTCCAAAAGGCAGGATTCATACTGTTCATGGCTTCTGGCCTGTTTAATACGACCTTTGCAATATACCCTTCTTGTATCACTTCAAGGGTAGAATACGGGTTTTCTTGCGACATTGACTCGGCTTCCATTTCACTCTCCTGTTAACATTTTTGCAAACTAGACGGCGTCAAGATAAAATGCAATGTTGACACTGTCAAGATAAAACGTTATCTATTCGTCTCAACCATAAAATAGGGTTTGGTTTACACCAGTATGACAAACGCAGCACAAACTTATCATCATGGCGATTTGCGCACCGCTTTATTAGAAGCGGCGACGAAACGGGTGGCAGAATTCGGTATAGACAGCTTATCACTTAGAAAGCTTGCGGAAGATGCTGGTGTGTCGCGAACCGCGCCCTATCATCACTTTAAAGATAAAAGCGCCTTGTTAAGCGCCATTGCGGCCAAAGGTTTTAGCCAGTGGCATACCAACGCCAAGCGAATTTTCGAACAACACGACGTGACACCACAAGCGCGGTTTCGTCAGTTTATTCATGAGTATATAGGCTACGCAGCGGACAACCCGCAAATGTATGAGCTGATGTTTGGTCGTACTATTTGGCACGACAATGGCGCAACACAAGGGCTAAAAGAAGTGGCTTACCCTTGCTTTCAGTTCCAAGTAGATATGACAAAATACTGGCAGCAAACAGGCCTACTACCAGCAGGGCAAGACGCACTTCGCATGGCTCAGGTAACATGGGGCACCTTGCATGGTATTGCACGGTTATTAATTGATGGGATATATGCTGATCGCAGCCACATTGATGAAATGTGTGACTGCGCCGCCGATTTGTTCATGCAAGTATCGAAAAGCTAAGACATCAGTTAAATGGGCGCAGTAAGCCCTTCATGCTCAGCTTTAATAAAATCTACCGCTCGTTCTGCAATCATGATGGTAGGCGCGTTGGTATTTCCGCCAATAAGGCTTGGCATCACAGAGGCATCTACCACACGCAGGCCTTTTACGCCGCGCACTGTAAGCTGATTGTCGACCACGGCCATAGGGTCGTCGTCACTCCCCATTTTACAAGTACCGATAGGATGATAAATGGTTTCAGCCCGCTCCCTTAGAAACTCAAGAAGCGCTTCATCAGACTCAGCATCAGTGCCTGGATGCAGTTCACTGCCTTCAAATTTATCAAACGTAGGTGCAGCTAACAGCTTTCTTGCCATTCGTATGCCTTCAATCATTACTTGTCTATCTTCAGGTTCCGTGAGGTAACCTGGATCGATAAGCGGGTGATCGGCAGGATGGCTGCTTTGCAGCGTAATACTGCCCCTGCTTTTAGGGTACAAACAACACACATGCACGCCGTACCCATAACCAAAGGCAAACTTTCGCCCGTGATCATCTAATATAGCGGGCAAGAAATGAAATTGAATGTCTGGGCCTCGGGTAGCAAGGCTTGAACTTACAAAACCACCCGCTTCAGCCACATTAGAAGAATAAATTCCCTTACGGTGAAAAAGATAATCGTACGAGGCCTTTAGGTAAGAGGGTAATGCACCAGCAGCAATCGCATAACCTTCTCGTGCTTTACAGGTAAATTGAACAATAGCGTCTAGGTGGTCTTGTAAATTTTGCCCCACCCCTGGCAGGTCATTCATGACATAAATGCCTTTGTCTTCCAATTCGTTTCTTGCCCCGATACCGGAAAGCATAAGTAGTTGGGGAGAGTTGATAGCGCCGCCGCAGAGTATTACTTCGCTATTAGCCGCTTCACGGTTAATAGAATACCGCGCAATTTTGCCTTTTTCTCGTACTTGCACGCCAATGGCTCTGTTGTCGTCAAATAGTACTTTTTCCGCGGCCACACCGGTAAGTACAGTAAGATTATTGCGGTGAAGTGCTTGGCTTAAATAGCCTTTTGCGGTTGAGCAGCGCTGTCCGTTGACTTGGGTAACATGATAATAGCCAATGCCTTCACGTATATCGCGGTTGAAATCATCTACAACATTAAAATCTGCGTGGCTTGCGGCTTCAACGAAAGCATCGGAAAGCACACTGGTGTGCTTAAGTTGAGAAACATGCAGCGGCCCACCTTCTCCATGAAACTCGTCTTCACCTTTGAAGAAGTTTTCAGAGCGCTTGAAGTAAGGTAGTACGTCCTCAAAACCCCAGCCAGCTGCGCCCTGCTCTACCCAATAATCGTAGTCTTCTTTTTGACCACGAATGTAACACATAGCATTAACGGAACTGCTGCCGCCTAGTGTTTTTCCTCGAGGCCAAAATAGCTCACGATCGTATAGTTCTTTTTGTGGTGCGGTATGATACCCCCACCCTATGCCTTCAAATCGGCTTAATAGCGATAAACCAAAAGGAATATGAATAAGCGGGTTAGTGTCTTTCGTACCGGCTTCTAGCATAAGAATTTTCAGAGCTGGGTTTTCAGATAATCGTGCCGCTAATACCGCACCTGCAGACCCACCACCTACGATGATATAGTCATACTTACCCTGAATCTCATTCATGCATTGCTCCAAAACACGTTTACGCGGTGAAATACTCAGTTAATGCCTGTATTACTATGCAATTACGATTTGTAGGCGCATGACTGAGCTGTGCCGACTCTTATTATTAGATGCTTAGTATTAGTCACTTATTGTCAAAAATAAAATGATATGCAGCATTGTGGTAAGACCAGACTATCAAAATAAACAGCCCATCCAAAAGTGATATGTTATATATTTTAAAAACTGTTTTATGTATAACGAGTTAAGTCCATCACACCCCGTTTAAGTAAATAAACGCATAGCATGAAAAAATGAAACTAGGTTTACGCGACAAAGGTATGCTTCTTATTTCCCAGCTTTTAATCAAGCTAGGAAGGCTTCGCTACGACCAGTTTTCAGCCGATGAGCTCAATGTTTTATTGTCTGAAAATCTGCCTCAATCGTTCCCCTTAGCCATACCCGCAGGCCAAGCACATGTGGCGGTAAACAGTGGTAAATTGACCTTTAATGCCCCAGACAACCGCCTATGCATTCAATTATTAGCGTCAATAACCATTAACGTTGCTGAAACGACCATTTACCGTGCCCACCTTATCATTACGCTAAGTGCCTCACCGGATTACAACAAACATGAATCTACCCTTTATTTTATCGATAAGCAGGTAGACAACATTATTATGGTGAACGACGACTACGCCTTATTAAAAGACACCCAATTTTTACTTTCTCGCTTTGTACCCGGCAATTTAGATTCGCTGTTGGGTCGCTCGTTAAAAAATATATTATCACTGGTAACCGTGGGTACTTCCGACCAAGCGGTAGAATATTTGAAGCTATATTTAAGCGGCTCGAAACAAGCCGTACTTGATTTCCATAAGCCTCAAATTGAAAAAGCCATATTGGATAAAATGGCTACACTTCCTCTTCACCATATAATGCGCGAAGATCAATGGCGGGAAGTACTTTTTGCACGCTATGGAAAAACAGTTAGGGTCGAACCATCTTCGCTTCGGTTCTATTTTTAGTGTTCGCTAACAATCGACACAGGCACCGACTCTTCATGTTCCCCTATATCAGTAATGCGCAGCCGAGGGTTATCTATGCATGCCTCCAACATCTCGAAAGCTTCTTGCACATAACCGGCTAACGGCTTCAGTGTACTTATATTTTTGTTGCAGCAAACAATACCTACATTGGCCACCCCTGCGTAGGTCATCAATGTGATATTTACCCCGCCGCCTGGGGTCATGGTGGAAATGGGATAACAGGCAAGTAACTTACTGTCTTTTAAATACCGCGTATCTCGTGGGCCAGGTATGTTCGATACCAAAATATTAGCGATAGGTTTAACCACATTGGAAATTTTAAGCCATTCAAATACCAAGGCTAAAGATTGGATCACGATGGTGTAGCCACTAAAGGAAGCTGGGCGGGCTCGCATCGCGGCATGTTTTACGATTCTATGGTTAATAATAATCTGGCGTAAACGAAGATAAGGGTCTTGATCGCCATGGGCTAGCTGTACCGGCACAATAGCAATTTTATTGCCTGTGGTTTTCTCTCCCGGTTTTCGAAGGTTTATAGGCATATTGGTATACAGTGCTTTTTTAAAAACCTGACCATGATCCTGAAGTAACCGGTGAACCCCAATATCAAAAGCGCACAGAAGAATTTCATTGGCTGATGCTCGCGTGCGTCTAGCTAAGGCTTTTACCCGTTTAAAATCGATATCTATGGTAGTGACTACCCTTCCCGCTACCACCTGCCCCGTTAGCACGGTTTTCGTACCTGAAAAAGGCACAGGCATGTAATGAGGGTTCACTCTCAACAGTTTTAAAAAAATGCGTATTAAAATGATAAGTAAATCGAAGCCCGTTTTTATGGCGCTTCCTACACTCACTAAGCGTTTGTAGAAACTGGTGGAATCATTGCGTTTATGACGGAGTCGTTTCACCGCCCAAATAGGCGTGAATTCAGAATTATTGGAAGCAGAAACATAACAAGATTGAAACCACCTTACTAAGGTCGCGCCATCGCCATACATATGGTGTACCTTGGCGTAAATGGCATAAGTACTACTGTTAGTATCGAAGATGAAATGGTATTGCCACAGAGGTTTATCAGGGTCTAATCGTGCAGCGTGCAATTGCGCAACAAAATCATCTAGATTCTGTCGGTCACTCACATCGTCAATGTGATGCAATTGAACATGATAATCCATGTTCAGATGTTTCACTGGCGAAAGCCCTACCGGATAGCCTAGCACGGTTTTTACAACGCAATTAAACGGTGACGTCCCTTTTGCAAACCCTTTAATTTCATTATAAATAGCAGGTACATATTCAGGGCTTTTCGCGCCTTCGGGCATCTCTAGTAGCTGAAGACATCCAACATGTTTAGGGTTGTCGTCGGATTCCGTTATCCAAAAGGACTTATCAAGAAAACTAAGTGTTTTACTCATCGACTATTCCTTTGTATTAAACATATCCTGTGGCACATGCTCTGTGACATTGGCTAATGCATGTGAATGCAACGCCTCTAAAATACTGTTTTGTTGTGCTTCACTGAGTATTAATCGTGGAAGTAAGCTCACCATCATGAGCGACAGCGCATGATAACGCTGAGATGTTTCATCCATATGGCTGTTAGTTTCATCAAATTGACAAGACTGAGTAATGATGAGGCTAAGCAAATCTGCCAGCAACGTCAGATCTGAAGGTGATGCGACCAATACCTTCTTATGGCTTAATGTAGTCAGTAATTGAGAAAGCTGCTTGTGTAAACTTGAAAGAATATTTTTACGGGGCTTTTCAATTAACGGATATTTTTCAACAATATCCGCAGGGCTTCGATAAAAAAACTGAAATACGTGCAAGCTGTCTACCAGCAGATACAAGTAATACATTACCTCTTCGGCGGTAAGCGAATCTAAAGCGTTGGGTACCAGCACACGCTGCATTTGCTTTTCATGCATACGCATAAGCGCACTCACCATGCTTTCTTTGCCCTTGAAGTGGTAATACAAATTGCCGGGGCTAATATCTAACTCCATGGCTATGTCTACACTGGTAACACCATTCTCGCCATGCCGATTAAACAGGGTGAGCGCCGTCAGTAAAATCCGCTGCGATGTCTTCATTTACAAAAACACCAAATATAATTGCGCGAAGCCAGCGAGTAGGCCTAATAAGGCACCTGTGACGATGAGCTTCCACTCGTCTTGTTGATAAGCGGGGCGTAACACCCCTTCAAACTCTTCAGCGCTTAAGGCTTGCATTCGTTCGCATAAATCTTGGCCGACGTGCAAAGCATCGTTAGCGTAATCATAGGCATACAACAGATATTTATCAGAGTTATCAAATATCTGCTTTACCGCCAACGCTTTCATCCTATGATAGTTTTCAGACCCCACACCTAGGGCAAAGTATGGCTGAGTAATAGCGACATAGCGCTCTATAGCATCGTTAACGTGTAGCTCTATAAGCTCCAGGAGTTGAGCTGAACCAGAGCCATGCAATATAACGTGGGTGATGTTTTTAGGCGTGATCAACTTTTGCTCAATAATCTCGGCGTACACCTCAGACACTTCTTTTTGCCGTTTAAGAAACATCCCTTGTATGGTGATTGGGCCAAATTTAACGGGGCGTTTAGGCTCAAATATAATTTTTATCGCAATCCAATTTGTTGCGTAGCCCACTAAAAGCCCACCGAGGGGTAGAATCCACCAGTTTTGAAAGAAGTACCATAAAATCATGGTGGGTAGCCCGAACAGGAAACCAAAATAGAAACCTGAGCGCACAATAAAGGGAAACTCTTTACTACCTGCGGTAAGAAAAATTTCATTAATTAACGAAGGTGAATTTACCAGTTGCTCAACCACAAGTTCTTTTATGTCGAGAATTTCAGCTACATTGTGCTGAAAGTCATCCACCATCTTGTGAACCACATTGGGAATATCATTTTCGATACGTTGATATACAAGGTTTTTTCCTTGCACGGGAAGCGCTGCCCACAATTGAGGGGCAGACTCAGACATAACGTCGTTAACGACTTTGCGGGTAACTTGCCCAAGCCGTCGTTCTATTGCTTTGGTGAGATCGCTAGGGTCGATACGCTGTGCGAGCTCTTCGACGCTCAACAACTTGCCTAAAACAAGCTCTACTTCAATTTCCGCCATTTGTCTGCGCTTGGCAGGAATTAAACCCTTCCAACCAAATATGGGCTTGATCCCGACAAACTCGATGGGATAAAACATCATCTTTACCGCGAGGTAATTCGTTAACCAGCCAACCAGAGCGCTTATCAGCGGAATTGACAGCAAACTCAGTGTTTCTAAATTCCATTCCATATGGCGAACAACTTGCTCGAATTATTTTTCTTCTCTTTCAGGCTACTGAGTGCTTACGAATTGGTCAATGTTTTATCTCTAAATGCACCAAGGTTTGTGAAATTTATTAGATTACATCAAATAAAACCCTCTTAATTTTGATTAATTTTTGTTAGGTAGCGCATTCTAAATTTCCTTTGTACACTTTTTGTATGCTCACTTGAGACACTGAAAATATGGCTTTATTTGACTTACGTTTAAAAAAATTAGACCAAGACATTGCCCATGCTTCAAGCTATCAAGCGTACCAAGAAGCTTGCTTATCGCATGACGAAATTTCCGGTGCAGAAGCGTGGAAAGCCGATGATGCATCAGATGATTACGACTACATACTTATTCAGAAACGGGTACAACGCCTGAAAATTGCCAGAGGCAATGGCGACATGCATGCGCTTATGTCAATTATTCATGAAGGCTTGCATGGGAATTTAGGCAATATTGCAAACCCGGCTATACGCCGCAAATGCAAGATGGGCACTAAATATCTTATCGTGCAATTCATTGAAGAGGTGAAGCTAGCACTTGATCAGATTTACCAAGCGAATGAAGACGACGTAGACTTTTACGAGAAACTGTCATTTTTTGAAGAAACCGCCCATGCATTCGGGCGCAGCTGTCTCATGTTATCGGGAGGAGCTGGGTTGGGGTTCTTTCATTGCGGGGTGGTAAAGTCGCTAAATGAGAAAGAGCTGTTACCTTCTGTTGTATCAGGCGCAAGTGCGGGTTCTATTATTGCAGCCTTGGTAGGCACACGTACTCATGATGAACTACTCGATGCATTAAGCGCTGAAAATATTTATGAAACCTTCAAAAAATGGCGAAGTTGGGCGGGCTTTGGCAAAAATAGTTTATTTGATAGCACTGCGTTAGAGAATGCGTTAATCAGCCTTTTTGACTTGACCACCTTTGAAGAAGCGTATAAAAAGACCCGTCGCCATGTAACCGTAACCGTATCGCCTGCAGATTTACACCAGCATTCTAGGCTACTAAATGCCAAAACTTCGCCTAACGCCATTATCACCCAAGCGGTAAGAGCGTCTTGTGCCGTGCCAGTAGTATTTAGCCCTGTACAACTTCGCGCTAAAACACCTGCAGGTGATATCGTTCCCTATATTCCTAACCGACGTTTCGCTGACGGCTCGCTAATGGCCGACTTACCCTTTGATAGGCTTGCTAGGTTGTACGGTGTTAACCATAGTATTGTTAGCCAAACCAATCCACTCGCCGTGCCCTTCATCCAATCTGCGCGTATCAATCCTCAATCACTGTGGGGGTTATCAACGCGTCACGTGGGGCAGCTATTAAAAAGTAACAGTATTTTTGCCATCGATATTATTGAAAATATGACTGACAATAAAGGTGCTAAACTTACTATTCATAAAGTGAAGTCTATTATCGATCAACAATATGTAGGAAACATAAACATTCTCCCCAAACAACAAATTCGTAATTTGACACAAGTTATTGCTAATCCAAGCCTTGAAAGTATAAATGCGCTCATAGTGAGCGGAGAAAAATCAACTTGGCCACAGCTCGATGTTATTGAAAAAAATACCAAAATTAGCGAAAGTTTGCGGTATTATCTTGGTAAATTGAAACAAAGAGAAGCGGTTGAATTAGGACACAGTGCCTATTAACCCACCCAACGCAGGAATTTGACTGTGATTGGGGTTGAAAACATACACAAAGGATATCGGTGAGCGCACAAATTCAAAGCCCTGACAGCATCTACACGCAGCAAGTAAAACAACTAATAAACATGGTGTACCCGCAAGAGGTTGGCTATGGCTCAGTCTTTGAAGATGCGAAACATTTTTTTTCGTTAACCCCTGAGCTAGAAGCCCATGTTGAGGAGTTGAAGGTACAGCTAAAAAAAGCGAAAGCTTCAACTAAGAAAGAAGTTCTTGTAGATCAGCTCAAAAAACAAATCAAAAACTCTAGTCAAAAGCTTGAAGAGGAACGCTTGGCGCGGCTTACTCGAATTGATGAAGTGAGCACTAAGCTTATCAAGCTATGCGAGGGAGATAGCTGGCAAGAAACTCAGCAGCTAAGTGCAAAGTTTCTTGGCACTTTAATGTTGCTTACCCAAGGCCCAGAAGGTAAATTTGCCCGCATTCACCAGCGCTTTAAGCCTTTGTATAAAGCCGTTTTAGTATTAAGACTTACTGATAAGTTACTTGATCACGACACCATTGCGCACAAGTACCTTTCAAAATATCGTGATGCGATTTCTCGGATGCGTGGTAACCGCTATTGGCGCGAAAAGTGGCGTATAGAATTAGGGCGACCATTAATTACTGCCTCTTTGCTACAAGATGTAGGCTTACAAAGCCCCGCCGCATTAACGATATTACGTGGCGCAGACAATAAGTTGGATGAATTCCGATTACTAGAAGAATCTCAGCGAAAAGACTTGTTGAAGCTTAACTATCACTTCACCATGAAATACCTTACTGAAGGGTTAGGCATTCTAGCCTATGTGGGAAACGTGAAAGAAGAACGTGACCGATTTGTGCAGACCCACAATGAGGCCAATGACTTTGTTAGCCAGTTGGTAAAAGATGCCTTTGTGTCTAAAACTGGTTTAGGTGAGCTAATTAAAATACCGCAAATTTATGCGTCTGTGATTTTTTCAACTAAAAACGATTACAGCCGTAAAAACCTGCCTAAAGGCTACTTACTTATAGAGCAGCTATCTAAAAAAGGCGCGTTAAATAAAAAGCTCGCGGAGGATTTTATTGACTTGGTCGGTTACTTCCCGCAAGGCTTCGGCATTACTTTCATTCCTGTTAATGAAAACGGCCAAGAAAAAGACCAATATGAATGTGCGGTGGTGATAGGATTAAATCCAACTAAACCTGGCGAGCCAATTTGCAAAGTAACCACGCGCAATCAAAAGCATATCAGCAGCGGTCATATCGAAGTTATTGAGAAAGGCAGAAACCTTTATTTCCCAGTTAGCAGAAAGAAGCTAATGAATGTTGATAAAGCGCGCTTGAAAGAAATCATGAGCCAGCTTTCCAGTAATTTCACCCCAGACGCAGTAGATGACTTAATCCCCAGCTTTTGGGAGCCCCACGACTATTTTAGTTTTAAGAAGCACCAGAATCTGTGGAGCAAATCAAGCTAGCCCTGTTGCGAAAGCGTTAACGCCCGTGGCGAAGTACTAACGCCCGTGGCGATGCAACGCCTGTGGCTAAACACTAACATCGCTATCAAACGCGACTATAAAAGAAGAGAGTGCCCTACTCTCTTTTTTTGCGCCTAATGGTGTAGCCAGTAAGGTGCTAAAGGTTTACGAGTCGCCATCTGCCTTGCTGTCACCGTTGGTTTTCGTCGCAGTTGACGTACCGCTACTTGATGTTGAAGACTTCGTCGCTTGGGGCTTAGTTCCTGAAGCCTTAGCGGCAGTCGTTTTAGTCGCTGCTGGCTTCGATGCAGCGGAAGTCGTAGTGGTTGATTTCGCAACGGCAGGTGTTTTTGCCGAAGTCGATTTACTAGCCGTAGTGGTTTTACTAGCCGTAGAGGTTTTACTAGCCGCTTTGGTTGCCGCAGCGGTCGTTTTGGTGGCAGGTTTTGAGGCTGCTTTAGGTGTCGCTTTAGCCGTGGGTTTTAGTGTCGTTTTTGAAGCAGCCTTAGCTGTCGACTTTGGGGCCGCTTTTACCGGGGCTTTTGCAGGTGTTTTTGTTGGCGTTTGGGCTTTCTCTGCCGCTCGTTTCGCGGCAAGCAATGCGACTTGCTCTACCAGTAAATCAACTTTTGCGGAAAGTAACGCTATTTGATGCTCTCTTTCAACCCGTGCTTTCCCACCAGAAAGTA
>TARA_B110000211_G_scaffold232969_1_pt1 | contig 11272 bp, 11 predicted proteins | sample TARA_B110000211 | Tara Oceans TARA_B110000211 (sample SAMEA4397516) | marine metagenome | biome: Polar Biome; feature: [DCM] deep chlorophyll maximum layer (ENVO:01000326); material: water (ENVO:00002006), including particulate matter (ENVO:01000060) such as... | depth 30 m
TGCAACCTTACTTCAAAATGAAGGGTATGCCGCTCATAATGTTTCTGATGGATTTAGTGGCAATGGTCAAGATCCTGGCTGGAAAAATTCTGGACTTCCTTCCAAGTAGATATTAACTTTAATATTTTATTTTATCTTTTTTATCTTAAGCTGATAAGCAATGGCAAGTTCTCTTGGAGATTTTTTAGTTTGAATTAAATTTTTATCTTCTTCAATAACTATAGCTTTAAGTTTGCTGTCTCTCTCTACAATTACTTTATTTTCAATCTTAGGAGTTTTTGCTACAATTAATGATGCCTTTTCTTTAATTGCAATATTTGTCAAAGCTATTTGTTTTTTTAAAACTGCACAAAATTCTGATCTTGTTTTTTCAACAAAAGATAAGCAGGGTTCTTTCTGTTTATTAGGATTTTTTTCCTCTGCGTAAGCTAAAGCATGACCTAATGGAGTTTTTCCTGTTTGCTTTTTTATTCCATAGCTTATTGCTGAGTTTAAAGAAGATTGAAGTACTCTTCCACTGGAAGCGCCCCCAGCAGTACTGCCGAGAAAGGCAACTGATTCAACACAACCATTTAATAAAAACATTAAAGTTGATAAAACTAATATTTTTTTCATAAATTACTAATATTATTTTGTAAATTAGACAGACCTGTATCAGATTCTTCAGGCAAAAGAACAAAAGAACGTTAATAATTATTAAATTAAATGCAACCTACGATAGTTAATACTGTGGACTTCTAATTAGAGTTTTGTCTTTAAAAGTTTATTTATTTAAATAACTAATTTTAGACTTCTTATCAATGACAGGTTGCAAAGAGGTTGCAAATCTTTTTGAATTATTATTGAGTATTTCTTTATTTCCTAACTTTACTTTAGTTAAACTTATTTGTTTTTTTACAATGGCACAAATTTCTGAGTTCGTCTTTTCAATAAAGGATATACAAGGTTCCTTTTTTTTTTCTGGATTCATTTCTTTTGCGTAAGACATGGCGTGACCTATTGGGGTTTTTCCTGTTTGCTTTTTTACTCCATAGCTCACTACAGAATTAAAAGAAGACTCAGTAATTTTTCCACTGGATAAACCTCCAGCAGTACTGCCGAGAAAGGCTACGGACTCTGCACATCCATTCAATAAGAACATTAGTGATAATAAAGCAAATATTTTTTTCATAGCAATCAAATTTCCATTACGTTTTATAAATTTTTCAAACGTTATTGGAATTGTCTATACATAAAAACAACAACGCTGTTCATAATGAGTATATCAAACACAACCTACAATGGAAGTGTTTATGTTATTACCCTTAAAGGTTTTCCTTTTAAACAAGACTCCATATTTTCTATCATTTGCGTATAGAATAAGGAGTAATTTTCAGCTGTTACATAGCCAAGGTGGGGCAAAAGAAAAGCATTAGGTATAAATCTTAACTTATGATCTTGTGGTAGTGGTTCTTTATCATAAACATCTAAGCCTACTCCAGCGATTGTTTCCTTATCAAGAGCATCCAACAAGTCTTTTTCATTTATAATCCCGCCTCTAGAAGTGTTAATTAAAAATGCTGAATTTTTCATTATACTAAATTCTTTTTTAGTAATTAAATTTTTGTATTTTTCACTTAAGACTACATGAATTGAAATAATATCTGAATTTTGTAACAAATCTTCTTTTGACATAGGGAGTACGCCCATTTCATTGGCTTTGGTTAAATTAAGATTTTCACTCCAAGCTGACACTTCCATTCCAAAAGCTTTAGCAACTTTAGCAACTTGTATTCCTATTTTGCCGAGACCAACCAGTCCAAGCATCTTTCCTTTAAGTTCTAGCCCTATTGTGTTTTGCCAGTATCCCTGAAACATATTGTCAGTTTCTTGTTTAACATTTCTTAATAAACCTAAAATTAATGTCCAAGTAAGTTCTGCAGCTGGGTTCGGGTTTATCTCAGTGCCACAAACTACAATGTTTTTATTTTTAGCTGTCGCTAAGTCTATTGATTTATTTCTCATTCCACTTGTCATAATATATTTTAGCTTTGGTAAATTATTAATAATATTTTTTGTAATAGGAGTCCTTTCGCGCATTATAAAAATACTACTAAAATCTTCTAGCGCAATTATTAAAGCTTCTTCATTTTCAAAATGCTCATTAAATACTGTAAATTCAAATTTATCTTTATAGTTATTCGTATTCACTATTTGTTCAAAAATATTTTGATAATCATCTAGTACTGCAATTTTAATCATTTGATTTCCTGTTCGATAAATAAATACCTGATACTATAAAAATTGCTCCAACAAAATGATAAAATTCAAATTTTTCATTAAAAATAATTATTGCCATAATAGCGCTGAATAAAGGCATCAATTGAATAAACATGCTAGAACGGTTTGGTCCAATTATTTCTATCGCCTTTTGCCAACAATAGTAAGCTGCTATTGCTGGAAAAACTACAACGTAAAAAAGAATTAGAAAAAATGCTTTATTAAGATTCAATTCTAAACCAATTGATTTTTCATAAAAAAATTGTGGAATTAAAAAAAGTATTCCAACTGAAACCATCAATTGTATTAGTGAAAACTGTGATAATTTAAATTTATTTTTTTTAAGTAAAGTTGAATAAAGAGCCCAGGTAAGCACGCAAACTAGCATCCATAAATCCCCTTTATTGAAATTAAGAGAAATTATTTTTTTAATATCTGCATTTGAAATTATTACAGAAATTCCTATTATTGACAAAAATAATCCAAGTAATTGAAAGATGTTAGTTTTTTCAATATTCATCAAAGATGAAAGAACAATTGTAGCAACTGGAATTGCCGCAAGCATTAAGACAGCATTTATTACTTGTGTATAATTAAGCGCAAAATAAACGACTGAGTTGAATGTACTTATTGTAATCACTCCCATAAAACTAATTAAAAGCCAGTTTTTTTTTATCATAGGTAAATTGTTGTAAATTTCTTTATATGTAAAAGGTATTAAGATTAACCAAACTGCAGCCCATCTTAAAAAATTTAAAGTTAGTGGAGGAATTTGAAATAGAGTTGCGAATTTTCCTACAATAAAATTTCCTGACCAAAACAAAGCGGCTAATACAAGCAGAGCGTATGCTAAATGATTTTTTGACAAATACTTCCTTAATTAAATCTGTTTGAGCTGTAAGGAGCTAAATCTAGATTAGTTTTTTCTTCAGCTACAATTCCTGAAACTATTTTGCCCGTAATAGCGCCAAGTGTCCAACCTAAATGATCATGACCAAAGGCATATACTATATTTTTGTTTTTTAATGACGGGCCAAATACTGGTAAAAAATCAGGTAGTGACGGTCTAAACCCTAGCCACTCATCTTCGTGGTCACATTCTTCTAATTTAGGAATAAGATTTTTTGCGCACTTAATTAAATATTTAATTCTTTTTTGTGAAGGAGGATTTTTAAGACCTCCTAATTCAACAGTCCCTACGGCTCTTAAACCTTGATTCATTGGGGACATACTGAATCCATTATCTAAGCAAATAACCGGTCTTGAAATTAAATTTTCTTTATCTTTAAAATGAACATGATATCCCCTCTCAGTATCCAAAGGTATATTCTCTTCTAATTGATCAGTAAATTTTTTTGAAAACGCTCCAGCAGCAACAACAGATTTTTCAAAATTATATTCTTTGTTTATTGATTTTATTATAGTTTTATTTTCACCAATTTGTTTTAAACTTATGATGTCTTCTTTAATAAATTTCCCTCCTTTTTTTAAATAAAGATCAAATATTTTTTTATAAATTCCATATGGGTCTCTTGCATGCATTGATTTTTCAAACAATACACCTCCGTCAAAGATGGGGTTTAAATTAGGTTCTAAATCCATAATTTCATCTCGACTTAAAATTTTTTGTTTTATTCCTAGATCATTTCTAACTTTTATTTCTAGTTCTCTGCTCTTAATATTTTTATTCTTCCAGATATAAATGATTCCTTTTTTATCCAATAAATTAGAAGTGTCAATTTCTTCAAATATCTCTTCGTAAGCATTAATAGATGGATTGCATATTTGATGCATATATTTTGCGGTATGAAGCATTGATTTTTTATTACAGTTTTTTAAATAATTTAAAATCCATGGAGTTAATTTAAGAACATAATTCCATTTCAACGCCAATGGTCCGTTTGAGTTAAAAAGCATCTTTGGTATGTTGTGTAAAATATCCGGTCTATTAAATTTTAGTACCGCGTAGGGAGAAAAGTGACCTGCATTTCCATATGTGGCTGGTTTAAAATTAATTTCTGCAGGATCATTCCTGTCAAAGATTGTTACGGGCACTCCTTTTTTAATTAATTGAAGTCCAATACAAACTCCTTGAATCCCAGCGCCAATTATTCCGACAGATTTACAATTATAATCTTTCATACAGAGACTATATTATATTTTTCTTAAATTGATTTAAAGTGCGTTAGATTAGACGTTTAGCTTAGAATCTTGTTCGCCGTTTGTAGGTTTTACGTTTTTCTTAAATTTTTTTTCATCTTTTGTTTTTGAGAATAAGAAGTCACCAGTTTTTTGATCTTTTTTTCCTGCTGAAGGATTTTTTTTGATGTAACCTTCTATATCTGCTCCATCTTCTGTTCTAAGATTGCTGCTAAACTCTATGTCACCTTTGACAACACCAGTGCTACCGATAATAACATTTTCTGCTGAAATTTTTCCGTCTAAGTGTCCGTGGATTTCTACTCTATCCGCTTCTACTTCTCCAGATATAGAACCCGTTTCTTTAATAACTACTTCTTTAGAAAATACTGGCCCTTTTATAAGCCCAGCTACATCAATTGCTCCTGAACTATTTACAGTTCCATCTATACTGACAGTCTCACTTATTAGAGACCTCTCAGTGTCTTTTCTTTCGCTAAAAAATTTATCTTTATTTGATCCAAACATATTTATATTATTTAAAATTAAATCATTCTTTTAAACAAACAACAAGCTAGAAAATTAAAAAAAAAACCTAATTTGGTCGCTGTTAAAATCAATTCACCACTGCGTCTTTATAAATCTTACACGACATAGCAATACCTAGCCCGAACATTATTGAAAGCATAGATGATCCACCATATGACATAATCGGGAGTGGAGCGCCAACAATTGGTAGCAAACCTAGTACCATTCCCATATTTACCACAACATATATGAAAAATGCAGTTGCGAATCCATAACAATAGAGCTTTCCAAAATTACTTCTTGTTTCGTTGCCAATTGCGACAAGTCTATAAATGATCAAGCTATATAACAGTAGAATGAAAGTTGATCCAAAAAAACCAAATTCTTCTGAAAATAAAGTAAATATAAAATCTGTATGTTTTTCTGGTAAAAAATCTAGGTAACTTTGAGACCCGTTTAAGAACCCTTTTCCAAAAAGACCGCCTGAGCCAATTGCTATTTTAGATTGGATTATCTGGTATCCTGCACCAAGCGGATCTCTGTCTGGATTAAGAAAAGTCAAAATTCTTGCTTTTTGATAAGGTTTTAAAAAAGAAATAGCAATTGGCAATGATGAAATAAAAATTATTAATAAGTATGCAAAAAACTTAATTCTAACTCCAGCTAACCAAATAACAACTGCTCCACCGGCTGCAATTAAAATAGAAGTACCTAAATCTGGTTGCGTTACAACTAACAAAACAGGAGCCATCAAAGAGGAAATTGGAAGAAATAAATGTTTTACTTCATTAACATCACTAGTTTGCATACGACCATAGTACTTAGCTAAAAATAAGATTACGCCGATTTTCATCAATTCGGATGGCTGCAAGTTCATAAAATAAAAATTTATCCATCTTTGTGATCCAGATGAAGTTAAACCAAAATATTTCACTCCCAACAAAAGTAAAAAGAAAAATAAGTAAATTAATGTACTTGTTTGATGCCAAAATTTAATATTAAAAAAAGAGACAACAAAAAAGAATAGAAAAAAAATTAAAAATCTAGTTATATGACTCTTAGTATGATAGTCAAAAGCTCCTCCTGCTGTAGAATACATAGCAAACATACTTGTAATTCCTAAAATCAAAATAGCAGAAACTAAAATATAATCTATAGAAAATAATTTTTCTCGAAATGAAAAATTTGACTGTATGGATTTAGGAGCAAACATTATATTTCCTCACTTGATAAATTATAATTTTTAGATCTCATTTCATCTCTTTCGATAACTTTTTTAATTATTTTTTGGGCTACTGGAGCCGCAGCACTACTACCTGAGCCTCCATGTTCTACAATTACACTAATCGCATACTTTGGATTTGAAACTGGAGCAAAAGCAATAAAAAGAGCATGATCTCTTTCATTGTAGTCAATTTCATTTTGTTTTACTTCTGCTTCTCTTTGAGCTTCAGTAAACTTTATTACTTGTGATGATCCTGTTTTACCAGCAAACATAAATTTTTTACTTGTAAATCTTGATCTATAAGATGTACCGCCAGGCTCATTAGTAGACGCAAACATTGCATCTTTAATAAAATTAATATTTTCTTGATTTCTAAATAAAGGTTTAGCTAGTAATTGTGAAACCATTAAGTTAGCAGTTAGTTTTTGATCTGGCTTAGTTAAATCTTCATTATTACTTTGCTTTAAAGAAGCTAAATATTCTTTTAATAAGTTTCTATTTTTGTTGTCATTTAAAATTATTTTTGGTTCTATTTCATATCCTCCATTGGCCAACTGTGCTGTCATTAAACATAATTGTATTGGGGTGCTTTGAAAATATCCTTGTCCAATTCCTGAGTGCAAGGTTTCTCCTAAATACCAGTTCTGACCTATAAATTTTTTCTTCCATGCTGTATTTGGTACAACGCCTGATTTTTCTTCTGAGTAACCTTCAAGAGTTTTTTTACCCAAACCGAATTTTTTTGCTGTTATTGAAAGACGATCAACACCCAGTCTTCTTGCGATTTCATAGAAATACACATCGCAAGATCTTTGTATTGCGCTCCTCATATCCATCAAACCATGACCTTTTTTTTTCCAACAATGAAATTTTTCACCATAAAAATCAATAACACCTTTGCAATTAACTTTTGTGCTGGTCTTAGCAACGTTATTTTCTAACGCACTCAATGCTACTATTGTTTTGATAGTAGATCCTGGTGGGTATAATCCAGAAACTGCCTTATTTATTAAAGGTTTGTCTCTATGATCTAATAAATACTTCCACTCTGTATTTGATATTCCATGTACAAATGCATTAGGATCGTAAGTTGGTGATGATGTCATGGCGATAATATCTCCATTAAAAATATCCATAACACAAACTGCACCTGAAACATTTTCTATTTGCTTAGAGGCAAACTTTTGAATTTCTAAATCTATTGTTGTTTTGTAACTTTTTCCCGTTTGACCTTTGTCAATTTGTATTTGACGAATTCTTTTTCCAAAAGCATTGACTTCATATCTTTGAAAGCCAACTTCTCCAATAATATTTTTGTCTAACATGCTTTCTAAGCCTGTTTTACCAACTGCTATACCTGTTACTGACATTTCCCTTAAGTATTCATTACGTTTCAAGTCTTTTGCACTTATTTGCGAAACATAACCTACAAGATGTGACGTAGATTTATCTGGATAGACTCTAGCAACTGAAACTATTGGTTCAACTCCTTGTAGTTCATGTAAAAAAAGGTTTATTCTTGAAAAATCGGACCAACTTAAGTTGTCAGAAACAATTATAGGCTCCCAGGGCTTTTGTTTTGCAATTTTTCTTTTTAGATAACTAATTTTTTTATCTGATAAATTTAATATACTTTTTAATCTTGAAAATAATTTTACTAAATTTGAGCTGTTTTCAGGTGTAATATGAAGTTGATAAACTTTTTCGTTAGAAGCTATTTCTTTATTAAAATAATCTTTAATAATTCCTCTCTGTGGAGCTAACTTCCATTCTCTAAAACGATTTTTATCTGAAAGTGTTCTATATTTTGAGCTTTCATTAATTTGGAGAGATATTAATCTCCCAAATATTCCTGTAAAAACTACTATTTTGGCAACAGATAAAATGAACATTCGTCGGCTAATCATTTTTGTTTTAGCCGGGCCGGCAGAAGTGGTCAGTCTATTCATCTCGCACTCCTAATATTTTAGATTTAAAGACATTAAATATAAACCAGAATAAAGGATAAAATAAAAAAGTAAAGAAAGCAGAATAGAATACATCAGTATAATTTAAAGTAATTTCTGAAAAATTTGAAATAAGACTTAAATATGCAAACTGTGAAAAAAATATTGCAATTAAGAAAGTAAACCAGTCTGAGAAAAGAGATGTGTTGACTGTAATATTTCTCACGTAAGAAGCTACCAAAGATATAATTAAATAAACTATTGAACTTGTGCCCATTGTAATGCCTGTAATTATGTCGTTAATTATTCCTGCAAAAAATATATGCCCATTTCCAAGAATTGAAGGATTTTTTAGTTTCCAAAAATAAATGATGATTAATTGTAGCTCAAAAGATAAAATCTCAAAATGATTGCTAAATCTTGTATCTGTCTCAGTAATAGATAAGAAATATAGCAATAAGACAGGTCCTAAACTTAAAATTTTTTCTTTAAAATTTCTTTTAATTCCAGAACCCATTTAAAGTTCTTTCTTTTTTTTTAATGACTTTAAAATAACGTTCACAAAAGATAATTGATTAGGATCAGAAAAAAGTTTTACTTCTATTAATTCTTCGTTTTTATTAATATTTCCTACTGGTATTCCCGATGAAAGTACTCCATCTTTTCCTGAAGTATAAACCGTACTATCTTTCTCGATTTTATACAGCTCAGGTAGATACATTAACTTTGGTTTTGATGTACCTTGCCCAATTAAAATTGCCTGTGTACCACTTGGTTGAACTATAACCGGTATTCTACTGTTTAGATCATTTAATAAAAGTATTCTTGCAGAAAGATAATTAACTTCGACAATTCTGCCAACTAAATGTCCTCTTTCAATAACTGGCATTCCTTTCATAATATTTGATCTAGTTCCTTTATTAATAATTAGTGATTTTAAATAAGGACTATCTTTATCAAGAATAATTTTAGCAATAATAGTTAAATAATTCTCAACTGACTCACTTTTTAATACTTCTTTTAAATTTTTATTTTCAGTAATTAAAAATTCATTCTTAAATTGTTTATTTTGTAGCTCTGCTAATTTTTCTCTTAAAACTTTGTTTTCATTTAAAGTAAAAATATGTTTTTTTAAGCCAGAGTTTAGGTAAGAAATAAAACTAACTGGAGATGTTGCTAAAGTAGAAACTCTATAAATACTATCATTAAGAATTGACCTTGTTCTATCCATAAATTTACTAGAATAGTTATCAAGAAAAAAAATTCCTATAGATAGACAGATCAAAAAGAAAAGTGAAAATTTTTGTCTAGCACCTTTTTGCAAAAGTGCCGAGCGTATTGCTATACCAAAATCATCTCTATTAGTTGACATTACTTTTAATATTTAAGTTAATATTCAGATAACATTGTAGAGAATAATTCTTCGTTTTCTAGTGCTTTTCCAGTTCCTATGGCAACACAAGAAAGAGGATCATCAGCAATAGTAACTGGTAGTCCTGTGTCTTTAGAAATTAGCTTATCAATATTTCTGAGTAATGCTCCGCCACCTGTTAAAACTAAACCCATATCAACTAAATCTGCAGAAAGCTCGGGAGGTGTATTTTCCAAAGCCTCTTTTATACCTGCTAACATTTGGTTTAAAATTGGCATTAAAGCTTCGCACGCATCTTCTTCGGTTAAAGCAATTTCTTTAGGGGTTCCTGACCTAATATCTCTGCCTTTCATTAAAAAAGTATTACTTGAAGATGGTACAGCAGTACCAATTTCTTTCTTGATTTTTTCCGCTGTTGAATCTCCTATTAATAAATTAAATTTTTTTCTCATGTAATTTATAATTGATGTGTCCATAGCATCTCCAGCAACTCTTAGGGATCTTGAGTAGACTACTCCACCTAAAGACATAACTGCTATTTCTGTAGTTCCACCTCCGATATCTACGACCATTGATCCAGTTGCTTCAGAGATAGGCAGACCTGCTCCAATCGCTGCTGCTATAGGTTCTTCAATTAATTGAACTTTTCTTGCACCGGCAGCCAAAGCTGAGTCTTGAATAGCCTTTCTTTCTACTGGTGTGGATCCTGTAGGTACACAAATTAAAATTCTTGGGTTTGCAAATGCTGTTTTTTTATGAACTTTTTTAATGAAATGTTTAATCATTTCTTCTGTCACAACAAAATCAGCAATAACTCCATCTTTTAACGGTCTTATAGCCTGAATATTACCTGGAGTTCTTCCAAGCATTGTTTTTGCTTCATCACCAACAGCTAGAACTGACTTTTTTCCACCGTCTGTAATTACAGCAACAACTGACGGTTCATTAAGAACAACGCCTTCTCCCTTTAATACAACCAATGTATTTGCTGTGCCCAAATCAATTGCCATATCTTGTGACCACATTGACGTAAAACCTGCTAAACTTTTAAACATATTTTATCCTTTCTGTTTTTGAGCGCTAAATTCTTCATCTGGCGCAGTTTTGTTTCTTTTAATAATCATCTTATTAAGTGCGTTTAAATAGGCGTTAGCTGAAGCAACTAAAGTATCTGTGTCTGCAGCTTGGCCAACAGTAGTTTTTCCTTTTTCTTCAATTCTTACGCTTACTGTTGCTTGTGCGTCTGTCCCTTCTGTAACCGCATGAACATTATATAACTGAAGAGTGACGTCGTGTTCGTATAATTTTTTTATACATTTAAATATTGCATCAACAGGACCGTCTCCTAATTCTGAGGCTTTTTTTATTTTACCAAAAACTTCTAGTGTCATTTCAGCTTTTTGAGGTTCTCCAGTCCCAGCAAATACTTTTAATGATTTTAATTTAATTACGTTATCTTCAGTAATTAAACTATCATCTACTAGAGCTGCTATATCTTCGTCATAAACATGTTTCTTTTTGTCAGCAAGAATTTTAAATTTTCCAAATGCCTCTTGTATTATGTCGTCTGTAACATCAATGTATCCAAGATCATTTAATTTATCTTTAAAAGCATGTCTGCCAGAATGTTTTCCCATGACTAATGAAGTCTTATGAACTCCAACACTTTCAGGTGTCATTATTTCATAAGTATTTCTGTTTTTTAACATGCCGTCTTGATGGATTCCCGATTCATGAGCAAACGCATTTTTTCCTACAATAGCTTTATTAAATTGAATTGGAAAACCGGTTGCATTAGAGACA
>TARA_B110000211_G_scaffold234994_1_pt1 | contig 11264 bp, 7 predicted proteins | sample TARA_B110000211 | Tara Oceans TARA_B110000211 (sample SAMEA4397516) | marine metagenome | biome: Polar Biome; feature: [DCM] deep chlorophyll maximum layer (ENVO:01000326); material: water (ENVO:00002006), including particulate matter (ENVO:01000060) such as... | depth 30 m
TAAAAACAAATCACTAAAACAGAGTATCTTATCTATTTCATTGCTATTGCCTAAAAAGAGCACCTTATCTTCAATACCTTTTGCTATGCACATTTCCTCTGCCATCTCTTTTTCCGGGCCTTCACCCACCATCAGCAACTTCGCAGGCATTTCTTTTTGAATCCGACAGAAAATCTCAATAACATCTACAATTCTTTTAACAGGACGCAGATTACTAATATGTGTAATGATACGTTCTTCAGGTTGCGCCATTAAATCACGTTGACACTCTGTATAGGCATTACCCTGCTTCTCCACTTTAATAAAATTTGGCACAACAAAAATTTCCTTGTCAATATCAAAAAGTCTTAGAGTATCCTCTTTTAAACTCTGTGAAACCGAAGTTACCACATCGCTATTGTTAATGCTAAAACTAACTGCTGGCTTATAGAAAGGGTGATTCCCCACAAGGGTAATATCTGTCCCGTGAAGGGTTGTTACCATTGGGATATAAATATGCTCCTCTTCCAGCATTTTCTTCGCCATATAGCCAGCATAAGCGTGTGGGATGGCGTAATGAACATGAAGTACTTCTATTTTATGCAACTTTACCATATCTACCAACTTACTTGACAAAGCGAGTTCATACGGCTGGTAAAGAAACAATGGATAATCGGGAACAAACACTTCGTGGAAATGTACGTTGTGGGATAATAAGTCTAGCCGAACGGGCTGTTGATATGTAATAAAATGAACCTCATGCCCCTTCTCAGCCAATGCAATTCCTAATTCTGTAGCCATGACACCGCTTCCTCCGAAGGTTGGATAACAAACTATACCTATAACCATGCTTTTCATTTTAGTTTTTATTTTCTATAGCTTCGTAAATTACCTCCTGAATGTTACTCCGTAAGTTACTTTGTATTATTTTTTTATTGTCTGCTGAAGGATAGGTCCTATTTGATAAAAAGACATAAACGATTTCTTCTGAAGGATCGGCCCATGTAAAGGTCCCAGTAAATCCACTATGGCCAAAACTGGTCATTGAAACACAGCCACAAGTAGGACCATCATCATCCAGTTGTGGCTTGTCAAAACCAACCCCTCTACGAACGTCATCTTCGCAATAATAACAGCTATTAAAAGCCTGCATCGTTTCGGGGCCAAAATATCGTTTCCCACCATAAGATCCATCCCACAGATACATTTGCATAATCTTCGCGACGTCATTTGAATTACTAAACAAACCAGCATGTCCACCAACCCCACCTAGCATAGCAGCACCTTGGTCGTGCACATAGCCATGAACTTTCTGCATTCTAAAATAAGTATCCTGCTCTGTTGGTGCTATTTGAGACCTTGGAAACTTTTCTAAGGGCAGATAGGTTGTATGCACTGCTCCCAAAGATTGGTATACATTGTCTTGAACCAAATTTTCTAGACCCAATCCATAATACGCCTCAAGGTATTTTTTGAGGATATAATAGGGTAAATCGCTGTACTTATAACTCAAACGTTCTCTAAGTTCGCTGGTTCTAACCCGTTCAAAGATACTGTCTTTAAAATCCTTTCGCAGAAATAAGTTATCGGAAATCTTAATGGTATACTCTCCTTTCGATTTTTTTGAATAATACCTAGAGGAGGGTAATTTTGTTACCGAGTCCATCGTTTCTTTATAAAAGGGAATCCAAGATGTTAATTTTGCATAATGCATTAACATATCTTTCATGTTTATGTCTGCCTTGTTGGAGTCCTCGTATTCAGGCAGTAATTGAGACAAGGTGGTTTCCATCGTTACTAGCTTTCGATCATAGAGATCCATAACCAATGGCATCGTGGAAAGAATTTTGGTAAGGGAGGCCACATCATAAATGTCGTCGTCTTTCACCGCAATTTTTTTATCCTGCGTGTGGTACCCAAAGTTTTTTTGATAAATTACTTTTCCTTTTCTAGCTACCAGTATTTGTGCTCCAGGCATCATATCTTCATCAAAACCGACTTGTACCAAGGAGTCTATTTTGGTCAATGTTTTAGAATTCACGCCAACACTTTCAGGGGTACCATATTGCAGGCGTCCAATTTGACTCGTTTGAAGCCCCGATCCAACCGGAAAACCTTCGCCCAGCGACACAGGTAGCTTTCCAGCCGATGCACGTGCTCCAAAAATTAGCTGAGCAGATAATTCTTGTGAAACCCTACTGTTCTGATAAGACATAACAATAGCTTCAAAATTGGCTGTGGTCTTTACATCCAATAGGCTGTACGGTCGTGCAAAAACATCCAATATCACTTTGTTCTTTCGAGCAATTTCATATATCCAAACCAACTCTTTTTTTGAAAACTTAAATGACTTCCAAGGATTATCATTCTGCTTATGAAACCCTATAATAACAACATCGTACTCCTTTAATTTTTGAATGTACGTATTGAGATTATCGGCCTTAACCCAATCTACCTTCGAATACTTGTTAAGTTGATTTAAAAAATATTCGCCACTATCATCTCCAAAGTTTACGTAGCCAATTTTAGTGTTTTTTAGGTCCTTAATAGGCAGTATCTCATCATCATTCTTTAGAACTGTTAGCGCACTTTGGATTGCCTCTTCGTATAACACATCGTCTACGACATCATTTAAATCGGCTACTATATTCGTAGCATCTACAGGGAGATAGTTATGTAATCCGACTTTGTATTTTGCGAATAATATTTTTTTAACCGATCGCATAAGGCGTTCCTCAGTAATAATCCCCTCGTTATATGCCTTTATGATTGCACCATGTGCCTTTGGAATATCTTCAGAAATTAACAACACGTCATTCCCAGCTATAAATGCCGCTAAATCAATCGCTCCAGGTTCGTTATAATTTGCAACACCCTTCATGCTTAAAGCATCTGTAAATATCAAGCCATTAAAACCGAGTTCTCCTTGCAAAAGATCCGTAACCACTTTATTGGATAAGGATGACGGAAAATTGGGCCGAGCATCCAATGCTGGAATATTTAAATGGGCTACCATAACGCTCCCTAAGCCTTCTTTTATAAGACGTTTGTATGGAAATAACTCTATGCTATCAATACGCTCTCTTGTAAAGTTTATCGTTGGTAATGAGAGGTGTGAATCTGCATCGGTATCGCCATGACCCGGAAAATGCTTCGCATTTGAGATAATTCCTGCCTCTTGCATTCCCTTCATAAACGCTACAGATTTTTCAGTCACATTGTATTTATCTTCACCAAACGAGCGGTTTCCAATAATAGGATTTGCAGGGTTTATATTAATATCTACTACGGGAGCAAAATTGATATGCATGCCAATTCGTTTGGTATGTTCTCCAATTCGTTTCCCGATTTTTTGAATAATTTTATTATCAGAAATAGCACCTAGTGTCATGTTCCAAGGATATGCAAAGGTCGAATCTAAACGCATTGCTAACCCCCACTCGGCATCCATAGCCATAATCAAGGGGGTGCGCGAAAGGGCTTGGAATTCATTATTGAGTTGTACTTGCTGCTTCGGACCTCCCTTTGAAAAGATAATACCGCCGATATACTGATTTTGTATGAGGTCTTTTACTTTGTCTTTTTTTTCCTTCGGATCGCTCGAGTAGATATCCACCATAAAAAGTTGCCCTACTTTTTCCTGAAGCGACATGTTTGAATAAATGCTATCAACCCAGACGCGTTGATTTTCTCGATCATTTTGAACTAAAAGAGGATTGAATTGTTGGGCTAAAACAGCTAGGGAACTAAATAATAAGAGCAGTGCAGCAATACTTTTCTTCATATATTAAATGTTACAAATACTATGCTAGAAATCTATTGTGCCAGCTTTCTTTAGCGGGTACCTCCCAGTTTTCTATATACTCAGCTTTCGTATTTACCAAGTTATTAAACACGACGGTGTTGGCAGAAACAGATCTTGCTTTTGCCATTTTTCTAAAATCACTTAAGGATTTATGAGCAATAAATTGACCATTGTAAAAAGTAACATTCATTTTATCCAACAAGTCAATGTCAAATTCCTTTTCTAAGGATTGAATAAACTGAACAGAAGCGTCGATACTGCATCCTGAAGCAGATGCATTTTCCTGATTCAATCCAAAAACAATAAACCTGTTATATCTTAGTTCAAATGCTGCTTCTAAGTCTTGTCCATGAGCCGTCCATTGCTGCAGAAACAATTCCGTTTTGGATGCGACAATCTCCACTTCACTTTCAGATAACTTTCGGCTTGCCTGATACACCCATACTCTGGCGTTATCTGGCAACATTTTAAATTCTACTAACATATTTATAATTCATCTGCATTTGCAATCATTTCGGCGACATCCATCACTTGTACTTCACCCTCTTTTTCTTTTCCTTTTACGCCATCTGTTAGCATTGTATTACAAAACGGGCAACCCGCTGCTATAATACTAGGCTTTAACGCTATTGCTTCTTCCGTACGTTCTATATTGATATCCTTAGCTCCAGCTTCTGGCTCTTTAAACATCTGAGCTCCTCCTGCCCCACAACATAGTCCACGAGATTTACATCGTTTCATTTCCACAAGTTCCACTTCCAACTTTTGAAGCAGTTCACGGGGCGCTTCATATTCGCCGTTGGCGCGGCCCAAATAGCAGGGGTCATGAAAGGTAATACGCTTGCCCTTGTATTTACCACCTTCAACCTTCAAACGACCTTCACTCATTAAGGCTTTTAAGAACTGCGTATGATGCATTACCTCATAATTACCACCTAGTTCGGGATATTCATTTTTAATGGTATTAAAACAATGTGGGCAGGCAGTAACGATCTTCTTTACTTCGTAGGCATTGAGCACTTCGATATTTCCCATGGCTTGCATTTGGAATAAAAACTCGTTTCCAGCTCTTTTTGCTGGATCACCTGTACAGCTCTCCTCAGTTCCTAATACTGCAAATTCAATTTTCGCTTTGTGAAGTAATTTCACAAAAGCTTTGGTAATTTTCTTAGCCCTATCATCAAAACTACCAGCACAACCGACCCAGAACAAGACCTCTGGCTGCTTTCCTTGGGCCATATATTCGGCCATCGTAGGTACTTTTATTTGATCACTCATTATGCTATGCTTTTTATTCTTTAAATACTTCGATGGTTACTTTTTTCTCAATAAGATCTGAAAAATTCCCCTTGTATCTGGTTGCTTTTACTATGTGATTATCAACCCAATGATAGTTTCCTCCTCTTGGTTTTCCAACAAGTAGCGAGTGGTATTTGAAACCATGCTTTTTTAACCAAGTTTCTGTTACGCCACGATGTTCTTCAGTACGAGAGGTGAAAAAACAGATAATATGTCCTTCATCGTACCATTTATTTAATGTAATCAATGCATCTGGAAATGGTTCACAAGTAGCCATTCGCTCAGGTTCTTCGTTGGGAACATCATCCGTAATGGTGCCATCAATATCGATCAAATAATTTTTAATTCCCCCATGAAGAACCGGACTTATCAGTTCTCCTTCCTCTTTTTTCTCTGTTAGAAATTCTTCACCTTTTTTATTTTCCATTTTTATAATTCGTTTTTCCAGTTTAATCGATCCATTTGGTTGAAAGGCCACGGCGCTCCATTGTTCTCAATGTTTGTCATGGTTACATTTAGTTCAGTCGGTGCTGCAGATTGCTCCATCACCAGGTATTGCCTCATTTCCATAATGATAGACATAGGGTCAATACTAACTGGACAGGCCTCTACACATGCATTACAACTTGTACAAGCCCACAACTCCTCTCGTGAGATATAGTCGTCAAGCAATTGCTTTCCATCGGGTACAAACACCTTATTTTTGTCTAGGTTCTTGCCAATCTCTTCAATCCGATCGCGCGTATCCATCATAATTTTACGAGGAGACAACTTCTTCCCACTTATGTTTGCTGGACATTCACTCGTACAACGACCACATTCAGTACAGGTGTATGCGTTGAGTAATTGTACTCTGCTCAAATCTAAAGCATCACTAGCACCAAACTTTGCCGGTGCCTCTGTGCCTTCGGGAGGTGCTGCAAATGGATCAACATTTGGGTCCATCATTAGTTTTACTTCATTCGTAACAGCCTTATTGTTTTTAAACTTTCCTTTTGGGTTTACGCTTCCGAAGTAAACATTAGGGAAAGCCAACATGATATGAAGGTGTTTAGAGAAGTATAGATAATTAAGAAATACCAGGATCCCTAGGATGTGAATCCACCATGCGCTGCGCTCAATAATTACAAGTGTGGCTTCTGAAAAACCTGCAAAAAGAGGAGCAATAAAACTACTAACGGGAAATGTGCCCGCCTTCGTGTAATGCGCTGCATCCATTTGCTGTAACACCTGGTCTGAAGCATTCATTGTTAAGAACAGCACCATTAGCACTACTTCAAAATACAGAATGTAGTTCGCATCATTCTTAGGCCAACCTTTCATTTCAGGTGACATAAATCGTTTTATTTTCTGAACATTTCTTCGAATCCAGAAAGCAATAACGCCAACCAGAACAAGAAGTGCCAGTATTTCAAAGGTCGCGATCAAAAAGTCATAAAATACACCCAAGAATGAAAATACGCGATGAGTTCCTAGCAGCCCATCAATAATAATCTCTAAAACTTCTATGTTAATTAATACAAACCCTACATACACGACAACATGAAAAAGACCTGCGACGGGTCGAACAACCATTTTTGATTGCCCTATTGCAATTCGAAGCACGTTGCCCCATCGTTCTTTTGTATGGCCAGACGCGTCAACTGTCTGCCCTAGTTTGATATTGCGAATTATTTTACGAATGTTCAGAGTAAAATAGCCAACGCCAGCTACCAAGGCAATGAGAAATATTATATTAGGTAAATAGTGCATGAATTATTGAATGGAATCGTTAGGCGCTGCGTACTCTTTCTGCTTTTTTCCAAATACTGAAACCTGAACATATCGCTTTGGATTTAATCGCACGTCTTCTAACAACTTTTCTAGTTCTTTAGAAGCGCCCTCTAAATTCTCATAAAGCTTTTCGTCCTTTAATAGTTTTCCAACAGAACCTTCTCCATTATCTAATCCAGTTACGATAGCATCAAAACGACCAATAACATCTTGTAAGTCGGCAACCAATTTACCTGTTTGAATTTGTGCAAGCGAGTCTGAAAATTTAGAAAAATTAAGAGACATTTCGTCAAGATTGGTAAAGGTGCGATCCATCTTCCCTGCATTATTTGCTATAAGGGTGTTGAGTTTTCCGGAAGCACCGTTGAGTGAACTCATAGTGCCGTTTAAATTTTGAATCGCCTGTTTTAGGTGAAGTCTTGTATCCTTGTCTAAGATGTCGTTTACGCTCAAAAGCATAGAATCGACAGATATTAAGGTTGATGTCAACCGATCTTCCAATGGGCCTAGCGCTTTGGTTACAGCATCCAACATTCCTCCATCAATAGCACCACTTAAGGTGTCGCCCGATTTTGCTATGTTTTTTGGATCGTATTCTAGGAAAATACCAAGTGATTTACCACCGATAAGACCATCGCTATATATACGCACTTTACTGGTTTTTGAAAAAACAAACGCATTGTCTACCGTAAACTTCACAACAAGTCCTCCATTGCCATCGGCAAACTTAATGTCGTTCACCTTACCTACATTTAAGCCATTTATTGTTACGGGTGCAGATGTAGCCAATCCTTCGACATTTTTATACTTCACAAAGAAAACACGACTGTCTTGAAAAAGGTTTGTTCCCTTTAAGAAGCTATAACCAAATACAAATAGTAGGATAGCACCTATAGCAAGTATTCCTGTTTTTACTTCTCGAGAGACTTTCAAATGATACAGTTTAAGGTTCAAGCAAATTTAAAAATAATTATAGAGAAATCTTCTTTATTTATCTTCCGATTTCAAGACTTCTGAAAGTTTCATTTTATCACCATTTTTAAAGGCAACAATATAGCAAGAAGGGTAGCCGCTTTCTATCGCAAACGCTCTCATTAACAGAATCTTGTCGTAATCAGAAGTGCTTCCGTAGTAGTACTTATACATCCTACCTTCGAGAGAGCGACTTATTTCAGTAAGCCCTTTAAAATTGTACGATTTCAGCGCTAATTTTTTCGAACCAGCAGCTAGCTGAACTTTAAAAGTAATCCCTGGATACACTTTTTCTCCTGTAGCATTTTGCCCATTTTGATTTTCATCCGATGCGACAGCTATCGTTGCCAAGTCAATGGTCTTTTGATAGGATATAATCGCTTGAGTAATGGATGTAGCCATTTCTTTTTGTCCCTTCGAAGAGTTTAAATAGGCTCCTTCTGTCTTATTCGTCAAAAAACCCGTTTCAACTAGCACACTTGGCATATAGCTTTGGTGTAAAACAATAAAACCAGCTTGCTTTATACTTCTATCCTTTCGCTTTAATTTGTTAATGAAATTGTCTTGAATTAAGCTAGCGAGCAAAATACTCTGGTCCAAATACTCTTCTTGCATTAATGTTAGACCGATAAAAGATTCTGGTGAATTTGGGTCATAACCTGCATAATTTTCTTGATAATTTTCTTCGAGCAGAATCACCTCATTCTCTTTCTTGGCTACTTCTAAATTTCGTTTATTCGCATGCAAACCCAAAACAAAAGTACCCGCGCCATAGGCGTTGCTCGTATGCGAATCGCAGTGCACAGAAACGAAAAGGTCGGCATCTGCTCTGTTTGCTATCGCTCCCCTCTCAAAAAGTTCTACAAAGACATTTTTCTTCCTAGTATAAATCACCTTTATATTCGGATTCTTTTCGAGTTCAGCACCTACCTTAAGCACTATTTTGAGTGCGATATCCGATTCTTTATATCCGTTTCCTACATTCCCAGGGTCATGTCCTCCATGCCCAGCATCTAAGACAACAACAAACCGTTTTATTGGTTTTAACAGATTTGAACTGTTACCTTCATAAGAGGAAAATAGTATGAAGCTAATAGGTAGCAATATAGTATGTAACAGTATCGTTTTCATTTATAACAAACGTATGTTCAAAGTTGATATTTTAAAAAAATGAATTTAAAAAGTTCAGCCGAAAAAATATGCTTAATTTTGAAATTCAAAAAACTAAGTCAAAACTACAAAATAATCATATCGTAGCATTGCAAACACGACAGCAATATTTATATGTTTTCCTTTTAACTTTGCTCTTGTACGGGAGTATTAGTTATTCTCAAGATATCCCACCCAAAAGTGACGTAAATCTACCATCTAAGGCACAAGACGAAGTTATTGTAGAGCCTGTAGCAGATACAATATCATTATTTTCAGAGCCTTTCAACCCAGAAATAAGTGAAGCAATAACAGATACTGTAAAGATAGATTCTTTAGAGCCTAAGAAAGAAATGCTAGATGACATTGTTTCCTATTATGGAGAAGAGTATGTGTATATCGATCAAAAGAAAAGCAAAGTTTATTTATACAATGAAGCCTATATCATTTATGGAGACTTGCGCATCGATGCGGGCCTCATTATTCTGGACTATGAAAAAAACGAAGTATATGCCCGAGGCATTGACAGCGCGGGTGTTTACAGCCAAAAACCTAAATTTGTTCAGGCCTCAAATGAGGTAAACCCGGATTCTATTCGTTTTAACTTCGACACAAAAAAGGCGCTCATTTACAACTCAAGAACGATGCAAAACAATTTTAATGTTATTGCTGAGGTTACTAAACGAGAAAATGATTCGGTTATTTATGTGCGAAATGTAAAATTTACGACCTCCGATAATATCGATGATCCTGACTATTATTTCTATTCGAGAAGAGCGAAGTTTGTGCCTAAAAAAAAGATTGTTACCGGGCTCACAAACATGTATATAGCAGATGTCCCCACGCCCATAGGCCTGCCGTTTGCCTTTTTTCCATTAACTGAAGATAGGGCGTCTGGTGTTATTATACCTACAATTGGTGATGGTAGTGAACGTGGTTTCTTTTTTCAGAATGGAGGGTATTACTTTGCTATTAATGATTATGTGGATGTAACGCTAACGGGCGATTATTACACCAATGGGAGTTATGGGTTGAGAGCCGAATCGGCCTATGTTTTAAAGTATAAGTTTCGTGGTAACGTAAGCGTACGATATGAAAATTTACTCAATGAAGAAAGAGGTTTTCCAAACTTCAACCAAAGTACAGTATATAACATACGATGGAGCCATACACAGGACCAGAAGTCGAGCCCGAGCTCTAGGTTTTCTGCTTCTGTGAACTTAGGGAGTAGTGAATATTATCAGCAATCTATAAACCAGACAAACAACGCGAGCGCACTCGTGAACTCATTGAGCTCATCAATTTCATACTCAAAGAGTTTTGAGGGAGAGCCTCAGGTAAATACCGCAGTTTCTCTAACACATTCGCAAAACAGTAATACGCAACAAATAAACATGTCTCTTCCGAGTATTACAACAAGCGTTTCTCGAGTTTTCCCATTTGCACCAAAATCTGGTGCTAAAAAAGGCATTATTGACAATATAAATTTTCAATATGATTTTATTGGCGATAATAGAATTAACACCGTAGATTCATTGTTTTTTAAGAAAGAAATGTTCAATAAGGCGCAGGTAGGTGCTCGGCATAGAATTCCAATTAGCACGAACTTTAAAATACTAAAACATCTGAGTGCATCTGCGAGCACAACCTATCAAGAAACATGGACCTTGAAGACTTTCACAAAACGATATGATGATGGTGCAAATAACGGCGCAGGAGAGGTTGTAACCGATACTGTTTCTGGCTTTGATAGTTACAGAACTTACAATTTTGCATCGAGTCTTGGGACAACCATATATGGAACATACAATTTTGGAAAAGACAAAAAATTTCAAGCGATACGACACGTGATGCGACCCAGTGTTAGTTATGGAATCAATCCTGGTTTCGACAATACGTATGACTCCTATGCCGTGCCAATTGTTTCGGCAGATCCTAATATTAATGAAGAAGTGGTTTCTTATTCCCGTTTTGAAGGTACTCTGTATGGTGCTCCTGGCCGCAACTTTTCAAGTAATGTTGGAATTTCATTAAGCAATACTCTTGAAGCCAAAGTGCGGGATAAAGACACGACTGCAGTTAGCCCCAAGAAAATAGTTTTATTAAACAACTTAAACTTTGCAACCGGATATAACTTGAAGGGTGACTCTTTAAATTGGAGTCCTGTTTCTTTTAGTGGTAGCATCCCTATTATTGAAAAATTAGACTTAAACTTTAATGGTGCTTTAGACCCCTATGCTCTCAACAACAGCAACGTTAGAATTGATGAATTTAATATTAATAATGG
>TARA_B110000211_G_scaffold225853_1_pt1 | contig 11256 bp, 8 predicted proteins | sample TARA_B110000211 | Tara Oceans TARA_B110000211 (sample SAMEA4397516) | marine metagenome | biome: Polar Biome; feature: [DCM] deep chlorophyll maximum layer (ENVO:01000326); material: water (ENVO:00002006), including particulate matter (ENVO:01000060) such as... | depth 30 m
ATACTATATGCTCTTGCGAGTCATGAAAGCTCATACCAAGATAGCATTCATCGTACAATGCACCATCTTGGATATGTGTGGGAATTATATGAAGCTCGAAGTCACTTTTATTTAAATCTGGGCTAACAATTGGTATACCAATTTTGTCATTCCACCCAAGAGTGCAATCGTAATAAAATCCAGATTTAGCGAGATTTTCATACGACGAATCCTTGTCAAAATACAACCAATGACTTCTCACGCCAATATCGTCCTGATGGGTAATATCTTTTATTATATCTAGCTCTTGCTTTCCTAATTCAACATTCCAATGTGCATCCAAACTATGGACACCCACTTCATGCCCTCTATCCATCAAATCATTAATGAACTTAGAATGCTCAGCTATCTTATAGTAAGCCTGTCGATTGGCAGGAGCTTTAGTATGCTGATCAAGCATGCCAGGGTGTCGATCTTTCGTAATAAAGAACCAAGTTGACCTTACGTTGTATTTATCTTCCAACTCCATCATTCTTTGAGTAGAGCGTTTAATAAAATCAGCCCTACCTGTCAATTTAATAAAGGGCAACATAAACAAATGAAATACTGAGTTTAAATAAGTAGCAAATGTAATATTTCGCTTTTTAAATCTAATAAAATTTTCAATTAAAAGCCGATACCCAAGACCCATAAAAGTTCTAGAAAAGAAGGGTAATTCTGAAACACTAAGTATATCGATGTCATGAGTCAATAATACCACCGGCTTATCTACGATCATTTTTAACCTCATATAAATTGAAGGGTATAAGTATTGCGATAAAATATAAAATATTTGTTGTAAAACTGAACTCTTCCCAAGAAAGTCCATTTATATTATTGAATAAGGAATATATTGATCCTGACAATATAAAAACGATCAAAAATCCACTTAACCGTGAATAATTGTCGAGAGAAAGACCTTTTAACAAACGACGTAGAGATAAAAAAATTAACAAATAATAGGATAAAAAACCAAAAATACCAAAGGACATAAGTAAGTACAAAAGCGATGAGTGGGGAGTTTTACCATCATGAACTGTCGCAAAATAACCTGGGCCATAGCCAAACAAAAAATGAAAAATATCACTTGTCACAGAATCAAACGCATATTGGTAAACATAAAATCTGTATAAACTCGAATCTAAGGCATCAACATCACGGCTGCTGTTTATGACACTGTAATCACGGTCAAAAATCTCATTTGAAAAAGATTGCCACACAAAATCATACCCAAATGATACGAGAATACATATTAGGGTCAGCCATAAAATCTTACGGCTTAATTTAATTTTTTTAGAAGTAATCCAAAAGATTAAACATAGAGTTGAAAAAATATAAATGAAAGCACTCTTCTGAAAATCGAAGGAAAGAGCATAAACTGTGGCTAATATAGAAAAAACCAAAACCCCTTTGTCTAATAACTGTTTTTTTGAGAAAAAGTTATAATAAAGAAGCTGGAATGGAAAAACATAAAACAGAGCACTTTGAAGGGGAGATGATCGTAATTTAGCAATTGTGGCGAGCTCTATAATATACATTGACGCAATAACTATAACCAATGCACTCCCAAAGAAAAATTGGGCTTTTTCGAGAGATATTTTTTCCCCACTCATTATGAATACAAAGACAAAAAAATAAAAATAGGCAATTAAACCGCTAAACTTTCGGTAATTATAATCATCAAAAGTAAAGTATAAAGATAGAATAAGGGTAATAAAAAACAAAGGGATGAGCTTCGATAATGCAGCATTACTAAGCACGGCACTATTATTTACGTTTTTTAGCACACTCAAAAACAAGGCCAATAAAAAAATAAAACTACTTAAACGAAGACTAAGGCCATCACTAAACGAAAAGATAATAGGATTAGTAAGGGATGTTACTAATATTATAAGTAGCATTATCAATAAAAAATTAGAACGCTTATTTTTTGAAACTAACTGCATCTCAATTTACCATTTTTTTATAAATCTAGTGAAGTTTTTCCCTAATGCCTTTTTGTTAAACGATGAAACAGATACATTTAACAATTTGGAATCGGTTTTTAATATAGTATAAGTAGTCTGTTGATTTCACCAAAAACCCTATCAACCGACCAAACCCTAATAAATATTGACATCTTTTTTCTAGCGACAAAAATTTTCTATAATTTTTTTGCTCACTCTGATCCCTAATTTTTATAGGTAACTTTACAGTGACTAAATCCTAGAGAGTGAAAAAATCGCTTATTCACTTATGAGTTTATCTACTTCATCCATTACATTTTTCACGCTAATTCCACTCATGCAATTTGGAAATTGATGGTGTAGATCTATTTCATTACCCCCAAAATTGTACATTTTACAAAAACAACTAGTCTTTGAGTACAAGACGGTGGATTTTTGACCTAAAGGACGAGTTCTTGTGTAATCCGTAGGTCCATATAACGCTATTAAATTACAATTTAATGCGTTGGCAAGATGCATAATCCCACTATCATGAGACACGACCAATTCAGAAAAATATAACAAATTAACGACTTCATTAATTGAGGTTAAGCCGGCTGTGTTTATGAAATCAAGACCCACACCCTCCAAAGACTTTATATCATTTTGATAGTCTGCCAAGTCTCCAACTAACGTAACTTGATAGTCTGGGTAATTAGTGTTTATTTTTCCTATAAGGCCTTTAAAATTGTCAATGCTCCATTTTTTTGCACTTTTTGCTCCATTCGCCGCACCTACTTGAACAACAATATACTTATGCTTCCTGAGTTGGAACCTATGTAATACATTTTCGTCCTTGTCGATATTTACAAAAGTTTGGTATTGCCTTCTCATTGGCTTGTTTAAATAGAACTCAAACAAATCATAATTAAGATCGATCTCATGCCTATTAGGTAATACTTGCACACACGATGTCCATGGCATCAAAATAGAAAATATACTTCTCTTTTTATCGTGCATTAGGAGGTGCATTACTCTTTTCTTTATATTACTAATATAAGAACCAAATATTAAAAATAACGGCTGAGAATCAAATGGTAATAAAACTAAATCATATTTGGATTTTCTAAGCCTCATAAAAAAAATAATTTTTTGTATTAAACTAGCTTTATTATTAAGAACTATTACGTCGTTGATAAGACTATTTTTTTTTAATATTGGCTCAATACCAAGACCATTTGCAGTGATAATATCTATAATTGCGGATGGATACTCATCTCTAATAGAAGATATCATAGGAGTTTTTAAAATAAAATTGCCTAACCCAGTATATGACGATATTAATATTTTCATAATTCTAGGTTATATTGCAAATTTAATAGATATGCCTTTTTAGAAAGAGGCAATCTCTTTAGATTGTTAACACTAACTTTATATAGATCAGAAACATATTCATAAGTCGTCTGGTTAATCAGATTTTCAATTTTATAGATATATTGATCCTCTCGATTAGAATATGTGTACTGGCCCCCGGTATCTAAAAATTTATTCTTGTAACCGAGCTTATTGAAAACCTTTTTGAGAAAAACTTTCAGTTTAGAGCCGTCGAGCCCACTTCCAAAGTTAGGGGATGATATATTTGAGAACTGACTGGTTTGACTCCTTAAAAAGGATCTATGAAAAGATCTGTCAGACAATTGTGAACCATTGAGCTTGAAACAAAATTCGATATTTTTTTTGTTGTAAGGAGTAGCGAACGGTTCTGAAAAGGTATAAAGGGATCTCAATCCAGGCAAAACCCAATTTCTTTGTCTATTTAAAACATTAAAAAGAAATATTTTCTGGTAATTCCCTGGCGTATCGTAGCTATTGAGAACATCGAAAAACTTTTCTTTATTATTAAGAAAAGAGGATAACGTACCTGTAGAAATAAATTTATCGTAAAAGAAACTTAAATTAGTGTATTTGTATGGCTCATACATAGTTCCCATAAAAACATCTCCACTTGCACCATCAAATATAGAGTTTATGTTTTGGGATAGAAATTGATTGTGTGCAAAAAATTGAAAATGATTAGATGGTTGTGAATATCCATGAACCTCCGCAGCGATATTCAAATTTCTAATAGCGTCATCCACGTTATCCGATATAAAGCAGTTTACAATAATGTTTTTTATAATCGCTCCATATTCGAGAGATGCAATATTATCCTCTACCTCAGCACAGTCATAGGTGACCCCCATAAAATCAGCGCCAAGACTATTTAAAACGTATGCGTTAGTCCTAGAGTCTAAACCTGAACTTAAATATGCGCCTACCTTATTACTATTACTACATAAATAATTTGATATATTGTTCTTAAGAAGAGAATCATACTCTTCATATAATAACTTATTATTTTTTGACTTATTCGCCATATTCAAAGCAACATATTTTTCCTCTATCGAATATATCGCTTCAATAGTTATTTTTTTATCGAAAAACGAATAAAAACATCCAGGCTGAACCGTTTTAACATTTTTGATAGGTGTGTCGTTATTGAAACAATAACCCATTACTAACCAATCTTTCAAAGCATCTGCATCTATCGAGTATAGTAGCTCGCCCTTTAAAATTTCTGACAAATAATTGATATCGTTGGAGAGGTAGATGTCATCGTTTTTTTGATACATATATAACTTCTCCAATCCAAATGGATCGGTAAAGAAGTTAATACTGTATTGACTTCCAATCATATTTGTTTGGATAAATAGATACATGCCATCATAATCTAGGATTGTTTGCCTTGAAAAATGAATGTCACTAAAATCAGCGCAGTGCAGGTACCCGTCTTGGTTGTAAATATAACCAGAGGATAAGAAATGACCAACCCCTCGCTCTCCCTCTTTGACGACTAACTTTTGCTTTGTTAAACAATTAGACTTTCTCACTATTTTTATTTTTTGACCAAATGAGGACAAAGATAGAACAAATAGATTGGTATCTAAATCATTTTTTACATCATTCCTCATATTTTTTTATACTTTTTTTAAAATTCGTAATGGATTCGTGCCGACAACCGAATTGGCTGGGACGTCTTTTGAAACTACTGATCCAGCTGCAATTATTGAGTTCTCTCCTATGGTAACCCCTTTTAAAATAATACAGTTCATCCCAATCCAGACTCCATCACATATGACAACATCTTGATCAAATTCGACCCCACTCTCCTGTCTTTTCCCGACTAAAGGATTATGGAAATCTGAATTAGTGACTACACAGTTGGGAGCGACCATAACATCATTACCAATATTAATTACACCATTTCTACATAAAATTGATGAGCTATTAATATCTACCCTTTCTCCAATGATTATCCTAGATTCAATGCTATATGTTTTCAGCAATGTGGACTCTCTATTGGAAAAACCATTCATTTTATCTAGATTTGTAGATTGAAAGTTATCGCCTATATTTATTACTGACAAGGGTCTTTTAACTATAAATACATTACCGTAAACCCTTACTTCCCTACCGATATCTACAGTGTATAAAAAACAAATAAGTTGAAATTTAGCAGAAAAATAAATTCTAGCAATAACTTCATACTTAATTAAATAAACAATAAATAACACTTTTTCAAGAAATCGTGCCTTTTTATATTTTAGGTATTTATCTCTCAATAGGTTTCTTCTATTTCGTCATATAGTTGGGAGCTGTAGTTACTTTCACTATTAGTCTCGTTTTCGATATATTCATCGAAATTATTAATGAAGGTTAATAGATCTTCAACACTATTAAACCTATAAAATTTATCATAATTGTAGACTTCACTCAAAACTTCTCTATCGCAAGTTAAACGATAGTCCCATAGGGATTCATCGGTATGCATATACTCAACGCAAACCATAACCACGTAACTATTCATCTCCATTACATCCAACATAGCAGTTGAAGGGCCAGTGAAAATGAATATACTATTCGCGGTTAAGTCTGTCGAATAAGCATAGTCAAATAGCTGGTTTTTATTTAAATCGTACTTGAGCCAGAAATTAATATCCATTGTATTAATTTTGAAGTCGGGAAAACTAGTCAAATAGCTGCTTCGTTTGCTTTCATACTCCGCTGTTGGAGGCAATCTTATTGAAAATCTTACTGAACTAGACATGTTACCGTAAATTTCTTGGAGAATTTCTTCTTCATTGTATACCCAGGAATTATTAGAAAAAAACAATACATTTTTATTTTTACTTACATTTTTCGGAAGAGTGTCCCAAAAGGGGTTTCCAACTACTTCAACCTTACATTCTTTGAAATTTATACTGCAATTTTTTACCAACATAGTTTTCATATGGTCATTCCATAATAAAAACACATTAGGCAATTGACTATAAAAAGTTTGCTTAGTGAACGCATCCCAGCCATCTGTGAAAAAATATAGAGGTCTATTTCTCAGCGAGTAAAATATAATTTTTTCATGCAACGAATGGTAATTAGTTATTAAGACTTTATCGACATCCAAACCTTCATAGAAATTGTTATTATAAATAAGGTACTCGAGACGCTGAAACAAACTATTCCCTATAGTTTTATAAACACAATATGATATCAGCCCTAATATATATTTTACTTTGTTGAACTTTTTTAATCGATCATAAAACATAGACTGATCTTTCGATTCTCCTGATCTTAGCGATGCTGTTTCATATACCCGATCTAAAAAAAACCAGTAAATCAACTTTTGAAATTTGGTTGGGGTTTTGTACACAACACATTTGACATTATGGGCCTTAGGTTCAATGATATTTTTCAGCTGCTCCGAATGAGTAACAAATAGATATTTATGCCCATCATTTTTAATTAGGTCGAAGAATGGAGTTGCCAATATATTTTTAAACTCTCTTGGGCTTGGTAACGAAATTAAAATATTCAACTCATTACCTTTTCAACTATCTTCCAGTCTTCAATATCATCTATGTCAAAGCTGTTGATCTTACTCATATGAAAAGGAACAACCAAGCCTCCAAAAATATATTTATTAATATTGATCATTTTTGTGATGTAGATCGCAGCTCCATTGCGAGCATAAACCACACCCAACTCTTGCCTTCTTTTAATGTCGTTTGAACCGACTAGATAACCGCCATTTACTCTCATTAACTTTTCAGACATAAAATTATGTGGAACTTCTACAACACTTACCAAACTGTCAGCATCTTTACTATTTTTAAAAAGATCTAAAGCCTCATTTATATGTTTACATGTCCTAAGCGGTGAAGTTGGTTGTAAAGTTACTACTGCTTCACATTCGAATTGAAGTTTTTCGATTACATCTTGAATAACTGGCAAAGTAGGAGTGGTGTCTTTTGATAGATGGTCTGCTCTCATAATCACTTCAGCACCACATATTTTAGATATTTTAGCAATTTCTTCGCAATCTGTTGTCACCACAACCCGATCAAGATGGGAGGCTATAGCAGCCTCAATGGTATAGGCGATAAGGGGTTTCCCATGCAGCATTTTTATATTTTTTTTAGGTATTCCTTTACTGCCTCCTCTAGCCGGAATAACTCCCAATGTTTTCATATTAATACACTATTGTTTTTTGAATACTTGGGTCACAGTCTAAAAGGATATCGACAATTTTTTTACCCGCATTGCCATCACCATAGATGCTACTACTCTTATATTTCCCATGCTTTATTTGATTCTTAATAGCTGTTTCTATCTGATTAACATCATAATCCACTTGGATGACGTTGCTTACCCTCAGTCTTTTATTTTGCCTAGTACCGATATTTACAACTGGGGTGCCTATGAACGCACCCTCCCTTACTCCTGAACTACTATTACCAACAAGACAAGCAGCCGTATTCATAAGATGTATGTATATGTTAGTGGGTAGATTTTTAAACAGGTGTAGCCAATTCGAGTCGTTACTCTCCCTGAAACTTCTTATACCTTTGGCTATATCAGCACCACCGGCATCCGGATTGGGCCATAACATAATAGTAGGGATTTTTAACCTTTCAAGCGCCTCTAAAGTTTTTTCTATCTGTTCCCTGTTATTGCCATATTCAGTGGTAACCGGGTGTTGTGAAACCAATAGGTAAGGTTTGGAGAGATCAAAACTTTTGCCTACACCACCATAAGTATCAAATATATTTGTTAAAGCATCATGACTGTCTTTTTTAAGTTCATCAGATACCAAATCTATCCTGGGACATCCTACATTGTAAACGAAATTACTATCTTCTCCCATTCTAATGATGCGTTCTCTTGAATCTTCGTTCGCGGGGAAATGTATATGGGCAAATTTGGTAATTGCATGGCGAATTGACTCATCGATAGTACCAGTAACCTCACCGCCCATAGTATGAACTATCAGAATATTCATATATGCTGCAGCAAGCGTTACCGACATCATTTCAAATCGATCACCAATTACCACCACCATATCAGGCTGGAGATTTTCAAAAATCATTGAAGCATCCATCAATCCAAGTCCTGTTGATTTTGCCATAGTTGCTGGACTCTCACCCTCGAGCAAGTTATGGAATACATAATCGGGATCGAAGCCATCTTTCGATATTAAATCCTGAACATTCCCATATGTACTTAATACTGCAGAGGCACCAAGAACTAATTGAAGCTTCAGCTGCGGGTGTTCCTTTATCGCCGTCATTACTGATTTTATGCTGCTGTAATTTGCACGATTACCAACAAATATACATATTTTTTTCATGAACCTTTCCTTTTTTATAAACTAAGACCGACTGCGAGAAAAGTTGCAGCTAGTATTCTTCTTGTTGTACATTTTCAACTTTTTCTATGACTTAGAATAATTTCTATTATTACTCAAAATCTGTCCATGTAAACTGATAGTCTTTATCGACACATTTGTTCATTCTTTTCCCTAATACTTTATTATATTGTCGTGCAGGTATCCCGTCGCCCGGTTTCTTAAAGGCCAGGTGTCCTTCAGTTATTACTTCCGAGGGTTTAATCGAACGACTTGACACTATAGACTTCTCAAAAGTTCTCTTCATATCTTTTAAATACCTAACTTTTTCATCTTTATCTACATTATGGGAGAGCGCAATCTGAATCTGCCTTATTTCGTCGACCAGTCTTTTAAACTCTTTAGGTTCTATAGAGTTCATAGCATCACTGCCATACATCTTTTGAGAAAGTGTAAAGTGTTTTTCTATAACCGTAGCCCCCTTTACTACAGCAGCCAAAGGAATGGCTAATCCCATAGTATGGTCGCTATAACCAATCTTAATATTTTCATATCTCAATTTTAACTCATCCAGTACGTTTAGACCGCTCTGTTCCGGAGGGCAAGGGTATTCTGAGGTGCATTGCAAAACAGTTAAATCTTCACATCCATTTAATTGCAAGGTTTGGACTGCTTCATCTATTTCAGACCAGCTACTCATACCACTAGAAAGCAACACTCTCTTTTTTGTTTTTGCAATTTTTTCAAGAAGAGGGATATTATTAACTTCTCCTGAGGCAATTTTGTAAGTATCCATACCAACCTTTTCTAACAGATCTACAGCCTCTAAAGAAAATGGAGAGCTAAAAAAATCTATCTTCATATCGTTTTGACTATATCTTTTTAATTCTTTCCATTGCTCAAGCGTAAAAGAAGTTCTCTCAAAATACTCTTTTCTAGTCTCATCCCTAAAATATGGAGGATTGGGCGCACATGGCAAGCTCTCTGCTTCGAATATATGTGTCTGCATCTTCACAGCATCAACTCCACAATCAGCAGCTGCTTTAATAAATTGCTTTGCCAGCCCAAGACTCCCCTCGTGAGTGTTCCCAATTTCAGCAATTATGTAAATATTATTCATTGACTGCATTCCTTATCTATTTCCAGAAAATTCTATTTTTCTATAACAACATAAATAGAGCACATTACATAGGCAAGCTACCATTAACAGCCTAGAATAAAATAAGGGCTTAAAAGACTATCAACCTTGTCATTGGGTGATCTAGTCTACATCCATATGTAACCGGATGTTATGAAAACCCCAAGGCCCTTACTTTAGTTAAGGCGTGGCTTTGGCCATGGCAACGCGACTATTTCAAGTAAATCTCCTTCTCAAAGTTAAGAAGAAAAGCTTACCTACCATCGATCTCGATCTCAATATACAAACATCTTATAAACGTACTTTTAGATATCCCATAAACAAAACAAATTTCAAAGATATTTTCAAAGCGACTTATCGACAAAGAACGTTACATTTTTATAAAAGTTGATAATTATAGGAGCTGCTATCAATACGTAGAATGCTATTAAAATTAAAAGTTCTTCAATAACCAAAACATTACTAAAAACGGAATTTCTAAAAATCAGTAAAGACACCGAAATAAATAAGTAACCTATGAATAGAAAATTATTAAATATAACACCTACGATTTTTTTAACACGGATAATGTATATCAATAATAGTGATAGCGAGGCAATATTCAGAACATACAAAGCGCCAACCGGGCCCAAGAATTTAATTGAGAAATACATGCACACAGATGACAGTATCCCTATCCAAATTGAAGCCTTCGTTACAAACATCGTTTGTCTTTCTGCAATTAAAACCAATCCATAAAATAAACTATAGGAGTTGACAATTGATGATACAAAAAATAATTGAACGAATAAGGATGCCTCATTAAACTTTCCATTGGTCAGTACATCAAAAATATTACCAATAAAAAAGAATACTAATACCGATAGTAAAAAATTAAGTCCTACCCAAATATTGCATATTTTTATATGTTCTTTGACATCAAGATTTTCGTACCTTTTAAAAAAATAGGCGCCATATACTCTACTAAAAGACTTAGATACCACATCTTGTAAGCCCCTAAATTTCAAACTAAAATCATAAAGCCCTAGGGTACTGATATTCGATAATTGTTGTATTAATATTTTATCTACGTTTTGCAATATATAGGACGATGTTGTTTTAAATACAGCTGGAAAACCTACTATCCTAATTTCATTAAATACGTTTTTGCCAAACGAAATTTTAACTTTATTTAACATATAAAATAAATAAAAAATAAATAAATAAATTCTTGATACTAATAGCCCATTGACTAGAGAAATAACTCCTAAGTTAAAACTAAATAAAGAGACGTACACCGTCAGATTGAATAAGACAGAGGACGAAATTTGCGAAAACATATGAATTTTAGCTTCTTCATTAAAAATCATATATGACAGAGCAACACTGTCAAACAATGTAAATATAAATGAAATCAGAAAGATGTTATAAATTAGCCCTACATCTTGATAATTCTCACCTACTAAAGAAACGAT
>TARA_B110000211_G_C14092495_1_pt1 | contig 11241 bp, 8 predicted proteins | sample TARA_B110000211 | Tara Oceans TARA_B110000211 (sample SAMEA4397516) | marine metagenome | biome: Polar Biome; feature: [DCM] deep chlorophyll maximum layer (ENVO:01000326); material: water (ENVO:00002006), including particulate matter (ENVO:01000060) such as... | depth 30 m
CGGCTTAGATGGTATTAGGTGATCGCGATGCATGAGAATATGCACAGAATCGTAGATGTAATAAAATGCTTTAAATCTTACATTTTTCAGCTCACTGAATGGAACGGTAGAGTCATCCGGATCATTTCCGATTTCTCCTACTTCATTGATTTTTAATTTTTTACTATCTACGGTATAAATACCAATTCCACTTTCGTCAATCTGACCATGAATTTCTGCAACAGCATGGTCATAAATCATTACGGTTTGATCAGCTACAATTTTAGGGGGAGAATTCCCTTCTTTCTTATAAAATACGGCTTTAAAACCCGGATCTATGTTCTTCTTTGCATTTTCTTCGATTGTCACAACATCAGCTAGAGAAAAAGGTTGCATGATGTTAGTTACATAGCGATAAACCCTTTGAATAGAAGCCTGGCTCCATTTATCTCGTAAACCACTGATAATTAATTTTGTACCTTTTTCTTTTATCTTCTCTGTTATTTCAAGTTCATTTGAAATTGTTAAGAGGTTTGAATCTTTTTTATAATCATCCCAATTTATTTTAAGTTTCAAGGCAAAATCTGAATCAGCAACCTGTGTAATAATTGTTAAATTTAAGCCAAGCCTCTGAACTGAAAATCGGCCAATACCTTTTTGACCAGCTCGCTGTCTTTTAAATGTTCTCGATAAAGGGTTATGAATTTTTGATGTAGAAGATATTCTCATAAACCCGTCAACTAATTCGTCACGGGTCATGCCATCACCATCATCATCAATAATAAGAATTCCACCTATTGAATCAGAATCTTTAAAAGTTAAAGTAACTAACTCTGCATCAGCATCAAAGGAATTTTTTACTAGCTCGGATACTGCTGTTTCTTGCCTGGCAACTAGTTCTTGTCCTAATCTATCGATCACACCTGCATCTATAGAAAACCTCACTTTACCTTCTTCTAATGCAGCTATTTCATGACTAAGCTTTAAAACTAAACTGTGGTCAAGTTCATCATCTGCTAAATGAGCTGTCAGTTGGGATTTCAACTCATTAAGTTTAACCAATTTATTTTCCATTTTTATATTTCCAAGCTATATGTAAGCCAAAGCACCATGATTTTTATTATTTATTTAGCCATTTATTTAATGTTGGCCTACTAACACCGAAATGTTCAGAAACTTCAGCTTTTGTCATTTGAGGATCATTTAACATTGCTTTTGCTTTTTTGATATCTGCCGGAGTTAACTTAGCTTTACGACCACCTTTTCGTCCCCGCGCACGCGCAGCATCTAGTCCAGCTTTAGTTCGTTCAGAGATAAGTCGCCTTTCGAATTGAGCAATAGAACCGATAAGGTGAAATGCTAGTTCGCCAATCGCAGTGGTAGTGTCAATATTTTCGTTTAATGAAATGAACAGCACTCCTTGCTGCTTAAAACCATCCAATAATTCGATTAAATCTTTTAGGCTCCTGCCTAACCGATCTAAGCGTTGTACGACCACTATATCCCCTTTGCGTAAACTATCAATCATACGATCGAGTTCAGGTCTATCCCTTGACTTACCACTACATTTTTCAACATATAGTTTTTCACAACAAGCAGCATTCAACGCATCGAGTTGGACATCTTCATTTTGTTCTTCTGTACTTACCCTTGCGTAGCCAATTTTCATTAATATACCGTAAATAAAAGGTTCAGAAAGTTTACGTTAATTACTTTACGGGTTGTTTTACAAATAAACAAGAATAATGAAGCAATATATTGTAATTTTATAAGCGTAAACTAAATGGTCGTTTTATTTACACTGAAAACTCAATTTAAAATTATTTTATTGATTAGTTAAGTGCTTTAGTTTTATTATCAACATGTGGAGCTTTCTATTAACGAAAGGACTACGGGCATAATGGCCTGGGCTGAGGCGACCCGAACTATTTTAAGACTGACAATATTTAAATATTAAATACTTTATTAAATTTCTAGGTGAAATTTAAACGCCTTTACCGCCATTAACAGGAATTTTTATTATGCTATTTAATTGTGAAAACATTGATACTTCATCACGCTTCTTTAGAGAACAAGTCATTTCTGCTCAAGAACTTCCGTTTAAAAAACTATCCACCGTAGACTGTCTCTACTCAGCCATATTTTTCAATAAAGAAATAGGTGCTGTCAAAGCTCTTGCTAAAACTAAACTGGTGAATGGTCACTTTACCATTCCTCATGCTATAGAAGTGTTTAAAGATAAGGGCTGTGATATAGATTCGGGGCAATTAAGAGAAATTATTTTTAATACACTTTTTCCCGTTTTTAATGATGTAGAGCCTTCTACAATTGGTTTTTCTCATTGTAATAAAATGGAAGAGGGCTTTTATTGGCTACAGCATTTTGCTAGCCATAAATCCGGTGATGAAATTACAGAAACAGGCCATTTGGGCCTAATGCATACGTGTGGTTTTTGTGAAGTACATAACCTCGCTGGACACAGCGAAGAATACCCTATTTTTGATCTGGAGACAGCAAAGCTGTATTGCGATTTATATAACAATTCAATGAACTTAGATTCAGATGACTTGCCTAATTTTGACCTTCAAATGGCAAGAGTAGAAATAAATAAGAGCGGCTTTGCAAGCATATTCAAATCAAAACAAATTAAATATGAGTTATCCAAACTAATTTCTTTGAAATTTGATGATTTTTTCTCTAACGAATACGTTGATTTATTTGACGAGAGCACACAGGATTTAACTTATATAGAATATTTAACAGCCCTTCTGGATTATGTTGAGATTGATGACTTTGCCAATGACGTTGAAGAAATTATTTCTAAGTCTTTATGGGAAATAAAAATAAAATACTACTTACTTGGTAATAGCTTTTTTACTGACTCTGCAACGTTAGAGCCGTTTTGTAATAGTATGATATTAAAACTCACAATCCCTCGTAGAGCTGCCTACCTTGACGAAAAACTTGGCTCTAAAAATTCTATATTGGAATTTGTGCAGGCTGTTACAAGTGATTGTATAGAAGATGTAGAGCAGAATATGTACCCTAATTAGAATACGGGGTTTTATGGTTAATTAAGCTACCTCAAAATTAAATTGAGGTAGCTTCAACATTAATAAGGTTTAACTTTTCTTGCAAATGTACGTTACGATTCTTTGACGTTTGAACATTTAGTGTTGACTCAATTACCAAAGGATTACCTATGAATATCACTGATTTTTGTGCTCTTGTTATCGCAGTATATAACATGGTTCTATCTAGATTCGGTGCCCGATCAAGCGGAATAATCACGGTATCAAACTGTGAACCTTGGCTTTTGTGAATTGTTATAGCATAAGCATGTTTAAGAGCATCAACAACCTCTATTGTTATCTCTCTTTCTATACCATCATCCCATAGTATTTGACCGAAGCTATTAAATATTATTTCTACGTTATCTTCTACTTTAGTAACTTCCCTCATAGTATTATAGCGAGAAATCACCTCTCCAACAGAACCATTCATAACGTTAAAATCATATAGATTTTTACAGCACATGACTTTATCACCAACTTTAAATTCAGTATCTAAGTAACGATCAAAATCTTCAACAAAAACACGTATAGGTTTTCTTTTATTTGCATCAGTACACAACAGGTTAATAGCATCTGTCATTTTATTAGTGGGGCAAATTATTTGAGTTGAATTGGGATTTTCTAATTGCATTGATGCTGCTAATTTTTGAATTTCTGTACGCTTAGTAATAGGGATCAACTGGACATCTTCAAATGTAAACTCTGGCATTAAACCATGTCGAATATCATTTGAAATTTTAGGTATATTTGATGACTTCTCCTGTCTTTTCACTTCAGTTAGTGTCACTTTAGGTACATCATCTAATTCAACTAACTCATGAAAAATCAAACCAAAATCAACAGGGGGAAGCTGTCCAACATCTCCAAGCATTATTATTCTTGTTTCTCTGGGGATAAACTTCAATAATCGATACATACTAGGTAAATCAACCATAGAACTTTCATCTATAACAATAACTAATTCTTTTCCTAAGTAAGCATTAAAATCAAAAATCCTTATAAATCGAGCGATAGTAAAAGATTCATAGCCCGTTGTTTCAGCCATTCTCTTTGCAGCTTTACCAGCTAATGCTACCTGAATTGGACATATATTTTTCTTTTCAAAAACCTGATACATAGCATCAAGTACCGTAGTTTTTCCTACTCCTGCTCCACCATTAATAATTAAAAACTTATGCTGAAATGCTTTAACTACAGCTTCTCTTTGAAGCATAGTCAACTCAAAACCCTTACTTGATTCATAAACATCAAGAGCAAGTGGAATATAATAGTCGTTAGCAGGAGGCTGAACATGAGATTGGATTAGCGCAAATATCCTCTTTGCAACAAATGATTCCATAAAAAACGCACCATTACTTTGATATCTTCCATCGCTAAGCAATTTGTAGTTTTCACATTCGTACTCTTGTTCAAGTGCTTTAGCTGCTATTTCTTGGGCAAATTCCTCATCTGATGAAGTACTCAATATTTTATATAAAGGGGTTAACAAGTCATCGTGAGACGCTATGGTGCTTCCAGTTGCTAATACATCATACAATGCCTGCTCTACCGCAGCAGAAAGCCTTATATTATCATCTAGCGCATAACCGAGCTTCATGGCAATGAAGTCACAGTTTTCGAAGGTTATACCAAAAGCCAATAGCCTGTAAGGGTCGTCTGATAATTTTTTAATTGTATTTTGTTGATAGAATTGAGATACACGAAGTGATATCGAAACGTTTAACCCAAGTACTGAATGACAATACTCTAGCTCTTTAATTCTGACATATGATTGCCAAGCTTCAATGGCATTAGTGGCTAATTCGATAGACAGTTTTTCTGTCAGTAAATCTACTTCTGCATTATCTAAAACTTCAACTAACCGCTCTCCAAAGTGCCCCCATAACGTCTTTGCTTTAACAGGACCAATACCTTTGAATTTTGAGCTACTTCCCAATAGATCTACGATCATTTGACCTTTTGGCCTTAAAAAAGCTATTTCTTTTGTCGTTATGATATATCGCTTAAAGCCATAATCGACTTTCACTTCAAAACGAGTGTTTACAGTAACATCGAGAATAATGCCTCTTTTGATCTCTGCTAATAAAACTTCAACATCAGATTCTTCAATTTTTATGACAAAGTGTGCTTTAGCATTGATTGTTGCCAATGTATCAACGCATACTTCAACACCATTAAAAACAACGCCTCCTCTTCCTACATAAGCACTACGAGTAACTCTTATACTTAATGATGGAAGTTGGTTAGACAGACTCATCTAGGATAACGACCAAATTTTAGTAAGTGTTTTTCTTGGTTTTCTTTATAACTTAAAGCACGGTCCTTATCTTTAAGCTCTGATTTTTTTTCATCAAGCTTAGCTGTTAAATCTGCAACTAGGAGTTGTAGCCTGCTTATCTCCATATTCTTTTCAGTTAGTACCTTTTCATTAGTAGAATATTGGCTTTTACTGGGAGTACTTTTGTTTAGCCCTTTGGCTTTTTTTTGAAGTGGCATTTCAATAATCAATTGTTCTTCAATTAGGTATTTGGCTTTACCTAATACATACTTCTCTATATGCCTATTTTGGTAGAAACTAGAACGGGATACACCTAACTCTTGCGCAATAGCACTAATATCCAGGCATCCATCGTCAATAAAATCGCCCCATCGTTTATCATCAAATTTGCCTAACAAGCTCGCCACTTTAATTAAGTTTCCTTTGGCTTTGTGATGCATTTCATCAAGATTAAAGTCGCTCAATTCACGCTCTAATAACTGTTGTTCGCCAATCATTTAACACTCTTTAATCTTTCTGATGTTTTCATTGAATGAGGCACAGGAGCATTTAACTGCTCCACTGTGATATTTGCGTTCGTTGCGTTATAAAGCCACCGGACATATTTTTCATCATATAACTTCACAGTATTCTTATACTTATCACGTTCTTTTTTTAACTTTTCATTTTTTTCTTTTAGTTCAGCAATCTCTTCTTCCGCAGTTTTCTTCTTCTTTGTTGTTTCATTGATTTCTTCATAAGCTTTTGATATGGCATCGTTATTTGACAATGAAACCCTTGAAAACCCAGATGTTTTAACTATATTATTCCATGTAACCTTCCCGTTTTTTGAACGTGAAGCTAATATAATAATTTGCTCGCACACTTCTTTCTCTATTTCAGGTGTTATTCTCTTCTTCTTTTCTGAATTACTCATAGTGGTCTGCACCCATTATCACCTTCAGGAAAAACCTGAATTTTTTCACCAATTACCAATTTTTCGTTCTGCTCAATTTCTAAAGCAGTGATACAGCCTGTTAACAATTCTTCGTGAGCTAACAACCAATTATTAGCACCATGGTATTCTTCATTAACTGCTTCTTTAGCCGCTTCCACATGCTCCATTTGCTGTTCTTTCATTCTATTCAATTCAGAAACCTCAGACTTATCCCCTTTAGTTCTGTAATACTCTGAACAGCCTCTTAAGCAGGCATAATGCTTACCACAGGGAGAGTCATTGTAATCATGGCTACACATCCCAATAGAAGTTATAAGAGTTGTAGTTAAATCCTGAACAGTTTCAATAGCTTCGTCTTTGTCTACTAACGTAAATATTATTGCTGCTTCCTTTGCCTGCTCCTTAGTTACACCATGCGAAGCTATAATGTCATCAGCATGATCCATAACCCTTTTTTCTTTATTGGTATGATCATAGGTTTCATTGTCTCCCATATACTTTCTGCCAAAGTAACGAGCAACTTCAATTTCAGATACACTATCAGAGAGTTGGACCATAGTATTAAGGAAATGCCTAAACTGATGTGATGTTAGACGGATGGGAGTATTTTCAAACATCAAATTATATCTTTCAAAAACACTTTCTACACCAAGATCAGGTCTCCCAGCTAAATAATCACTAAATTGCGTATGGGCTATTAAAGTAAAATTCCAATACTCTGTTGATTTTTTACTATGATGCTTTTGATGCTGACTAATAAATAACATATTTTCTAAAGAGTCAGCGATAGTTAATTTACTAACAATATTCCATAACTCACGTGCTGATAATCTAGCCAAATTTAGTGTTTTATCTTTTAATTCTTTAGGTGAAAACTTATTGGAAATTTTGCCAGTTCTAGGGTGCTTATGCTTAGTGATATTGACATTTAGTTTGCCAATATAAGTATTGAAATTTGCTCTGCTCGACCATTCTATTTCTTTCCATATATCTGTAACAAAGACATCTGAATCATAATCTAGTTTTGGAAAAAAATCGTATTCACCAGCAAGAACTGAGTGAATTGTATCTCTAACACTTTGTAACTCTTCCTGAGCGGTTTTTATTCCTTTTTGCAATATTGGGACTAATGAATCAGCAATAACTTTAGTACGGTAGCCTCCACCTTTTTTAGATTTATACCTTAGTTCGTGAACGCTAAATTTTTGTATATGACCCGTTAAAGTATTCTTTTCTTCTACTTCCTTAACATATAAACAGTCCACATCTAATGTAACAACTTCATCAAATCTCAATCCTGTTGAAAATATAATTTCAACAATTGCTTGAAAAACCTTATCATCATTACTCAAAGTAGCATTAGACAATGTTGCTATTGCGATTAAACTTTCTTTTGAAGGAAGCTTTTCCGCTCTTAAATCGACAGATTCCTTATCTATTCTTGTATCACTATTAGTATGTGTTTCGCTTCTTCTGCTATTTTTATTAAACGTTATCCGCTGCCTAGCCAGACCTTTTCCATTTATAAACTTGCTAATTACAACTAACTTTTGAGCCGCTCGATAAAAAGTACTATCCGCTAAACACGCTCTCGCATTTTTCTCTGCCAATTTGAACTCGTTAACAGACAATTCATGAACGCTAATTCCAGTAGTTGACATTACATTATCAAGATAACGATATGCATTGATTAGTATTTGTAATGTTCCAAAATCTTTAGCGCTTTCTATTTGTAGATGTGTGACATGGCACTTCACCACTTCAGATAAAGACTTAGAATGAAAAGCTTCCATATTAGCTCTTGAGGTTTTAACATTAGAACCCTTACCATTATCTCGGCTAAAATATAAAAAATGCTCATAATTTGCCTTTCGAGCTTGAGATTTACATACCCCTTTAACGTCCCAAATTGTATTCCCCCAGCTCCATCCATCTTTATTCTGAAATGGAGAATTATTAATATAAAAATCAACTAAGTCACGAAGGTTTTGTACTGGTTCAAGACCTACACGAGGAAGCAATGCAACTTCATTCATATCTCACCATTTTCTAACATTTGAACAAATCGACTAGCAGCAAGATAATCATCGTGTTGAAGGATCTCTACAGCATGTTTATCACCAAAAACCTCTTTTGACTGCGATACAAAATTTTCAACTACGCCTTTATGATCTGCGTCTTCAAATGCTTCTAATGAGCTACAACTATAACAACTTAAAGGGGGGTTAAGAGAGCAAGGACTGCCACTTCCACAACTACCAATTAAGTGCAGTTTTTGCTGTTTTGTTGGTGCAAATATTTGTTGCCCTTGCTGAGTTACATCCTCAAGCTTTATTACTTTTCCCTTAAAGGCATCAATGATATCGCTAGCCTCTTCTTTTAAGACATCATTTAGCTTTTTAGCTATGTGATGTGTATGACGGTAATAGACTTCTAATTGCTGTAAGTCACTATGATCCATCAATTCAGCAACAACCTTCAGTGGCGTTCCCTTCGCAATCAACTGAGTACAAAAAGTTTTTCTTAATCGCCTATTGGTAACAACAAAACCTAACTCAAGCTTGCCTTCTATCGCTACTCGTTTACTTCTATATGTATGTGAAGTTACTCGTATCCCCGTAGGAAGGCTCGTACAATCTGGCCCCTTATTCGACTTTAGATTGCAAATCATAAACCAATCTTCCGAAATTTCTTCGTTGATACTACTATTATATTTATTTCTCAGATCACTTATTAACAAACCAAGTGACTTAGTAATAGGTCTTCTTTTTAGAACATTATTATTCTGGCTTCCCCTTTGCTTTGCTCTAGGAACGTCTAAGTAATAACTACCGTCACTTGATTGGCCGAAATGTTTAAATTGCAACCTAATGACTTGAATATTTCTAGCGCCTAATATCTGCCCTATTTTAAGGCCGATTAAGCCTTGGAGTTGTTGAAGCGTTAAAAAAGATGTATCAAGCCCAGCCACAGAGGTTTTAAATCTTTTGAGTTCAGATATAGTTAAAGGGCCTCTATTTGGGATTTCAATAATAACGTCTTTGCCCTTACCCTCATCACTTCCAAACTTTAAAACGTCTAAGTAAAGATCATAAAAATCTTCATCAAAAAATGGCAAGTCCTCTAAAACACACCAGCCATAAAACGAACGTAACTGGGACTTTGATGAAGGACTGGTATCTTTACATTCCATATGAGAACGTACTAAGCGTTGAATTTTTTCCTCGACTTCTTCATTGGTCTCACAGTTATCTAGTTTGATTGTTCTAGATATTAAATTGAAAACATTATTTATGGTTTCATTTGCGTATTTTTTACAAGCATAAGAAATCCAAGATTTCACATGATGTAATATGATTGGGTCTACTTTGGAAAAATTAATATGTATTCTTTCTGGCAATAAATGCAAGCTATTACACGTAAGATCTAACCACTGATCTGCTTGTGACTTTGGCTTAGGATCGTAGGTGATTCTTTCTTCAGCCAACTCAAAGCTAGCAACTAGTATTTGGTCTGTATTTTTAATTACGTTAACTTGCAAATCCATGCTCCATAATGATTAAAAAGGTACATCTTCTAAGTAATTTCTTTCAATTTCTCTTTCTAACTCAGAGTGAAGCTTGTTTAATACATCGTAGCATTGCTCCTCCGTAGCTAATTTTTCATAGTTTTCACTTGTTTTTGATTTGGGACTCCAGCCACCAATAGAGTTCTTAATTTTAGTTTTAAAAACATCGGTATAGCCTTTCAAATACATCATCCTATCTAAATTCTCGAAAAAAGTATGTCTTAGTCTATGAGGCCCTAATTTGTCTATATCAGGCAAGTGCTCTTTTATAGTGTCAAATACCCCATCTAACCCACTCAATGAAATCGGGGGGTGAGGGTTGTGACTTGATAAAAATAAAAATGGAGGTTGTTTCTTTGCTTCCTTGGATTCACTTCTGACTAGCTTGTATTCATTAATCAATTCTGCAAGGTCAAGTGAAATAGGGACTATTCTGTTTCGAGTTTTTTCATGTGGAATTTTTGTTCTGGGATCATGATACTTAACGTTTTCCATCGTATGAATATAAGGACGCTCTTGTTTTTTCAATTTTGACGTATGGCAATTTTCAATTGTTAGTGAGAGTAATTCACCTTTCCTAATTCCTGTTTCATAAAACAATCTTATTATTAGTTTATTTCTTAAGCGAGTGTAATTATTCCACCTAAATAGTTTAGGTTCATCTAATCCTTTATAAAGGGATGCCTGAGCAAGCAAAGAAAGACCTTTCACATCGGATGTATTACTTATAGGCCGTTTTTTGTCACTCAGTTTTTCATATAATTTTTCAGACCTTTCTTTTAAATTTTTTGTTTGTTGAGCGTCAGTTCTTCGTTTAGATAACGCTTTATTTGCATAGTAATCCAAATATTTAGTAGCCACATCTATACGCTGATTAAAATATTCAGGTTGGACAATTCGAGGTGAAATATGTATTACATCACCAATATCATCGGCATACCTTTCTAGATGTCGAATAAATGAAGTAAATAGCTCTCCATCGGACAAGCACCCATCATTCATTTCGTCTTCTAAAGAAACATATTTGTTCGCCCAATTTTCAATATGAATTACAGTCCTAGCAATAGATTCTTGATATGAATCTGATTTACCGTCATTTTCGAGAACTGTAAATCGACTAATTTTATCTATTGGAATACCTTGTTCATCGACAACGATATAGGAGAATTCATTTATACCATCTTTTTTTACTGACTTTAATTTCATAATCCCCCCAAAAAAACAGCTTTACACTTTACCCAAGGTATATTCCGAAACACAAAAAGTCAACAAAATTTTATCTTTACAGTTATAAAAACAAAAAACCCTGAATTAACAGGGTTTTATTTAATTTAAACTTTACAATTTATTTTTTGGGAAACTAAAACGGGATATCATCATCAAAATCAATGGTTGGCTCTTGTGG
>TARA_B110000211_G_scaffold112979_1_pt1 | contig 11239 bp, 7 predicted proteins | sample TARA_B110000211 | Tara Oceans TARA_B110000211 (sample SAMEA4397516) | marine metagenome | biome: Polar Biome; feature: [DCM] deep chlorophyll maximum layer (ENVO:01000326); material: water (ENVO:00002006), including particulate matter (ENVO:01000060) such as... | depth 30 m
CGTTTAGGCTCTTTTTTCTTATGGATGTTCTCGATAATTCTAATGGCATTTTCCGAAATCTCTTCTGGTGTCATTAATGTGTCATTTGATCCAAAGAACAATACATAATTATTTGCTATGGGAATCTCTTTAATTTGAGAAGTTAGTGTTTTAGAAGTATTCGCATCGATTGCTTCGTGAGGGTAATTAAAAACATCATGGAACCTTCCTTTAAAAACAAGAGGCAACATTTCCCCAAGAAACCTTCTAAAGTATTTTGCCTCTCCTTGTCTAAGCCTATAATCTCCAATTGTAACAATCGACTCACCCTCCCCTTGAACAAGTGAGAGTTTCACTTCGATGATTTCGCCTTCAACAGTATAAATGTAGGGAATGTCTGTAACCCACTCAACGCCCTTTATTTGCGTCGTCGCATTCTTCATTAATGCATAATCATATCTAAAATAATAAACGCCTTCCTTTGTTATTAATTTGTAGGTATTCTGAGGAGACGTATTGATTTTAGACTCAGAAAAAAACCTCAAATAATTGAACGAAACCGAATCTACCTCTACAACGCCTTTTGAAGCGATTTCGATTTCATTGTCCCAATCATAATTGAGTTGGAAGAATTGTGTTTTTGCTTTTATAGCAAAGTTAATTCCAAACCAAGCAGTAACTAATAAAAGTGAAACCAGCAGGATTTTATTTGAAGGAAAAAAGTTCATTTTATTTACAAAAGATATCTCTCAATGATTTTGTTGAAAACAATAGCGCTATCAAAATTTTTAAAACTATCAAGTGCATTATTGCTATACTCACCGTAGTTTTCTGTATTAAAACTCGTTATGGCATTTTTAAGTTGGTTTGTGTTTTTAATTTCAATCAAGATGCCATTGTGTTCTGTGGTTATAATCTCGGGCAGTGCCATCCATTTAGTGGCAATAACAGGCATTGATACGGACAAAGCCTCGATGATAATGCCGGGGTAGCCTTCTCCAGAAAAATAAGAGGGCAACAACAAAACATCGTATTCAAATAATTTGTCAATTACATCTTTAGGATCCAACAATCCTTTATAGGTTGCGTTCGAGTTTTTAAACACTCTTTCAGTATAATAACGATCATCGATTGGACCGTATACGTCAACCGTGTAATCCTTCGACAGTAAATTTGCTGCTTCTATTATTTCACCAATTCCTTTTTGAGGTATCACTCTTGAAATAAACACAAACTTCTTTCGAAACTCTTTACGTTCTCTAGTGTTGAGAACCGCCGCTCTAGAGTTCGGTAGCCAAACACTATTCTTTATATGTCGTTTTTCAAAATATTTAAGCATTTCAATTGTCTCAAAAAAAACGGTATCCGAATTTAAAATTGTCTTTCTTAAGAGATACTTTATAAACCCTGGGAATGCATCATATTGCTCGTGAAAATTTCCTCCAAAAAAATGATAGCACACTTTTTTCTTGCAGAGTTTCGCCCAAGCCCAAAGAATGGGGGCAATCGTAAAATGAAAATCCTTGGTGCCATGAAAACTAACTACATCTACTTTTCTTATCAAAAACGGAAATTTTAATGCCCAAATAAAATAATCTAATAGCTGAAATTTACTTCTCCAAAACGATCGTATTTGCACATGGTGACAACTGATTCTCTCATCTAATGAAAGATAGTCTTTGATTTTCTTAGCCAACACTGTAGCGCCACCAATAGAGCGATGTTCTCCTTCAACCGGTATATTAGCAAAAAAAAGTACGTTGGGTTTTTCTTCCATCATTTTATTCTACCCCTTTGTTTGTAACCTTGAAATTATTATTTTCATAGTAATAGATTGGATACACAAACACCAAAGAGAACAATAAATATTCTAGGTTGTTCAATGAGAACGAGAAGAGCATATCGAAGCAAAGGCAAAAATAGATGACTGCCACTATGATATACTTTTGATTGATTTTTTTTCGAAGTAAAGGTGTTATTAGAATCAAAAGGTATGAAAATCCTCCAACAAGACCTAATTCGACAAAGAGGTGTGGTAAATAGGTGTCGGTTGTCGCCAGGTTAAGCCACTTTGTGTCGTACCAGTTGAAACTAACTAATTTATAGAATGTTGAACCATAGTCTGTTGACGCGGGGCCCCCAAAAACGCCTACCCCTCTTCCGAATAAATTAAAGTCGGCTATCTCATTAAACATAACTCGGTACGACTCGCTTCTCGCTGAGTCACCTTTGGTTACATAAAGACTAAGACGAAGTATTATGTCTTCACCAAATGTGTTGATTTTATCTGGAAAACTGATAAAGATTACCAATAATAGAATTAGTATAGACGCTAAAACCTTGTATATATGCTTGTAATAGTATATTATTAAAACAATAAAAAACGCGCCAAAAGCCTTGTATGAAAGGCTTGCTGCAAGGCCAAATAAAGATATTCCAAGAAAAAAACGCTTGTAGGGTCCTTGGTAAAATTTATTAATCAGGAAAAAAGCAATCATATTGAAGAATCCAAAAAACCCAAAAAACACGACGGTCCCGGTTGCTCTCATTATTCCTGCTGTCTGATTGAAGTGTATGAATCCGTCTTCCGTTGTATAATAAAACCATTGATTGACCCCTCTGAGCCAATTTGCGTAATTTACAATTTGAACTAAAAAATTAAGAACAACAAAGGCGATTACAAACTTCAATAATAAACCAAAATGCTCCTTAATCGCATATCCATAATGCAAAATAACAATTGGAAATAAATACCTCAATCCATCTGCGATCCCAGCTTTAATGCTGAATGAGTTTAAAATGCCGTACATTAGAAGCGGAATAAACGGAATTGTTACGTAAATAAGGTTTTTATTGACCTTGCCGCTCGAAATAACATAGAAAATCATGTAGCTAAAACCCGCCAACTTACACAATGTTGTAATTATTTTGTAGGTGTTCTGAAAAACAGAACCGGTAAAAATCAATAAAAAAGGCAGTAAAACTAAAAACTGAGAAACCGCCTTTTTTGTTACTTTTAGCTTCATAAAGGTTATATCTATTTGCTAGTTGCTATGGTTAAACTTTTATTTACTCTTACAAGGAGTAAGTATCTTATGGCTAAACTAAGCAAACTTCCCATTGCCACACCTACGATATCAAACTCAATATAAAGAAAGTAACTAAGAACAATATTCAATAACAACATAAATAGATTGATCTTTAAGTTGTCCCTAAACTTTCGATAAATTAATAAATTAGTGCCATACAGCGTTGCTACGGCATGAAACATCTTAGCAAACAATATTATTGCAAAAATAACATACGTTTCCTTATAGTCAATAAAAATAGCATTGGTAAGCACATAATAAAACACAATTAGGAGTAAGGCGGCCCCAGCGACTAGAAACTTAATTTTCCTGTTTATAGAGGCAAAGTATGTCTTGTCTTTTTTCAATTTCTCAATATCAGCCTGTACCATTGTCAAGGGAATTAACATAAGAATATTTGCAACGTTTAGCGCAAAGCTATAATTTGCTATATCAATGTTTGATTGGTCCGAAAGGAGCTTAAGGATAAAAATGTCTGTATACAAAAACATTAAATTCGCAAAATTACTTATGACCAACGTAAAAGAACTTAAAAGCAGTTTTTTAAATAAGCCCCAGTACTTTTTCACCTCGTGCATTACAATATCCTCTTTAATAAACAAGAATGTTAAATAAAGAGCTGCTAAAGGTAAAATGATATAGTTTACAACAATGTATGCCTGCCCCTTGACATCGAAATAATACAAGGCAATAAGAATAATCGCATAAAATAAGACAGAAATAATAGACTTATAATAAGATGCCTGATTGCTTCCTTTATAAACCAACAAAAATGCGGGCACAATTCCTCCATTGAAAAATAGTGCGTAAAAAACGAATGGGATTATTAAAAACCCTAGGCTTGCTAGCCCCATGAAAATACTTGAAACCAAAGAAATAAATAACACAAATAATACGGACAATAGAAGGAAGTGCTTTTTACTAGCATCACTCTTTGTGTAGCTTATTATAAGAGCTGGAAAGCCAAATGCGAAGAAAGATGAGCCAACTTCTATAAGTTTTTTGTAATATTCTAGCTCTCCGTAATCACTTTTCGTTAAATAATGCGCAGAAAAAAAAAGTACAATAAATTCTAAGCCTCTACTGAAAACAATAGAGCTTCCATAAATAATGTACTTTTTATATACCGCCTTTTTGAACAATTTTGTTGTTTGTTTAAAGTCAATTTCGTGATAAAATACTGAAAATTAACATTTTACGAAGCTCTTTTCGGAGCTGAAATGAACCTTTTTTTAATAATTCAGCCCTAATCAATTATTTCGTTTTCAAAAAAACCAATCTCACCTATCGCCCCTTATATTTTCTAAAAACTCGTTCGAGACAATCAAATTCTAGAATAAAACAATACCAAAAAGTAACGCGCTTTCTTCTACACGGCTTACTTTAGACCCACAAAATCAAGGACTTCCTTAGAAGGGTCTATGGCCAGCTCCTTAAATTCAGAATGAGCAACCAGAAATATTATAATATCTGCTTTTTGAATTGCTTCTGAAACGCCTGTCAATTCTGGGTTTTGTTCGAATTCTAAGTTCGGTTCAACACTTATTACTGAAAATCCTTCCTCTTTTAAAGAGTCCTTTACGTAAAGGGCTGGAGATTCTCTTAAGTCATCAATGTCTGGTTTAAAGGCAAGCCCCATACAGGCTATTATTGGATCCCTTTTATGTTCCATTTTAAATCTAAGAGCCGAGTTTTTAATTTTTTCTAGAACCCACTCCGTCTTGTAATTATTCGTTTCTCTTGACTTTCGAATCAATGTACTCTCATTAGGAAATTCAGAAACAATAAACCAGGGGTCAACGGCAATACAATGACCTCCAACACCTGTTCCTGGGTTTAAAATATTTACTCTTGGATGTTTGTTTGCTAGCGCTATCATTTCCCAAACATTTATTTCTGCCTTGTCACAAATAATCGACAGTTCGTTCGCAAATGCTATTTGATTATCCCTTGATGCATTTTCTACCAATTTCACCATCTCCGCCGTCTTCGCATTCGTTGGGTGTAATTCTCCGACTACAAAGTGCTTATAAAAAGATATTGCTTTGCGCGTAGACGCTTCGTCTATTCCTCCTATCGCCCTGTCGTTATGCTTTAATTCGTGTAAGATGTTTCCCGGGAGAACTCTTTCCGGACAATACGCAATATGAATATTCCCCTTTAATTCAGGTCGCTCTTTATAGATAAATTGCTCCAATTTTCTTGTTGTACCTACTGGGCTTGTAGATTCCAGTATCACCAAAGCCCCTTTACTCAAGGTAGGAAGTATGCCTCGAGTGGCAGCCATTACATATGACAAGTCTGGAACATGGTTTTCTTTAAATGGAGTAGGAACTGCAATCAAATATACGTCTGCATTGATTGGCGAGACTGTCGCTGTTAAGTTGCCTTTTTTAACAACATGGTGCACCAAACCGTCAAGATCTGGCTCAACGATATGAATTTGACCTTTATTAATAGTATCGACCACTTTTTGTCTAATATCTACTCCTGTAACTTCTAATCCTCTGCTCGCGATTAAAGCTGCCGTTGGAAGGCCAATATAACCTAACCCCATCATTACCACTTTGGGCTTGTTTTCCATACTATAAATTGTTTATGTAATCCACAATCCTCTGAGACGCTTCCCCGTCACCGTATGGATTATGAAGTAAGGACATTGAATTATAATATTCTTTGTCGTTTAATAACTTTTGGGCTTCCTCAACTATTTTTTTCGTCTTGGTTCCAACTAGGATAACGGTTCCTTCATTAACAGCCTCTGGTCTCTCTGTTGTGCCTCTAGTAACCAATACTGGCTTCCCTAGGCTTGGAGCCTCTTCCTGAATACCGCCACTATCTGTAATTATTAGAAAGGATTTTTCCATTAACCAAATAAAAGCCGCGTATGCCAAAGGCTTTACCAAAAAGATATTACTAACCCCCGACAGAAGCTCATGCACTGGGCCCAATACTTTAGGATTTAGGTGCACTGGATATAGTATTTGGACATCCTTATTCTTCTCTGCTATTTCTCGTAATGCATTGCAAATATTTATCAATCCATCTCCGTGATTTTCTCTGCGATGACCTGTAACTAAAATAAGTTTCTTTCCAAAGTCGAGGGTGGTTTTAAGACCCTCAATTTCAGTGTCAGTAAACTGTTCAGAGTTGACCTTATTAATCCCAAATAATAAGGCGTCAATGACAGTATTTCCTGTCACTAATATTGTTTCGGCCTTGGTGTTTTCTTTTAATAAATTATTCTGTGACAAGGTTGTTGGCGCAAAGTGGTAATCCGCTATTCTTCCCGTTAATTGTCTGTTAAACTCTTCTGGAAAAGGGTACTCTCTATCGTATGTTCGCAAACCTGCCTCAACATGACACACTTTTGCTCTACCGTAAAAAGCTGCAATTCCTGCCGCCATAGAGGTTGTGGTATCGCCATGAACAAATACGTAGTCTGGCATTACTTCTTCCATTACTGGCTTCATTCCTGCAATTATATCGGCGGTAAGACTATATAAGTTCTGACCTGGTTTCATTAGGTTAAGATCATAGTCTGGTGTAATTTCAAAAAAGTGCAGAACCTGATCCAACATTTCTCTATGCTGTGCAGTTACACATATTTTGGTGGTGAAATTAGGGTTGTTTAAAAACGATCTAACTAAAGGAGCCATTTTAATAGCTTCTGGGCGCGTGCCGAAGACAATCAGGATTTTTTTCATGTTTCTCTTTCCGGTAACTAGTGTTTTTTAATCAATTTGATTTTCAGCAGCCAACCTTTTCGCCTTTTTATAGATCCTTCTAACAAAAGAAACTAGTAAGAACGCAAGAACGAACACTATCGGGTAGGTCAATTTCTTGCTGCCAAACACGCTTGTTTTAACCTTAAGCACTGGCCTGTTCATCACCTCAACTATATTATTGTACTTCAATAGCTCAATCTCTAGTAGTTCTGTTTCGTTTTGAATACTTCTTTTCTCCCTAAACATAAGGTGAATGTTTCCGTTCTCCACTCCAAAAGAGTTAAAGTATATTTGATCTTTCTGGCGGTCAACAGCAACTTTAGATCCGTATATTTTAAAAATTGCGTCTAAATAAGCAACACTCTGCCAATTGAGTTCAATTTTTCGTTTTGTATTTTCAATTGTCACATTCTTAATAGAATTTAAAATTGTGTTACTATTTAGATAGTCAATTAAATTCTTAATAATTGTGTCGTCTGCAGAACTAGCGGCCGACAAAATTATTCTGTGTGAGCTGTATTCAGATGTAAATATCTCCGAGGTGAGTAAATCCTCTTCAAACTGTGATGCCTCTAATAATACATCCATATTGTCTCCACTATTCGGAGCTTTTTTAAGAATCTCCACGATGTTAACAATAGGCTCTATTTCGACACTAGATATTAAGAGGCTGCTTCCTTTTCGAAATCCAAGCGCGGCTAACTCTAGGGTGTCGTTTTCTTTAATTTTAGTATTCAATTGATCAATTGCATCATAAACATAGTTTGACCCTCCAAAATTAATTTGAACTATTAATGTTGTTTCCTTTGCTTTGCCTCCATTTGCATCCTGAAAATTACCTAAAACAATACCCCCGATAATTAAGCCCAATAAAATCCACCAATTTTTAAATACGAACTGAGCTGATTTATAAAAACGAATTAAAAAACCATTATACAGGCCTCCTATTTTTCTGTAAACTTGCCCCAAGTCTATTTCGGCATTATTGTTATCTTCCATATGTATGCGTTTATTTTTTAGTCTCTGTTTTTTAAAGTCTGGTCAAGAATACTGGTCTCTATTAAGGTTCTTGTCTTAACGTTAAAAGGGTATAGCATCTTAGCTAGCGCTCTTTATTTCTAAATCCTCCTGCAAAAGTAAAGGAATCATTGGTTTTTACAATATTTTAAGGTTTTATATGCCAATCAGCTTCCTTCTTTCCAAGACTTTGCTAAAAACGAATTTCTTTCTTTAAAAACACCTAAGCTATTCTAATAAAAAAGGCGCCTGAATGTTTCATTAATCCTGGTCTTATAACTTTAAAACCCTGTAATAAATTGTTCAGAAAATAAGTTCTTACAATAAAGGAAGATGAGAAACATCTTATATGGTTGCGTGAAAATGACCGTCTATATGATATAACAACAGCTCGTTTATTTAGACCAATAGCACAGACCGTTCAGAAGGTCAAATAAGCTATAGAATTTGCTTTACTCTAAAATGTGTTTTAATATATTCTTCGTGATAAGGTAGGTGGGTTTTATGCCACTAGATCCCAGTCCGCCAGAAGCCAGTGTGCTTCCCGTTTCTAGTGGGTTGTCTGAGGCATAATACGCGTACATAACTTTCACTTTGGAGCTTATACTGCCTCGTATTTTCGCGGCAGCCTGAATTGCTTTTTGATAATGAGCCCCCTCCATCTCAAGTCCTATTACATCCCAGGTCGAGTTGTGAAAAAAGGTTAAAAGATCTCTGTTTTGCAATGATGTGCCTAGCACCGTTATCATAGTGCCGTTAGAGACTTTAATATCCTCGTCCTTAAAATCAGCCTTTTTTAATCCGTTCTTAAAAGGATAATTATCAGCAGTTCCCTCAAAAACATGGGCTGATGGAATCATTATATCGCCTTTTCCACCTTCCAATATTCCTGCTTTACCCATAATCGAAATGGAAACTACATTAAGAAGTTGCTTGGTTTTTCCTTCATAAGGTTTCAGTAATTCATCCATCGTTTCATAGGCCTGCTCGCCAAAAGCATAATCCATAACAATGATAACTGGCTTTTCATTTGGACTGCCATCGTTACCGTCAGAGTTATGCCCCCGCTGCGTTAATTTGTCGGTGTCAAATATTTGAACATCAATATTGGCTCCACTTTCATCGGCTATAAATGTCATCCCACGTTTCTGAGCAAGCTTAGACACCTTCCCTCTTAAATTAGCGTTTTCAGTCTTGCTTAGTAATTCATAAACTTCCATGGTGTTCAGGTCTTTAATTTCAGAGGTCAGCGCCTGTTCCGCAAAAAGCGTATTCATAACGCTGTGCATATTAGCGCTTATTATATGAAGTGGGCGCTTTAAAAGTCCTTTTGCTTCTAGTGTTTTTTTAATGGTTAGTGCCCATTTTTCACCATGGATGTGATGACCAATTCTTTCCCTTAGAATAGAGCTAAAAGTAACGATCCGCTTTTCTTGACCTCTAATTTCATCGATAGCTCCTTTGCCTAAGTGGTATATAATATTTAAAAAGCGGTGTTCGTCTTCATCATTCGCAAAAGAACTGTATACCGAGCTCACTTCTTCAAAGGTTCTTCCAAGAAAATTAGCGGTGTGTGTTAGCGCTCTTTCTTTTTCCTTTTGAGTGAGCTTCCCTTTCTTAGAGATAGCTTCCTCAAGTTTCTTCCAGTCTCTAATTACGTTTCCTGAGTCACCTATGACGACCTGTTTCATTATCTTATGCGACTCAACATATAAGAACGTTAAATGTGTAAGAATATCATAAACCTCCGAACGCCCTCTGGTAATTTCAATATTCATCTGTTCCTGATCAATCCGGTAGCAACGTCGACGTCGTTTTAATGGAATAATAAGTTCAAAGTGAGAGTTTTTATAGCCCTCATCACTCGTTAAATTAATATGCCTACATTCTTCTATTCCAGCAGGCAGGCGGTCTATTGCATATAACAGCCCTTGGAGCTCTATTTTATCTTCTGCAATTGAGCCATAGATCTCTGGCCTTATTATAAGTAATGATTCTCTGAGTGTCTCACCAGAAATGCCCATGGGCTTATAAAAACCTCTGTTAAAAAGGTGGCGCATGGTAGTGTATACGCGCTCTATAGCGCCTGTGCTTTCTTGTGCTCTAGTTCGTGTATGTGAAGTCAGTTTTTTCATATAAATGCTAATATAGTACTATTCTAGGCATTCCTTTTTAACAAAGCATCTGCAATTTTGCGATCGTTTGCTAATCTCGGCACTTTATTTTGCCCACCTAATTTTCCTTGAGATTTCATAAAAGAATTAAAGCTACCCCGATTTAGTTTGGTTATTTTTAATGGCTGAAGCACGTTTCCGGTTATCAAATCTTTGTAATAACTATTTTGTTCTTGCATAAATACATCAATATCTGCTGCAACCTTTTCAAGGTTTTTCGGTTCAGTTTCAAATTCAATCAACCATTCATGATAAGGCAACGCATCCGCCTTAGTCACTATTTTCGGTGCTACGGTAAATTCAGAAATAGAAAAGCTGTGTTTTTTCATGCCCAATTCAATCGCCTGCTCTACCTCCTTTCCGATCACATGTTCACCAAAAGCAGAAATAAATTGCTTAATCCGACCGGAAACAATAATGCGATACGGATGCGTCGATGTAAACTCAACGGTGTCTCCCAAATTATAACCCCATAATCCCGCATTTGTAGATATAATCATCACATAGTTCACCCCTAACTTAACTTCACCTATTGTTAGCCGTCGCGGATTTTTTTTAAAAAAAGACGTCGCAACTACAAACTCATAAAAAATACCGCTATTCAATTGAAGTAGCATGCCTTTTTCTTCTTGTTTATCCTGAAAAGCAAAAAAACCTTCGCTCGCAGGATAGAGCTCTATGCTATCAACCTTCCTTCCAATTAAGGAGTTAAATTTTGCGCGATATGGTTCATAATTAACGCCCCCATAAATAAAAAGACTAAAGTTCTTAAACAAGGAGCCTACCGGCTTGTCTGTAGCCGATTCTAGCCTCTCAAAGTACATTTGAACCCAAGACGGAATCCCACTAATTACGGTCATGTTCTCTCCTTTGGTCTCTTCAACAATAGCATTTACTTTGGTTTCCCAATCTGAAATGCAATTCGTCTCCATGCTAGGCAGTCGGTTTTTTTGCAAATAGGCTGGAATAAAATGGGCTACAATTCCCGAAAGCCTCCCTATTTGAATTCCATTCTTTTGGGTCATTTCTGGACTTCCTTGTAAGAATATCATTTTACCGTTCACGAAATCGGCCCTTCCCGTTTCATTTATATAACAAAGAATCGCATTTCTAGCGGCTTCTATGTGCGACGGCATAGAGGCCTTGGTAAGAGGAATATGTTTCGCTCCAGAAGTTGTCCCTGATGTTTTTGCAATATACAGCGGCTTCCCCGGCCAAAGAACATTCGCTTCACCCTGAACAACTCTATCTA
>TARA_B110000211_G_scaffold137646_1_pt1 | contig 11231 bp, 12 predicted proteins | sample TARA_B110000211 | Tara Oceans TARA_B110000211 (sample SAMEA4397516) | marine metagenome | biome: Polar Biome; feature: [DCM] deep chlorophyll maximum layer (ENVO:01000326); material: water (ENVO:00002006), including particulate matter (ENVO:01000060) such as... | depth 30 m
AGCATAACTATTGTATAATTTAGCCCAATTTTCTTTGTCTTTGTGCTCTAATTTTCTAATCATTTAGTTTAATATATCGTTATATAATACTGTATTTATTATTTTTTTTTGTATAAAATTTTAATATCTTTTCCATATCTTCTAATGTTGCGTCAGACTTTAAGCGATTTACAATATCGGAGACTATTACTAAATTTCCATAAACATAGCCTTTTTTAGGAATTATTCTATCAAGAGATGGTGAAAAATTTTTACTTTTACCATTTTTATATCCTATTTCAAATTTACTACCTAAAACTGGACACATACTATCTTTTGGCCAAATTTTTTCTAAATAAGATACGTCAATAGTATGTGGAATACCTTTTTTTTGTGCCCTAATTCTGCTGTTAGAAAGCATTTGTGGGATAGGGTTATCTAAATATCTATCTCTCGATCTAGTTACTTCACAATCTTTACATCTACCAAATCTTTTTCCACCTTTAATGTCTGTCCATGCAACTAACTTACCTTTATTTGGTCCACTTGCTAAAGGCTTAACAATTCTAAAGTTCTTATAGTTTAAATCTCTATTACATGATTTACATAATTTAAATTCAATAAACTTAGTTGGTCTTGCCATAATTAATTTTTTATATGCTATTGACATTTTTTTAAAGCTAATATATATTTCCGATAATTAATGGTTATCGGAAATATTAATAAATACAAATAATATGTCAATTAAAAATCCATATAATATTATAACAATAAAACCAATTAGTGGAATTGTTTCAAAAGAAATCAAGGAGCTTGAGGAAGAAACTTTAAATAATCTTAGAAACTCAAAAGCAAGCAATACGCTTAGGGCTTATAAAGCAGATTATAAGGATTTTTCATTGTTTTGCTCAAAAAATAACTTTCAATCAATGCCTACGCAGCCAAAAATTATGGCTCTATATTTGACACATTTATCAAAAACTTCAAAATATAGCACTTTAAAGAGACGTTTAGCTTCTATAAGTGTCCTGCATAAAATGAAAGGTTACTATATTGATACAAAACACCCCATAATAATAGAAAATTTGATGGGCATTAAGAGAACTAATGGAAGTAATCAAAAAAGTAAAAAATCACTATTAATCAGTGATTTAAAGTTATTAATTAAAGCAATAGATCAATCTAAGGAAAAAGATATCAGAAAAGTTAGAGATAAAGCATTAGTATTAATTGGATTTTCTGGTGGTTTTAGAAGGTCAGAGTTGGTTGATATTGAATATGAAGATATAGAGTTTGTTACAGAGGGAGTTAAAATCTTTGTAAAAAGATCAAAAACTGATCAATCGGGTGAAGGAATGACTAAAGCAATCCCCTACTTTGGTAATGAAAATTTCTGTCCTGTAAAAGCTTTACATAAATGGATCGAGGAAACTGATTTAAAAGATGGTAAAATTTTTGATATATCTGACAAGAGTGTTGCTCTGGTAATTAAGAAATATGCCGGTTATGCAGGCTTAGATGCGCATAGGTACGCTGGACATAGTCTAAGATCAGGATTTGCAACCTCTACAGCAGAGTCAGGAGCTGAGGAAAGAAATATAATGGCTATGACAGGACATAAAACTACACAAATGGTTAGAAGATATATAAAAGAGGCAAACTTATTCAAAAATAATGCTTTAAACAAATTAAACATATGATGAAAAATTTTGCTTTAATTGGATGCGGTTATTGGGGAACAATAATTATTAATACATTAAATAAGATTAACAAATTTGAATATATCCACATATGTGATGAAGATTCTTTAAAAACAAAAATTATTAAAGAAAGGTTTGGAAATTTTGTAAAGATTATACAAATAAAGGAGCTAATAAAAAATAAGAATATAAAGTATGTATATTTAGCTACTCCACCCAGTAAAAACCTTAGATTATTAAAGCAAATAATACCAGCAAATAAAAATATTCTATTAGAAAAGCCTGGTTTCACTAAATTAAGTGAGTTTAGAATAGTTAAAAAACTTTTATTAAAAACGAAAACAAGATTAAGATTTGGTTATATTTATTTGTATAATGATTACATCAGGTATCTAAAAAAAATAATATTACAAAAAAAAATAGGAAAAATAAAATATATAAGTTTTCAGAGGCAAAATTTTGGGCCAATAAGGAGTGATGTAAGTTCTTTTTTAGACTTAGCTACACATGACATTAGTATCTTAAGCTATTTATTAAATAAGAAAATTGTACCAAAAAAAATAATTAAACACGACATATTAAGAAAAAATAGTGGAGATATAGTTTTTGCTAACTTTGCATGTGGCTCAGCACATATAGACATAAACGTAAGTTGGTTAAATCCAGAAAAAATTAGAAAATTAACAATAATTACTGACAAGAAAATGATTTTGTATGATGAAATAGATTTAGAAAAACCAATAAAAATTTTTGATAACTACGCAAGTTATCCAAAAATATCCAAATATTCTAAAAGCTATTTTTCAAATAAAGCGTTCATATATAAAGGCAAATCTCGATTTATAAAGTTAAAAGATAAAATGCCACTTAATAATGAGATATTATCATTTATTAAAAATGACAAAAATTTAACCGACATAATATTTGCTGAAGGTATAATAAAAATAACAAAAAAATTAGAAAATATTTAAAACTGAGCAAATTTTATTAAGATCTTTTAAATTAAGATTGGGATCAATCGGCAAACTTAAGCATTCAGAGGCAATTTTTTCAGCATTAGGATAGGTTTGAGATTTAAAATTATTTTTAAAACACTTTAGTTTATTTATTGAAACTGGATAATGAATACCTGATTGAATATCATTTTTATTTAAAAGTTTAACAAGAGCACTTCTATTTTTTGTTAAAATTACATACTGATGGTAGACAGCATTTTTAGAATATATAATTTTATCAATTTTTTTATTTATAATTTTTTCGTTATAAAACTTAGCAATTCTTTTTCTTTTTTGGTTTAATTTGGTTAATTTTTGTAATTTTAAGATTAATAGTTTTGCTTGAATTGTATCCAGTCTACTATTAATTCCAATTTCATCATGGCTATGCTTGTCTTCAGATCCCAAATTTCTTAATTTTCTAAGTTTCTTATAATACAGATTATTATTTGTAATTATCATTCCACCATCACCATAACATCCAAGGTTTTTACCTGGATAGAAACTAAAACAAGCTAAATCACTAAATCTACCTATTTTATTTCCATCATTATCTAAAGCACCATGTGCCTGTGCTGCATCTTCAATTATAAAAATTTTTTTTCTACTAATAATTTTTCTAATTTTTTTAATATCAACTACACCACCATATAGATGAACTGGAAGTATTACTTTAGTTTTTGTGTTAATCTTCTTTTTAATTTCTTCAATTGAGATGAGGGAATTTCCGATATCAACATCAACAAGAACTGGCTTTAAACCACAGTTTATTATTGATAAAACAGTAGATATCCATGTCATTGCAGGAACAATAACTTCTGACCCTTTTGGCAAATTAAGAGTTTTGAGAGCTAAATATAGGGCATCTGTTCCATTAGCACATCCAACAGAATAATTTACTGAACAATATTTAGAAAATTTTTCTTCAAATTCATTAACGGCAGATCCCAAAATAAAATCAGTTTTTTTAAAACTATCTTTTAAAGAACGAATAAATAAATTATGAATTTTTTTATCCTGCTTATATATATCTAAAAATTTAATTACTTTTCCCATATGAATTTATATTTGCTTTTAAAATTTAAGGATTTACTAAGGATATAATCTGAAATAATCAAGTTATTAAATAATTTAAAATATTTTTGTTTACCTCTTTTTCCAATATCATAAATCTTTTTAGGATTTAATAGTAATAATTTAATTTTTTTGATTAAGTCCTTTTCATTTTTGTAAGAAATGATTTCTCTACTGTTAAAAAAATGAGAAAATTTTAATTTTTCATCAAAACATGTGGGCATACCATTACCGATATAAGTAGAAATACGATTGCTCGATGTATATTTGTAAGGACCACCCCTACTCAAATTTAGAGCAAAATAACATTTTTTCATATCATTATATAAATCGTGATTCCACTTTGGTTGTTCATTATTAAAGCCAAGAAAATTAAACCTAAGATTTGTATTAAATTTATTTAAATTGTTTATAAAATTTACACGCCCATCATAATGTTTTGTTTTTAGAACACCTCTATTAACTCCATGGCTAATACCAAAAAATAAATCCTTTGTTTTAATATTGTGTTTATAAAAGTCATATTTTTCAATAGATTCATCTACGGGCATAGGTAAAAAATTAATTTTATGTTTATCAATATTAGTTTTTACATGTTGTGGATGAGTTGTTATGAAGTAAGAATCAATTATATCAGAATTTTTTTCTATTAATTTTTTATTTGTTAAAAAATTAGGATCACCTTTAGTTAAATGATCTTCATACCATAAAGATATTTTTGAATTATATTTCTTCTTTAAAAGTAGAATAGTTTTTCTATTTAATTGATTATTATGACCTAGTAAAATTAAGTCAGGTTTATAATTATCTGCAATAGATAAAATGTTTTCATCTAATTGATTACCATAGACAAATTTTTTAAGGGTAAAATTTTGTAGATCACTGTTTTGAGCTCTATAGTCGTAATTAATAACATTATGCCCATTGCGAATTAAGCCATTACTTATCTTCGATGCTAAAGATAAATTATAAGTTCTATAGAATAGCTTTGCTCCAAATACACCAATATGTAAAATATTATATTTATTAGTTTTTTGCATTTGTTCAAAATTATCGACACTTATTTTTTTTATTTCATCAAGTTTTTTGGTTTCACCTAAAGTTGAAATCGCCTGTTGAGAAAAGTTAATATGTTGAATTTTTTTGAGATATTTTGGATTTTGAATTAATTTATCTAATAAATTAAATAAACTAGATACATTATTCTTTTTTAAAATTAAATTATTTTTAAATGTTTCGCTTAATCCGCCTGATGTTGAAGTTATTACCGCACAACCTCTAGATGAACTCTCAAGAGCAGTCCTTCCAAAAGGCTCTTCCCACGTAGGATTTACGACTGTAATAGAAGCACCATCATAAATTTTAATTAATTTTTTATGTGGGAGCCAGTTTTTATAGTTAATGTTCTTATGTTTGAAATTATAACTTTCTCTTTTTTCATTACCAATAATTGAAACCTTCCAGTCCTTATGTTTTTCTAAAATTTTAATAACTGAATTGCCAAATATATCATATCCTTTAGATTTATTAAGCTTTCCAGCAAAAACTATAAGTTTTTTTTTGTGTTGGTTAAATTTTTTTTGTTTCGATATTGTGTTATAAATGATGTGGCAATTATTAGCATCATTAATATCTAAATTTTTAAAAAAAATATCTTTGAGGAATTTGCTTACAAAAATTAAAGAAGTGCAGGATTTTAATAAATGTAATTTACGAATATTATTAACTAGAGTATTTTTTGAATAAAAAATATTATGTAATATTAGTGATATTTTTTTATTAGGATATTTCTTAATTATGTATTCAGCATAGTTAGGGCGGTTGTGAATTTCAACAGTATCTAAAAACTCGAATTCTTTTTGATTAGTGATTGACTTTATATAATTATAATTAGTAAAATAATTATTCTTTAACTTAATAGTTGATACGTGTTTTTTTAGATGCACGCCTTTATTCTTTAATGTAAAAACAACTGTACTTTCTTTCAATGAAGAATTATTTAAATATTCATTAACATAAATTGAAACAGCACCTGAGTTATTTTTTAAAAAAACTTCCTTTAACGGAAGAATAATTCCATGTTTAAATTTTTTTTTCATAAATTTTTATTATATTTTCGAAAATTTGATTTATAGTTAATCTTTTATCATCTTTGTTTTTAAAAATCTGCTGATAGTTATTATTTGAAGGAATCCAACAAGAAACCCACAATTCGTCTTTTTTATTAATTATATCAATACATTTTGCTTTGTTAAATCCTGTTGACTGCACAAGTAAACCCGAATGACAACTAATATTTAGATTTGCGTAATTAATAAATCTTTCAAAAACTTTAAATTCAAGATTTTCAAGAAGTAAAATATTGAGTGGCTTACTTTTATTGTAATCATTCTTAAGATTTATGTAGTAATCATAGTTATTATTGTAAGAAGAGATTATTAACTTAATATTTAAATCTTTAGATGCTTTTGTTAAAATATATAATAGATCTTTATCTATTCCATCTATATCAAGCCATTTTTCATCAAAGTGAACAAAAATATATTTAGATAATTTGTATTTTTGCACATAATTAATGTACTTCTTTTCATCTTCAGAATGAACTTCAAGATAGTAATCCTTATTATTTTCGTCTGTAAAGTCTGAAACTAAATTTTTATACAACGTGGGTAAATGCTCTGTTTTAACTAAATTATCTTTACTTGTAAAAATAATAGTTTTTTTAAAAAAAATTTTGGCTATCCATAAAGATGGTCGATATAAATTAAAATTAATATTAAATATCTTTTTTGTTTTCTTGTAAATGATGGCTACTTTGTTTTTTCCAAATAGAAATAAACTACATAATATAGAAAATTTTTTCCCATCCCATGCTATAATTAAAAAATAAAAGTTAAAAAATAATTTAATAAATATTTTTAACTTTGTTAAGATAGAGAATGATTTGTCATACACAATTATCTCATCAATATAATTTTGATTAACAATTAACTTATAATTTATTTTTGAGCAAACAACTGTTAAATGCCCATATTTTACTTTAAGACTATGTAATAATTTGGAACAAATTAAATAGTCACCCAACCTATCTGTTCTAAATGCTAAAATTTTTTTCATTTAATATATAAATATAATAATATATTAATAAATAAAGAGTTTATATGAATTTAAAAAAGATTAAAATAAATTACGATTTTTACAATCTGTATTTTAAAAAAGGAGTTTTTGAACCAACGGCAACAACATCATTTCTTATTAATGGCTTTATATTTAGAAATCCCAAGGTTATTAACAAGCAAATATTAGACCTAGGTTGTGGAAGTGGTATTGTTTCAGTAGTGTTAAATCATAAGTTTAATGAAAATTTATTTAGTGCGTCAGATTTAAATCAGGCATCATTAGATTGTGCTACAAAAAATTTTAAAAAATTCAAAATCAAAGGTACCGTCAAAAAGGGAGGTCTACTTAAACCCTGGGTAGGAACTAAATTTGATTTTATTATAAATGATATCTCAGGCATATCATCTTTATTAGCCAAAAAATCTAAGTGGTTTGCTAATATTCCATCAGACACAGGAATTGATGGCACCAAATTAACTATTTCTATTATTAAAGATTCATACAAAAATTTATCAAAAAAAGGCAAACTTTATTTGCCACTAATTTCACTTTCTAATACAAGCAAAATTATTAAAATAGCAAAAAAAACTTTTAATAAGGTAAAAATTATTAGTGAAAACAAATGGTTTTTACCAAAAGAAATCGAAAAACATAAAAAATTGTTAGAAAAATTAAAAAAGAGCGGTAAAATTGATTATGAATATAAATTTGGAAAGTATATTTGTTTCACAAAAATTATTGAGCTAAAAAATTAAATACCACCATCTATAGTGATTTCTGAGCCTGTTATATAATCTGTATTAGATAACATCAATATTGCTTTTGTTATGTTGTTTGAATTCCCTAATTTTTTACTTGGTATTTCTTTTTTAAGTTTAATTTTGATATCTGCTGAAATATTGTTAAATAGCTTTGTATTAAAGTACCCTAACCTGATACAATTTGATGAAATATTAAAACTAGCATATTCTTTAGCAAGACACCTTGAAAAACCAGATAGAGCCTGTTTAGATGACGCATAAAGAGAAATTCCTATATCGCCCCTCTTTCCTCTTGTTGATGTAAAGAAAATAAACTTACCAAAATTTTGTTTGATCATTATTGGAATTAACTCTTTTGATAGCATGATATTTGAAAACAAGTTTACATTAAAAACATTTGAAATATCATCCAGTTTTAGATCATGTGTTAATTTATCTATTGTAAGTGTTGCTAAATTAATAAATTTAACTTTATTTAATAATCTTTTATTTATTAAAACAAATTTTTTGATACTTCTTAATTTATTAAGATCTAATTTTTTATAAAATATTTTGTTATTATTTTTGGGTTTTATTCTTTTAAGATTTGATATTGTTCTATAAGTAATAATTATATCATCATATTTAATTAATGTATTGGCAATTTTATTTGCTAAATCTGATGAGCCTCCAATTATTAAATACATGTTATGCTTTTATTATAGTTGCAGCAGCTGATAATCCTACACCGAAACCACAAAGTAATATTTTATCATTTCGTTTAATTAATTTTTTTTTAATCATTTCATTTAAACAAATTGGAATTGTAGACGACACAGTATTACCATATCTTGAATAATTTCTGTAAACTTTTTTTTGAGGTATTTCTAAAATTCTTGTAAGGTTATCAATTACAATTTTGCTTGCCTGATGAAATACAAAATATTTTATTTCGTTAATTTTTAGGTTATCTTTATTTAGAAGTTTTTTAACTAAATTCGGGATTACATTCATAGTGAAAAAAAGAACTTTTCTACCGTCCATAAAAAGTTCTGGAGATTTTTTTAAGCTACTATTTTGACCACTATTATTTAAAATTAAATCTTTTGACCCAGACCCATCTGTATAAAAAACAAAATTACTAATTATACTTTTATTACTAATTAATGACACTGTAGCACCATCACTAAAAATTGTGGAACAAGTTTTATCATTTTCATTTATATTTTTGGTATATGTGTCTGAACAAATTAGTAAGACTTTACTTTTAGATTTTTCATTTAATAATTTTTGTGCAACATAAAGTCCATAAATATAACCAGAACAACCTTGGTTAATGTCAAAAGCCATTATATCTTTATTCAATTTAATATGATTTTGTATCAAGCAAGCATTTGTGGGTAATAAAAATTCTGGTGATTGTGTTACATAAATTAATGCATCGATTTCACTTTTTTTGAATTTAATTTTTTTTGCTGCTTTAATTGCCATAGAGAGGGCAGTTTCATTAGCATTTGATTTGTAAACAGTCTTGATACCAGTCTTGTCAAGAATCTTCGTATAGTTCCAATTTTTTTTTAAACAAATATCTTTAATCGAAACCTTCTGTTTTGGTAGGCTTAGTGCAATAGAGGAAATACTCCCTATCATATTAATTTATAAGTTTTGCTTTTTTTAAAATTGCATAAATATCTTTTACGGATTCAGCCGTAGCAAGCTTGGTTAGTTTTGAAGTTTTATTTTTTAATTTCTTATCAATAGTTGTTAAAATAGATAATTGACCCAAAGAATCCCACTCTTCAATATTTCTAGTACTTGACTTAAAGTCTATAGCTTCTTTTGTTCTTAGACAACTTTTTATAATTTTGAAAAGATCTTTATCATTCATATTTATAATCCTTTATTACTATGATCTTACTATATCAAGTTTTCGCTTAATATACAGGCCTTTTTTAGGATCTGAAAAACCTGGGTTATAATAAAAATCAGAATTGTTAAAATGATAGTGTATAACTTGACTTTTACGTGTTGATTCTTTTTCAATCATTTTAGTACCTCCATGAATTAAATTTGCTGACCACAATATTGCCTCACCTTTCTTCAAGTGAAGTTCTTTTTTTTTGAGTTTTGTTAATTTAATTAAATGCTTAATATAGTCCTCATAAATTCTGTATGATTTTTCTAACTCTTTTATTGTCGTAGGTGTTTTTTGCTTAAGAAGTTGATAGTTAACTATAGGTAGTTTATGACTTTTTGGAATTACTGCTAACGGACCATTCTTTTTATGAGTGGGCTCCAAAGCGACCCATGCTCCGACTAAATATTTTTCTGGTACACTGCCAAAATGGATATAATCACTATGAAATGGTTGTTCTGTTCCACCTATAAAATTTATTGTAGAAAAAGGTAGTGGTTTTGCATCATATAAGAATCTAAGTACTTTTAATATTAGGGAGTTATTTGCCAATAATGCTACTTTTTTAGAATATTTCCAAGCCTCAACAACTCTAGGGTTTTCATTATAGTGATAAATTTTGGGATTCTTTTTTATTTCACCGCTGTTAATGGCAGAAGATATATCATGATTAATACTATCAATAAATTTATTAGAAATATTTAGATTAAAAACACAATAGCCATTTTCATGCATATCTATCGCTAGTTTTTTAAAAAGAGTAGAAGTTTTTTTTTTTTTTAAAATTTCATAAAAAAATGGTGACTCAATCCAGGGTTCATCAATAATATCGTACTGCATAATTAACAATTAGTATTATTTAATTTAAAGTCAATACATTTATATGTATATAATAATTAATGTCAAAATCTTTCAAACTTACTAAGAATTTATATTTAAAAGAAGCAAGTCTAAAAGATAATGATTTTATATTTAAACTTCGAACCAATAAAAAATTATCTAGATTTATTAACCCAACAAGTATTAATAAAAAAGACCAAATAATCTGGTTTAAAAAATACCTTCTAAGAAGAAAGAATAAAAAAGAATTTTATTTTATCTTTCAATTAAATAAAAAAAATATTGGTTTTGCTAGAATTATTCATTTAAAAAAAGACACTTTTCATTTTGGAGGCTGGATTCTCGATAAAAACACTAAACCATGGATATCACTTGAAAGTTGTTTGGCTATATATGAATATGCATTCAATATTTTATTATACAAAGATTGTTTACTTTGGATTAATCTAAATAATATTAAAGTTATTAAGTTTCATAAATCTCTTGGTTCAACTTATGTTAAAAAAACGAATAAAGAGATTTTTTTGAAATTTACTAAAAAAAAATACTACAAGTTAAAAGAAAAATTTAATTATTTTTATTAATATGAATATAATTTTTTTTTATAAAATTTCTTAATTTCCTATCTTTTTTAAGGGAATATTCCCTTCTCATTGCTTCAATTTTATTTTTATAAATTTCATAATAAGCTAATTTCCATTTTCTTCCTTTTGTAAATTTTGCACCTTTTCCATTATTATGTAGGGATATTCTTTTTTCTAAATCATATGTCCAGCCAATATAGGATAAAGTTTTATCGTTGCTGTTTGATATTAAAAAGTAAACAAAAGCCATAATTTTTGGCGGTCCCTGGGGGAATCGAACCCCC
>TARA_B110000211_G_scaffold112851_1_pt1 | contig 11209 bp, 10 predicted proteins | sample TARA_B110000211 | Tara Oceans TARA_B110000211 (sample SAMEA4397516) | marine metagenome | biome: Polar Biome; feature: [DCM] deep chlorophyll maximum layer (ENVO:01000326); material: water (ENVO:00002006), including particulate matter (ENVO:01000060) such as... | depth 30 m
GAGCACCAAATACATAAACACTGTCAGCCTGCTCATTGAGCATCAGCTGATCTAGCGTCTGAGGCAATGCGGGTGCACCACTAAAGCTAAAGTTACTCAACTGTTGCTGAGCATTTAAAGTGACACCTAACATAAGTTGCTCAGAGCCACGCTGCCCAAATGTGTTGATTACAACATTAGACGTCATTCACTATCCCGCTGACCATACAATGAGCTTTTGATATAGCCCTCATGAAGATTGCGCAACAATACCATAATCACAGCAGCGATTGGCAAAGCTAACAAAATACCCATAAACCCAAATAATTGACCACCTGCTAAAATTGCAAATATGACAGCCACTGGATGCAAGCCAATACGATCACCTACAAGAAGTGGAGTTAGTACAAAGCTCTCTATCATTTGCCCTATAACAAACACTGCAACCACGAGAGTAAGTGGCACGTACCCGTCAAACTGAAAAAAGGCAATAACCATGGCGACTGCAATACCAACAACAAAACCTAAGTAAGGCACAATACTGGCTAGGCCAGCCAATATACCAATTAATAATGCGTAATTTAAGCCCACCGCACTAAGCCCTAGTGCATATATTACGCCCAAACTAAACATGACTAGCAGCTGGCCTCTCATAAATGCGCCCAAAACATCATTACTCTCTAACGCCAGCGCACTAACACGGGGCTGAGCGCTAATGGGCAACAAAGCCTTGATGCGCGCTGTAAGAAGATCAAAATCCCTCAACATATAAAATGCCACCACAGGAACCATGGCCATAGAGCCTAGGGTAGAAATTAAACTCATACTCGATTGTGTAGCATATTGAACCACGCGAGAAATTACCCCGCCTGTTTGTTTCCACTCAGCGGAGAGCCCTTCAGTAACTAGGTCTAAGTTCATGCTTTTAACATCTACACCTAAATTTGACTGCAACCACGGTAACAAAGCGGCATTATACCAGACCTCAATAGTGGGTATCATTTGTACTAAGGTCTGAATCTGCTTAATCATCAAAGGCACAACAACCAATATTATGGCCGCCAACACCAAAATTAACACTACAAATACAATTATCGTTGCAATTGTTCTGCTACATCCTCTGGCTTCTAAACGATCAGCAAAGGGATCTGCCAAGTAGGCGATGCCAATACCTACAACAAACGGCGTAAGCACAGGCTGAAGTAAATAGAGCAACGCTGCTACAATAGCCCCTACAAAAAACAACAACCCTGTCTGAGACTGCGTCATTAGATACATTCCTTATATTAATTCCATTGATAGTGCCATAAAGGACTACTATCAGCGTCCTCCTTGGCATCCATCTTGTCTACAGGTTTTAATCGTCGTTTAAGATCAACAACTGATTTAACTTGAGCTAGATGAGATTGAGCAAATATTCTAAACTCTAATGTAGCGCCACTGGCACTGCGCAGTTGTACCCCTTGAATACCAGCAATGCCCTGCAACATTGCACGTAATTCAACATAGTCCTCAAACTGGGTCACCTGATCTACTCGCAATATAGCAATTTTAGTGTCGTCATCAATTGATGCTTTAATAGCAGTGGCCAAGGCGAATTTTGCTACTAAACTGGATGACAAACGGTCTTGTAAAGGGTCTATTAAAGTGGCTAAGTCCGTGCCTTCAGAAGACCACTGCTGTTCAACTTCGTCCAGCCAAAAATTCCACTCCACCCGCCACAGCTTTTGACTATCTTGGAACATACGACCAACTAATACAGCGTCAGCTTGATAACGGCTGGAGGCGCTTTTAATCGTATCTCTAAACAGCCCCCATAGGGCCCCAGCATTGATAGCAACTTGGTCTTCTAAATCTAATAACGGCCATAATAACGGCATACCTCGTTGTTCTGCTTGCTGCATGATTTGTGCCACCATAGGGTGGCTATCATCACTAACAATCTGGCGAGTGCCCTGGGTATCTTCCACCAACCAAATTAAGATTGCTGCACGATCAGCTCCCCAAATGGGGAGCCCAGAGTCAGCAATTAGTCGATTAACCTGTAACGCATCAAAGGCTAACTCTATCACCGCTTGCGGCTTACCGTCAGCTAATTGAGTGGTAAAGGAAAAGCGCTGCAAGTAATCGTCTGCGTCTACTAGCGCAGTGCGTATGCGCGGGTTATTTAAGCTCTTTGTTTGTCCAGTCACTTTAACCAACACTTGACTAAGGCCCACCTTTTTCGCCCTCATCAGCTGTGCTTGGGATTGGTCTTCCACGGCAACCTCGGCACTATAGAGGCCTTCTACAGTGACACTAAATGCTGGGGAAGCCAACAACAGTAACAGCAACCCAGAACTTATTTTCCATAATGACTTAGCCACTATTTTTTGCAATATTAATGTCATACAGTATCTTTGGTTATTATTGGATTAGGTATTTTGTCAGTCTAAAGTAAATCTCCCTAACTATAATCAATATGTGTCAGTGCTGCCAGCAACAAAAGTACAAAAAACCTCTAAACTTCCACTATAAGCAGGTGATGAAACATCGGGAGACGTGGTAAAATAAGTCATTCTAACTAAACGACTAAGGTCACCCCCCTGCTATGAGCACTGAAGCCCCTACCCATTCCCTAAGCTATAAAGATGCTGGTGTTGATATCGATGCAGGTAACGCTCTTATTGAACGCATTAAAGGTGTCGCTAAGCGCACCCGTCGCCCAGAAGTAATGGCTGGCCTAGGCGGTTTTGGAGCACTGTTCGAGCTACCCAAGGGGTATGACGAGCCGGTACTTGTATCTGGCACCGATGGCGTCGGCACGAAGTTAAAATTAGCTTTAGAACTTAACCGTCATGATCATATCGGTATCGACCTTGTGGCTATGTGTGCTAACGATTTAATTGTTGCCGGTGCAGAACCATTATTTTTCTTAGACTATTACGCCACTGGCAAGCTAGATGTAGACATTGCAACACGCGTAGTAACCGGAATTGGTGAAGGCTGCGAACTTGCAGGTGCCTCTTTAGTGGGTGGTGAAACAGCCGAAATGCCAGGCATGTACGAAGGTGAAGATTATGATCTTGCTGGTTTCTGTGTAGGCATCGTAGAAAAGAGCAAAATCATAGATGGCAGTAAAGTTGCTTCAGGAGATGTGCTGATCGGATTGCCAGCCTCGGGCCCACACTCTAATGGTTATTCCTTAATTCGCAAAATTATTGACGTGAGCAAAGCCGATTTGCAACAGGACATTGGTGGTGTCAGTTTAGGTGAAGCCCTAATGGAACCGACCCGTATTTACGTAAAAGCTTTGCTAGAATTGTTTAAGCAAGTAGATGTAAGGGCTTTATCCCATATTACTGGTGGCGGTTTACTAGAGAATATCCCTCGCGTATTACCAAGCGACAGTGTAGCTGTAATTGATACTCATTCATGGCTGCAACCTGCAGTATTTAAGTGGTTACAAACTAATGGTAATGTAACCGATACTGAAATGTACCGCACATTCAACTGTGGCGTAGGCATGGTGATTGTAGTGGCTGAAGAAGACCAAGCCAAAACCATAGCATGCTTAACTAACGCCGGTGAACAACCGTGGGTTATTGGCCATATTAAACAAAATAATGGCTCTGAAGACGCTGTTATTATGCGTTAATTTAACGCTTGGATACTTAAATGCATGAACCATCCTTACAACAGATACCCCGCCTTGTGGTGCTCATATCTGGCAGTGGCAGTAATCTGCAAGTACTGATTGACGCCATTGCTGATGGCACTATTGCTGCTACTATCGAACTAGTTATTAGCAACAAACAAGAAGCCATGGGCTTAGCCAGAGCGAATAGAGCAGGTATTGCGACTCAAGTCATTAACCACCTTGACTATGGCAGTCGTGAAGCATTTGATCGTGAGTTAATGCATGCCATAGATGATAAACAGCCAGACCTTATAGTTTTGGCTGGTTTTATGCGCATTTTTACGCCCGAATTAACCCATCGTTACGAAGGGCGTATGCTTAACATTCACCCTTCGTTGTTACCCCTGTTTAAAGGCACCAATACCCATGAGCGCGCTCTAGAAGCAGAGGTGGAGCAACATGGAGCCAGCGTGCATTTTGTTTCGAGTGAACTTGATGGTGGGCCTATTGTCATACAAGCATTGGTTCCTGTGCTAAACATGGATTCACCCAGCATATTAGCTAGTCGGGTTTTGGTACAAGAGCATATTATTTACCCTATCGCTATAAAGTGGTTTTGTGAGGGACGTCTAAAACTTCACAACAACACCGTATTAATGGATGGCCATAGCTTACCTACTCAGGGAATGCCGTTCCAATGTTAAAGTGAGAGCTTGATATTCATATCTCAAGGAAGTGCAATGTCATATGTGAAGCAAACTTTGTTTAATGCTACTAGCCTAGCCGGTCTATTCCTGGTGTTATTATGGAGTAGCAACAGCATAGCTGAGCTGCGCACTTTTCAAGCCATGTACACCAGCCAGTGGGACTTGGGCATCAGCCTGTCAGGCAAGGCAGAACGCAGCCTAGTTAAGAACAGTGATGGCAATTATCGCCTCACTACAGAAGCCAGTGCAATGATTGCTTCCCTCACTGAATCTTCATTATTCAGCCTTTTAGATGATCAACTTCAACCTATCCATTACAGCTACCAGCGAAAAGTTTTTAACAACAAGCGTAACGTAGAAGTGGCATTCGACTGGCCAAACAAAAAAGTTAAGAACACCGCAGAGGGGTCTTCCTGGCTGATGGATATCGTGCCACACACGTTAGATAAACAAAGTGTGCAGTTACGCTTACAGCTTGACTTGGCAATCACCCCAGTAGTTGAGGGACAAATTTATGCCTACGAGGTAGCTGATGGTGGACTACTTAAAACCTATCGCTTTATTGCTGATGGTGAAGACCTCATTGAAACAGCCTTGGGCACGTTTAAGTCTGTGCGTATTAAGCGTGATAGAGGTGAGGATACTGACCGAGAAACATGGATTTGGTTTGCGCCAGAACTGGACTATACCATTGTCCGCATTGTGCAAAAAGAAACTGACGGCAAACGTTACCAACTCAATTTGACCCATCTAAACTGGCTAGAACGTTAATCAGAACGTCCCTCCGCACTTTATTGTGCAAAGCTTAGTAAAGCTATTAGCGCACAGCCACTGATTTAGTTACACTGCTTGGCTAGAAATAATTTAATTAAGGATCTATCTTGGCTTCTTCACACCGTATTGCTGCTTTTATCTTAACCGCCACCACAGCCATAGGTAGCCACGCCAGCCAATTTCAAGATCTGTTTCAACTCGCACAGGCTAACGACCCTAGCTACCTCGCTGCCCAGCACACGCTTGAATCTAAACTACAGATCATCCCGCAAGCCAATAGTGCACTTAGCCCACAAATAACGGGAAAGCTTAATCAAAATTTAGCTTTAGATGCACGCTCCAACAGTCACAGTTATGGTGTGCAAGTGGCCCTGCCCTTAAGGCTAGATGCATACTATGGCATGAAAGTGGCGGAGCAAATTGCTGCTGGGGCACGCATTAGCTTCGAAAAAACCCATCAAAATCTTATTTTCTCTGTTATTGAACGTTATGTAGCGGTGATCAAACAACAGCACCAACTTTTTTCAAGCATGGCTGAGGTGACTGCTATAGAACAGCGTTTAAAACAAACTCAGCAACAAGTTGATCTAGGCATTACTAGTATTATTCAGCTGCAAGACGTAAAAGCCAACTTTCAACAATTACAGGTAAACCTGCTACAGGTTAGGCAAAACCTAAGCTTAGCCAGGGCTAATCTTGAGAACTTAACCAACCAAGCATTACCAGAGCAGCTTCCTGCCCTAGGCAGTGGCTTTAGTGCCGACAGCCTAATCACTACTAACTCTCTAGAAAATTGGTTTGTTTTGGCACAGGATAATAATCTTGACCTTGCTAGCAATAGTTCTGCCACTCGACAGGCATTCCATAACTACCAGGTCAAGGATGTAAGCATGTACCCTACTGCAAATGTCACTGTGGCAAAGAATTACAGCAGCGCTATGGGTGATTCACAAACATTCTCTATCGGGGTGTCAGGCACTTTTTATGACGGTGGTCTTAACCAAGCCCAAACCAAAGAGGCCAAAGAAAGCTGGCATGCTGTTGAACAGCAAGGCCAAGCCCTACTGAAGGCCACACAACAAGAAGTTAGGCGCTGGCATCAAGCCCTTGATACGAGTCGCCAACAAATTCAAGCGTTGGCGCAATTAGATAAAGCAGTGCAAGCATCTTTAGCAGGAAAGAATACGGAGTACGAATTGGGCTTGAGAGACCTCAGTGATATTCTAGATGCTGAAAAACTAGTATTTTCTGCACAAAGAAACTGGGCAAATGCACGCCTTGATTTAGTTCTAAACCAATTGCGCCTCAAAAAAGCCAGCGGCCTTTTAGGCCGTGATGACCTTACTCAATTGGACCAATGGTTTAACTAATTGTAGCAGTCAGTGCAGTGACCTGCCGGTTAGTGTAGATTGACTTTTAAGACGCTAATAGACCATATTGTCTATTAGCCACACCTAGGCGTCTTGGTCAATACGGCTTGCTAGGGCGCTTTGTTGATGTTTGTATTTAGCGTCGGACCTTTTATTGTATGGCCTAAGTGATGGGCTAGAGAGCGTTTCAAAATTGATCGCACCAATAGTCATATTAGGTTTTAACGCCAAGGGCAGCTTGCCACTGTTAAAACACTCTAGCACAATAGCACCACTCCAACCGGGGTCAATACGATGTGCTGTAACATGAACCATAAGCCCTAATCGTGCTAGCGAAGAGCGCCCATCTAACCAGCCGACATGGTCATCAGGAATAGTGATCGACTCTAATGTGACGGCTAGTGCCAACTCACCAGGGTGTAGAAAAAAGCTCTCACCTTCATCAACAACAATCTCTTCACTCATAATGGCTTCAAGGGTACTGTTTATCTCTTCACGGCTAGCGCTTACGTCTACAAACGCACGAGCATGGTCCTTAAACACACGAAAGCTATTGCCTAATCGCAGGTCTACACTGACTCCCGTAATAACGCTATCGTCAGGCCGTGGTTCAATGCCAATTTTGCCACTATTTAAAGCGGCGATAATGTCTTTATCACTTAAACGCATGAGATTTAATCTTCATCTATACTAATACTAGGCATGGATTGGCTAGTCACATCAAGCTTTGACACTAGTGAATGGGCCAACTTTACATAAGTATGGGCCGCCGCTGATTGCGGCTCAGCGACCACCGTGGGTGTTCCTCCATCAACAAGCACCCGAATAGCCATGCTCAATGGTAAGCTGGCAAGCAAGTCAGTGCCATACTCTTGGGCCAATGCTTCACCGCCGCCAGCACCAAAAATTGCCTCTTCATGATTGCATTGGCTACACACATGAGTGCTCATATTTTCCACAATGCCTAACACGGGCACTTTTACCTTATTAAACATTTCTATACCCTTGCGGGCATCTAGCAATGCTAGGTCCTGTGGGGTGGTCACAATCACTGCACCAGACACTTGCGCCTTTTGACACAAGGTTAATTGTATATCACCAGTGCCAGGAGGCATGTCAACAAACAAGTAATCCAACTCCCCCCAATTTGTTTGCAATAGCATCTGCTGCAATGCACCTGCTGCCATTGGGCCACGCCAAACCATAGGCGAGTTAGCATCTACTAAAAAGGCCATAGACATGACACTTACGCCATGAGCTTGAATAGGTACAAACCACTTCTCTTCCATCGTTTCTGGGTGGCTGCCTTCAGCAATCCCCAACATTAAACCTTGGCTGGGGCCATAAATGTCAGCATCTAAAACACCAACTTTAAAACCTGCTTTAGCCATGGCTAACGCCACGTTAACTGTGGTTGTCGATTTACCTACACCGCCCTTGCCAGAAGCTATGGCAACGATGTGTTTGATGTTTTGAAGGCCTTCTGGTCGTGTGTCGCTCATTAGATATATCCTATGAATTACGTTTATGCAACACCACACCGCATTCGGTATGGTGGGTATATGGAAACTGGTCAAATAAAGCCAAGCGTTTTAGCACGTGAGTTTGCTTGAGTTCTTGTAAGTTTTCTAGCAAGGTGTCCGGGTTGCAAGAAATGTAAACCACCTGATCAAATTGCTGCACTAATGCTAACGTTTCTTGGTCTAACCCTGCTCTGGGCGGATCGACTAAAATAGTGCCAAAATTAAAGCTGCTTAAATCTACATCAGCTAAGCGCCTAAAGGCACGCACACCCGCCAAGGCTTGAGTCATTTCTTCGCTGGACAGACGCACAATAGTGACATTATCAATGCCATTTTCAATCAGATTAACATGGGCGGAGTTAACCGAAGACTTAGCAATTTCGGTGGCCATTACTTTGCGAAACTGTGCGGCTAAAGGCACAGTGAAGTTGCCATTACCACAGTACAACTCCAACAAATCTGGTTTATCCATGGGGCCAAAACGCTCGACATTTTCACAAGCCCAAGAGATCATTTTCTCATTAACACCCGCATTAGGTTGAGTAAATGAGTTCTCTACCTGCTGATAATGATACTTTCGCCCTCGCACTTCGAGAGTTTCCATAATGTAGCCAATACCCAACACATGCTTTTGTTTTCGCGCTCGACCAATAATATTAATACCCAGTTCAATACGCAGGGCGTCAGCAAGAGCTAACCAATCATCTCCTAGTTGCTTATGGTACAAAAGACTGACAAGAACTTCACCACGTTGGCTGCTTAAAAAATCTATTTGGAATAACTTTTTACTCAACACAGGCGACGCTTTAATGCCTGCCAGTAGGGGTATCATTAGGTCATTTATTGGCTCACTGGCTTGAGGAAAAGACTCTATGCGAATGGGCTGATATTTATTACCTGGTGGAAACATAGCATAAAATAAGTCATCCCCCTCGTGCCACATACGAAATTCTGCCCGCATGCGATAATTTTCTGGCTTAGATGAGAATACGTCTAACACAAGGCCTGAGGCAAAACTGCCTAACTCATCAAAGCGACGCCTAATCTGTTCACTTTTAGCGTCTAGTAGGGCTTGGTATTGTTGCGGTTCTATAGGCTCAAGTGCCACAAACCTGCTCCTTAAACTGGGATCTGTTATTAGTGTGGATTATAGCAGGGCAAACGGGCATAAACATATAATCCTGCACTCTTAAAGGAGAAACTATAGGCGTACAGTCCAATGTTTTGTACAATGGTGGCCGAAACATCAAATCCACTAGTTTGCGCTCCATTTAGCGCCCTTAAGACACTTGAATCTAACCCATGACTACTACTCGCGAAATACTTGTAACCAGCGCATTACCTTATGCCAACGGATCTATTCATCTTGGCCATATGCTGGAGTACATTCAAACTGATATCTGGGTGAGATTCCAGCGTCACACTGGCAATACCTGCCACTATGTATGTGCAGACGATGCACATGGCACAGCGATTATGTTGCGTGCCGAACAAGAGGGTATTACATCCGAACAGTTAATTGCCAAGGTACAAGCAGAACACGAGCAAGATTTTAGTAATTTTAATGTTTCTTTTGACAACTTTTATTCAACTCACTCCCCTGAAAACCGTGAATTCTCAGAATACATTTATAGAGCCTGCGAGGCCAAGGGCCATATTGCTTCACGAACTATTACGCAAGCTTTCGACCCAGAAAAGCAATTATTTTTGGCTGACCGATTTATTAAAGGCACCTGTCCAAAGTGTAAAACAGAAGATCAGTATGGCGATAACTGTGAGTCTTGCGGAGCCACCTACTCTCCGTCTGATTTAATTAATCCTAAATCAGCGATTTCTGGCGCAACACCTATTCAAAAAGACTCCACTCACCTATTTTTTAAACTTCCAGACTTTGAGGAATTGCTGAAGCAATGGACCCGAAGTGGTAGCTTACAGAGTGAAATCGCTAATAAACTAGCTGAATGGCTAGATTCTGGCCTACAGGAGTGGGACATCAGCAGAGATGCACCCTATTTTGGTTTTGAAATACCAGGTCAAAAAAATAAGTTCTTTTATGTATGGTTAGACGCACCAATTGGCTATATGGCTAGTTTCAAAAACTTATGCGATCGCACAGAAAAACTGGACTTTGACCATTATTGGAATAAAAACTCAAATACTGAGCTGTACCATTTTATTGGTAAAGACATTATAAACTTCCACGGTCTTTTTTGGCCTGCTATGTTACATGCTGCTGACTTCCGCACACCTACGGCTGTTTACGCACATGGTTTTTTAACTGTGAATGGCCAAAAAATGTCTAAGTCTCGTGGCACTTTTATTAAAGCCGGTACTTATTTACGCCACCTTAACCCAGAATATTTGCGTTACTATTTTGCAGCCAAACTCAATAACAAAGTTGATGACATAGACTTAAACCTAGAAGATTTCGTACAACGAGTCAATTCAGACTTAGTGGGTAAGGTGGTGAATATTGCCAGCCGCAGTGCGGGCTTCATTAGTAAGAAATTTAATGGTCAACTTAGTAGTGCTGTAAGTGAACCCGAATTGCTTAATGCATTTTCTAATGAACAATATGCCATAGCAGACTATTACGAAAACCGTGAATTTGGCAAAGCCATAAAATCTGTAATGGCATTAGCAGATCAAGCCAACCAATACATTGCTGATAAAGCACCATGGGTGTTGGCAAAACAAGAAGGTTCTGAACAACAGGTTCAGGATATTTGCTCCACGGGCCTTAACATGTTCCGTATGTTAATGATTTATTTAAAACCTATTTTACCCATTATGACGCAAGATGCTGCTAGATTTCTTAATGATAACCTTGCTTGGTCAGGACTAAATACGCCCCTTGTTGGCCATAGCATTGAGAAATTCAAACCACTCATGACCCGTATTGAGGGTATTCAAATAGAAGCGATGTTAGAAGATTCCAAGGTAGAAGTGGCTAAAGAGCTGGCACTCAAAGAAAAACAAGGCTAAGTGCCTAACTCTTTTCATAAAGATACAAAAAGGCCACCCTAAGGTGGCCTTTTTTATGGCATTAGGTCAAGAGCTTAGCTCCAGCCAGTCACTTCTTTTAGCGCTTTACCGATATCAGCAAGAGAACGAACAGTTTTAACACCTGCATCCTCTAAGGCAGCAAATTTTTCGTCTGCCGTACCTTTGCCACCAGAAATAATGGCTCCAGCATGGCCCATACGCTTACCAGCAGGTGCAGTAACACCAGCAATG
>TARA_B110000211_G_scaffold11463_3_pt1 | contig 11206 bp, 11 predicted proteins | sample TARA_B110000211 | Tara Oceans TARA_B110000211 (sample SAMEA4397516) | marine metagenome | biome: Polar Biome; feature: [DCM] deep chlorophyll maximum layer (ENVO:01000326); material: water (ENVO:00002006), including particulate matter (ENVO:01000060) such as... | depth 30 m
AGTCAACGATGCCTCGTTCGCTCTGAGGGGCAAACCTCTGTGTCGTGAGCTTTATCTGGCTAGCGGCTCACTAAGAAGCCAGCTCGCCTAGGACGTAAAACCCACCAAAAAGTCCGATCACGAACACAACTGCTGTAAAACGCGTAATCCAATGAGCGTTATAGTCGTTATAAGTGCTTAAGCAGCAATCCAGAGCAATCTGTTTTTTTATCATGACAAAATCCGGGCCTCGACGCTCCACTACATTTGACTCAGGGTTTGATAAACGCTGGTGAGCATGACCAAGATCGACAGCCAGCCCCAGCCAATAAAAGCCCACATGATCAAAGGCTGCTCAAACAGATCGCCTAAGATATTCACCAAGGAATCAACAAAAAGTAGCTTCAATAACGCTTTCATGGGAAAACTCTGACCGTTTTAAGACGCGCTATGATACCTGATTTTTAAAATCAGATACACCATGGCCGATCCCAAATTAAGGTAATTTCGGACGTGCCTCGAGCGCTTTAAACGCCGTAATGACCTTCACCAGGTCCGCATAAATCGCGTGGGGCTCTGGGATTTCTTTGAACTGCACCCGTTTAGAAAAGACCGTCATCGGAAACACAAAATTGTCTGTGTCGCGCCATCTTAAAGCTTTACTCGCGCCCAGTTCATCCTCGTAGACCACCCACGTTAAACCGTGTTTTGCCACTAAAAAATCACCAAAAACGACCCCAAGCGCTTGCCAGTTTGCGACATCATTCTTTTGAATCGCCTTCTTTTGAATTAGGGCCTGAAAGTGATCCAGGTCAGCAATATCACCTTTGAGCCGAGAGGTACCAAGATGGCGAAGCATCAAATCGCTGATGAGACGCCTTTGGCTGTCTAAAATTGTGCGCTGCCCAACATTCAGTTGTGTTACCCGAAACGGCGTGTCTGATTGGTCGAACTGATAGCCCTCAAGCTGATCCGCTGTCAAGCTCGTGAACACACTTTCTTGGGCTGCAAGCGACGCTGATGCGATGAAAACTTGGGCCAACAAAACTAACATTCGTAACATACGGACTTCCCTTTAGCGCGTCGACATCTTAGATTACCAGCGATCAGGACACCAGACTGGATGAACCCATGTACACCGACCAATTGGCCGAAATTCACGCAAGCCCGGAACAAGGCGTTATTGTTTTGGCCGGCGGCGGCGCCAGCGCCCTGTCGCGCTTGCTGGGCGCACCCGGGGCATCGGGTACCCTTTTAGACGCCAGCGTGCCTTATAGCGCCGCGGCGCTTACAAACTTTCTAGGCCAAGCACCCGACACCAGCGTTAGCGGTGAAACCGCGCGAAGCATGGCGGCCATCGCGTTTCAACGCGCAAATGCCTTAGACCCCGATGCCATTGGGCACAACTTTGGCCTCAGCGTCACCGCCGCCCTCACCACAAATCGAGCCCGCCGTGGAACCGATCGCGCCTACATCGCGCTGCACTGCCAACGCGCCAGTTACTTAAGGTCAATCGAATATACAAAGGCCGAGGACCTCTCTGACACGGCTGAACCCAAAAGCCTTAGAGACCAGCAGGAATCCGTTCTCTGCCATGAAATACTAGACCTGCTCAGTCACCATATGGGCATTTTTTTCCCGAGCATGACCTTCGACGCCCGCTATCAGTCCAATACAAATGCCGTGCAAGCACCCATGGATTGGCAACAGGTCATGGTGAAGGCTCAGGACTGTAATCAACCCCTTTCTGAGCCCACTTGCTTATTCCCAGGCGCCTTCAACCCCGTTCACGAAGGCCACGTGTTAATGAAAACCGTGGCAGAGCAAATGACAGGCCTCAGCGTCAATTTCGAACTTTCGATTCACAATGTCGACAAGCCGTGTCTCGACTACTTTTCGATCCAGGAAAGACTGCAACAGCTGGCCCCTCATGGGGCTGCGATTTTAACCAACGCTCCGACGTTTTTGGAAAAAGCCGCTCTGTTCCCAAACACCACCTTTGTGATCGGGATTGATACCCTTCTGCGCATTGATCAATCCAAATACTATGGCAGCGGATCGCAGCGGGATCAGGCAATCGAGCACTTAGCCAGGCTCGGCACGCAGTTTCTGGTGTTCGGCCGGCTTCAAGAGGGTGAATTCTTAAGCCTGGCTCAGATTAAGATCTCGGCCCAGTTAAAGGCCCTTTGCACGATGGTGGGCGAAGCCGTTTTTCGGCAGGACATCTCCTCGACGACCCTCAGGTCCAGCGCGTCTGCCCGCGCTAAAGCCAATGGGGCTCACCCTTGAGCAAACCCTTTTTAGAGCACGCGGGCGTGCTTGCTTTCGCCCACCGGGGGGATCATCAATCAGGCCCTGAGAATACCCTTGCCGCGTTTGCCGGCGCGGTATCGAAAGGGTTTCGATACCTCGAGACCGATACCCATTGCACGCGTGACGGCATCTTACTCGCCTTTCACGACCATCGCCTAGATCGGGTAACCGATGCAACGGGCGTGATTAGCGAGCTCGATTATGCCGACTTCCAAGCTGCCAAAGTGCAAGGCCTGGAACCCATCCCGCTTTTAGAAGACTTGATTGCCGAATTTCCCGACACCTGCTTCAACATTGATCTCAAGGCCGACAGCTCGGTGCAACCTTTTCTCACCTTGATTCGACGGCTGAACTGTCACGATCGAATTTGTGTGGGTTCTTTCTCCCACGAGCGGGTTTTAGCCGTGCGCGCGGCCTTTCCCAACCTTTGCACCAGCCTCACGCCCAAGGAAGTCTTATGGGCGCGCCTACGGAGCTTTTATATCCCAACGTTTAAAATAAAGGGCGACTGCGCCCAAGTTCCTGAACGCTGGGGAACAATACCGCTCCTTGATCCGCGCTTTCTGAACACGCTCCGCAAACTCGGGATCCAAACCCACGTCTGGACCATCAACGAGGTCGATGACATGACCCGCTTGGCCAACCTTGGCGTTGACGGCATCATGACCGATGATGCCAGCGCCTTAAAACAGGTGTTGCAGGCCCTGGGCCGTTGGTAGCACCAACAACCTTTGTGTGGACTTGGTCGCGATTTTAGGGTCACCACTTCACGCCCGGTTAACGTACCTAGGGCTTAAACTCAGATAAAAAAACCTCGGTCACCAGCAACGGTTTTTGATCCAGAAAAAATACCGACCGCCGGGCCCAAAGCCGGTCATCACCGGCTGCTAGCGGCGCCGGCACGCTTAGCACGCGGGCTGGCAAATAAGCGGTTTCCAATGGCTCACGGGTCATAGAAGGATCCTGAAACAACAGCTCCCCAAGGGGTTGGTTTGATAGATTTCGAAGCCCTGCTAAGCGCCCCGTCATCGTCGTCATCGGCAGAATACTTCGAGCAAAAATCCAAGGGCGCCCTCGGCCTTTGAGCACAACTTCTCGGATCATCACGGGGGTATTCGGCGTAATCTTTAACGCTTTGGCCTCGGAGGCCATCGGGGTGGACACGTCTTGTTGCAACACCTGAACTTCGAATTGATCCTTGCTGAGGGCAATAAGCTTTCGGGTCAGCGAGCCATCATCAAACAGCCAGGTATTTAAGGTTTTAGGTACCGGCCCAGGCATTCCGCCCAGCACAGCCTGCCAATCGATTGTCTCGGGCATGGGACTGGGGTTCGCCGCTAAACCGTCATACCCATCAATGTGCTTACTCATACCGTTCGACCGAGTTACTGATTTTGGCGCGTTTCATGCTACCTTCTTCATCTTAATCACTGAATAAAAGCGTCAACACCATTGCGAGCAATCACATCATGAGCGACCCTAATCCGCAGAAGAAGCCTATCACCATCGAAGTCTTTTCCGACTATATTTGACCCTGGTGTTATCTCAGTACCGTGAGTATTGAAGCCCTGAAAAAAGAGTTTAACGTGACCACGCGTTATATTCACTTTCCGTTGCATCCGGACACACCAGACGAAGGCATTTCCATTCAAAAACTGTTTGCCAATCGAGACGAGGCCGATTTAAAAGCGGCCGGAGATCACATTCGGGGCCTCATGCGCGAAGCCGGGCTTGCTTACGGCGACCGGACCATGACCTACAACAGTCGACTGGCGCAAGAACTCGGCGCTTGGGCCGATGCGGAAACCGATCATGGTGATGCCCTGCACAACAAGCTGTTTGAGGCCTATTTTGTCCGAAATGACAACATCGGCGACGCATCCGTACTCTTGGCGCTGGTCACAGAGCTTGGATTGCCCGTCGAGCGAGCGACCGAGGTCCTAACCAACCGTCTTTACAGTCCTGAAATCAATGCGCAGTGGCAGCGTTCTTGGGACAATGGCATCACCGGTGTCCCGACGTTTACGAGTCATGACCTTATGGTGGTCGGCCATCAATCCAGCGAGGTGCTCGCTCGGTTTGTTCGCCACTTACAATCCTTGCCGCAATCCAGTAGCACAGGTTAATGATTTTGACGACGTTCATCAGAATGCTATCGAGCGCCTTAGACTTGATCACGCGGCCACAAGCCCAAAGTGCGGCGCGCGCGCACGATTGAAACATCCCCTAAAAATGAACAGCGCGCGAGCACGAGTTAAGATTACGACAAACCCTAGTTTCGCGTCTCGACCCGCCGCCGCATTTGCGCCGCCGCCCGGTCACCAACCCCTAACCTCGTTAATCACCGCTTTAAGCTGGCGTCAATTTTTACGCTTTTTTCGTATCGGTGACGATAAAAATCGAGCTGAGTAAGGCGTTGGGATTGACCATGAAGGTCAAGAAAACCGCCTAAATCGGCAATTTTATTGTTAGAGTCAAATTCGGGTTCCAAGGACTGCGTCACCTTGCTCCTCTGGAACTTGCAGCTTGACTGGTGGGTTAGAACGTCAGACTTTTCAACGATCAACAGAACGATCAACAGATAGGCGGAAAAGCACTATGGTGATTGTCGAAACAAAAGCCGAGATCAACGCTCATCCACTAGCCGATATTGACGTAAGCCAACCGAGGCTCTTCCAGAACGACACGGTGGGGCTTTACTTTGAGCGTCTACGCCGGGAAGCTCCCGTGCACTATTGCCGCGATAGCGCCTATGGCCCCTACTGGTCTGTAACGCGGTTCAACGACATCATGGCGGTTGACAAAGATCATGAGGCTTATTCATCTGAAGTCGGCGGCATTCAAATCATTGACTACCCAGCAAACCTTAAACGGCTCAACTTTATTAACATGGACCCACCGGTCCACGACCAACATCGACGCATTGTCAGTCCAGTGGTTGCACCCCCTAACTTGGTAAACCTAAAGCAGTTGATTCGTCAACGCGTTGGCAACATCCTGGATGGCCTGCCAAGAAATGAAACCTTCGACTGGGTCGAGACGGTTTCAATTGAATTAACCACACAGATGCTGGCAACCCTGTTTGATTTCCCGTTTGAAGATCGGAAAAAACTAACCTGGTGGTCTGAAGTTGTCACCATGGATCTGAGCCAAGGCGGCCGGATCGATTCAGAAGAAAAACGCCTCGCCGAGTTACAGGATTGCCTCGACACCTTTACCAGCTTGTTCCAAGACCGCGCCAAAGCGCCACCCAAAAGTGACCTCATTTCCATGTTGGCACATTCGGACGTGGCGGACATGGATCCCCAAACCTTTCTGAGCACCTTAATGCTCCTCATCGTGGGCGGTAACGACACCACCCGAAACTCGATCTCCGGCGGACTTCTTGCGTTGCTCGACAATCCGCTTGAAATGAACAAGTTAAAAGAGGACCCATCCCTCGTCAGCAGTTTGGTGCCAGAGATCATTCGCTGGCAGACGCCGTTAACCAGTATGCGCAGAACCTCAACCCGCCCGGTTGTGCTTAACGGTCAAGAGATCCCGGAGGGCGCGAAGATCATAATGTGGTATCTATCCGGTAACCGAGACGAAACCGTCATCCCGAACGCCGCATCATTTATCATCGACAGGGCCAGCCCACGCCATCATCTTTCATTCGGGTTTGGAATCCATCGCTGCATGGGCAATCGCCTTGCAGAGATGCAGCTTCAGGTTCTCTGGGAAGAAATCCTGTCGCGGTCTATGAACATTGAACTGCAAGGTGAGCCGCAGCGCACCTATTCCAACGCGGTCCGAGGCTTTACGCAATTACCCGTTCGAATTGTTGCTTAACCCCTGAATTCAATGATGTTGCCGAAGCGGGCGCGCAGGCATCAAGAAAAACCTTGTTGGCGCCTCAATCTGCCCTGCCCGCGCTATCGATTCCGCAAACCATCCTTTTCTCAGGCGATTGGCGCCGTCAAGGTGCGGCTGTCGCAACTAACCTACTAGGCCTTTTTCATGCCGATGCCGATGCTGGGGCCAGCTCCGATCAGGAAAGCAATCGCCAACCTAAACCGCGTTAACTTCATTGTGGCCATTTTTTTGACCGTCCGCGGTTTAACGCATTAGACCGTCACGGATCGACTTCCCGCCATGGTAAACTGCGCCCCGTGCTCAGAATCAACGACATCAAACTGCCCCTCAACCATGCGGAAGAAGACCTTGCCCTCGCGGTGATCGAGCGCCTGGGGATTGCTGCAGCCGACCTAAAAACCCTCGACATCTTTAAGCGCAGCTATGATGCCCGCAACAAACAAAAGGTCTTGCTGATCTACCAGGTCGATCTCACGCTCACGGAAACCGCCCAGCACACACTTTTGACCGACCCAAAAACCGCAGCACTCGTCAAACCAACGCCGAACACCGATTATCAGTTCGTTGCCACCGCGCCCAAGGCGTTCCCGCAGGCAGACCAACAACGGCCCTTGGTGATTGGTTTTGGGCCCTGCGGCTTGTTAGCGGCCTTATTGCTCGCTCAAATGGGCTTAAAGCCCATTGTGCTGGAGCGGGGTCAGAATGTGCGCCAACGCACGAAAGACACCTGGGGATTTTGGCGTAAGCGCGCACTCAACCCAGAATCCAATGTTCAGTTCGGTGAAGGTGGCGCTGGCACCTTTTCCGACGGCAAGCTCTACAGTCAGGTGCGGGATCGGCGCCATCTCGGCCGTAAGGTGCTGCAAGAGTTTGTCGTCTCTGGCGCGCCAGCCGAGATTTTAATGGTCAGCAAACCCCATATCGGCACGTTTAAACTGGTCAAAATGGTAGAGAGCATTCGAGCCAAAATCTTATCCCTCGGCGGCGAGATTCGGTTCGAGGAAAAAGTGACAAAGATTCATCGCGACCCCATCGCTCATGACTCATCGACAGACAAAGATGCCGTAAACCTTGGCCAAATCACCGGCGTGACCCTGGCCAGCGGAGAAATCCTGCACAGCCGCCATGTCGTCTTGGCCGTGGGGCATAGCGCGCGCGATACCTTTGAGATGCTGGTCGAGGAAAAAATTTATGTTGAAGCAAAGCCCTTCTCAATCGGCTTTCGGATCGAGCATCCCCAGTCTGTTATTGATGACGCTCGATTTGGCGAATCAAAAGGCCACCCCATATTAGGCGCGGCCGATTATAAACTGGTGCACCATTGTCAAAATGGGCGCAGCGTTTACAGCTTTTGTATGTGCCCAGGCGGCACGGTGGTGGCCGCCGCCTCTGAACCCGGGCGAGTGGTCACCAATGGCATGTCCCAGTATTCACGGAACGAACGCAATGCCAATGCCGCCATTGTGGTGGGGATTGAACCCGAACAAGATTATCCCGGCGCGGTGCTCGCAGGCATTGATCTACAACGCCAACTGGAATCTGCTGCCTTTGAACTCGGCGGCAGCGATTACAGTGCACCAGCACAGCGCGTCGAGGATTTCCTCGCGAACAAGCCCTCTACCGCTTTGGGCGCGGTCCTACCCTCTTATCGCCCCGGTGTGAAGTTAGTGAATCTTGCGGAATTACTACCGGCGTTCGCGAATGACGCCATTCGTGAGGCCATTGTCGCGTTTGATAAGCAGATCAAAGGATTTGCCATGAAGGATGCCCTGCTGACGGGGGTCGAGACTCGAACCTCCTCCCCCATCTCAATCCGTCGCGGTAAAGACTGTCAAAGTATCAATACCAAAGGCCTGTACCCTGCGGGCGAGGGCGCCGGATATGCTGGCGGCATTTTGTCGGCAGGGATTGATGGCATCAAAGTCGCGGAAGCGATTGCGCTCGATTTGCTATCCGCGCCTGATTAGGATTTCGGTCACGGATGCTCGAGACACGCCTAACCGCGCGGATCAGATCTCACCCGGCTTTCACGAACAATCTGGCTTCAAACTGAGTCGATGAATTGCCCCACACGCAAAATACTGTCAGCATCACGCTTTAATCTCTACAGGCTAGCCCCATGCATCTCTACACACTCAGTTCGTCGCCCAATGGCAAACGCGTTGCCGTTTTCATGAAAGAGAAAGGCATCGACATTCCAAAAACCGAAATTGATTTGCGGGCCGGTGAAAATCTGACAGACGGATACCGCAACAAGAATCCGTTCGGACGCGTACCGGTATTAGAACTCGACGACGGCAGTTTCCTATCGGAAAGTCAGGCGATCTGTCTGTATTTAGAAGGACGCCATCCAGCGCCCAATTTGTTCGGTGAATCCGTTGCAGAGCGCGCCAAGATTGAAATGTGGGCGCGCCGCGTGGACCTCAACTTTCTCATGCCGGTTGCACAAGGCTTTCGCAACCTCACGGGTTATTACAAAGACCGTGAAACCTGTGTCAAAGAATGGGGCGACGTCTCAGCACTTGCCGCACGAGACACCGCGGTCTTGCTGGACAACCACCTGGCTGACAACCAATTCTTACTGGGGAGCCGTTATGCCATCCCCGACATGACCCTTGCCATCGTGATGGGGTTTGCCAAAAATGTCGGGCAGGACTTTTTTGACCTCCCCAACCTCAGCCGGTTGCATGCCGATGTGACGGGTCGAGCGGCATTTAAATCAGGTTGAGCCATCCACTTTAGTCAATCAAAATCGTGGGCGACGGCTATTGCTTTTCTTCCGGCGAAAACAGGTGACACGCCACGGCTGACCCATCCGATGACGCAAGCACCGGCGCCTGTTGGCTGCAAACCGCCATTGCGTCAGGACATCGCGGATGAAAGCGGCAGCCTGAGGGCGGGTTGCGCGCACTCGGCACCTCGCCAAAAATCAATTGCTGCGGACGACTGGCCTCCAAATCCGGATCTGGCTCCGGCACCGCACTGAGCAAGGCTTTGGTATAGGGATGCTTGGGCGAGCGAAACAACGTGTCCCGGTCCGCCACTTCCACAATCTTACCCAGGTACATGACCGCCACGCGGTTGCTGATATGGCGCACCACCGCCAAGTCATGGGCTATGAACAAATAGGTCAGGCCCAGGCGTTCCTGCAAGTCCATCAGAAGGTTAATCACCTGCGCCTGGATCGACACATCCAGCGCCGACACCGGTTCATCACAAATCACCAGTTCCGGGTTGAGCGCCAGCGAACGGGCAATACAAATACGCTGCCGCTGGCCACCCGAAAATTCATGCGGATAGCGATCGGCCATGTCTTCCAACAAACCCACCAGCGACATCAATTCGCGAATACGCTTGTTGTACGCCTCCTTGTCTTTCGCCCTGCCATGAACGCGCAAGGGCTCGCCAATGATGGACCCCACTTTCATCCGCGGATTCAAAGAACCGTACGGGTCCTGATACACCATCTGCATCCGGGTACGCACCGGTTGCATTTGCGCCTTGGTGAAGTCCGTGATGTCGGTCCCATCAAAAATAATATGACCCGAGGTTGCTGCCTGCATTCGGAGAATTGCCATCGCTGTCGTGGATTTACCGCAACCGCTTTCACCCACCAGACTGAAGGTTTCGCCGCGTCTGATCGACAGATTCACACCATCCACCGCCTTTACAAACCCCACGGTCTTTTTCAGCAAACCCTCGGTCACCGGGAAGTGCACCAACAGATCCCGCACTTCAATTATGTTGTCCTGTGCAGAATCAGTCATAACCAAAGCAGGCTCGATGATGATCGGGTTCAATCTCTGTCAATGATGGCTTGCTTTGCGTGCAGGCATCTTGCGCGTGCGCGCAACGCGGATGAAAGGCGCATCCCGCCGGCAAGTTGGCTAAATCCGGCGGCTGCCCAACAATCGTATTGAGTCGCGCCCCGGGCCCACCACCCAGTGTCGGAATCGAGTTCATCAAGCCTTGGGTATAAGGATGCTTAGGCTGCTTGTACAAGCGCGCCGCAGAAGCACTCTCCACGATCCGGCCGCCATACATCACCGCCACACGGTCTGCATAGCGCGCAACCACGCCCAGATCGTGGGTAATTAGAATCAAAGAACTGTTCATTTCTTTGGTCAAGTTCTTAAGCAGGTCTAAAATCTGCGCCTGCACAGTGACATCCAATGCGGTGGTCGGCTCGTCTGCAATGATCAGGCGAGGTTGGCATGCCAGCGCCATTGCAATCATCACCCGTTGCCGCATGCCGCCCGAAAATTGGTGGGGATAATCCTTTAACCGAGCCTGGGCATCCGGAATCGCAACCTTCTGCAACAATTCACCCGCCTGCTGATAAGCCTCTTTCCAGGATTGTTGGCGGTGTTGCCAAATGGGTTCCGCCACCTGCTTGCCAATGGTTAACACCGGGTTCAATGAGGACATGGGTTCCTGGAAGATCATGGCAATTCGATCACCTCGGATCCGGCGAATCGCGTCCAGTGGCGCCTGAACCAGATCTTGTCCTTCAAACACAATGCGCCCGCGATCGACCTGACCGGCATCGCCCAACAACCTTAAAATAGACAAGGCTGTGACACTTTTACCGGATCCACTTTCACCGACGATCGCCAAGGTTTCGCCTTCATTGACGTGCAAGGAAACGCCGTCCACGGCCTGCACCTGGCCGCGCTCGGTACCAAAACGCACCGATAGATCTTCAATCGAGAGCAACGTATCCGACATCAGTCAAACCCCAGATCAGCTTTGAGTTTTTCATCAACCCAAATACGCCCGTAGATCGGTCCAGGCCTGACCGCACCGACCCGCAATTCACCGCCATAGTTTTTCACCCAAGGCCACCAGGCCGTGTGGGCATAAGCCACCGGCAGCCAGATATAGGGAGCCTCGGCCAGGATTTCTCGCGTTAACTTGCGCAGCACCTCGATGCGCTCGTTCTCATCCCGCATCAGGTGCAACAACCGAACCTGCTCATCAAAATAGTCGCTGGAATACTGCGACGGGTTCCAGGTTTGCCCCGTGACAAAACTCTTGCGCAAGGTGGTAATGGGATTCA
>TARA_B110000211_G_scaffold159656_1_pt1 | contig 11203 bp, 8 predicted proteins | sample TARA_B110000211 | Tara Oceans TARA_B110000211 (sample SAMEA4397516) | marine metagenome | biome: Polar Biome; feature: [DCM] deep chlorophyll maximum layer (ENVO:01000326); material: water (ENVO:00002006), including particulate matter (ENVO:01000060) such as... | depth 30 m
TGTTTCAATATTTGCTAACTTAGTAAACTGTGCATCTGTAAATGCATTTGTTTCTGCTTCATATGCAGTTTTAATTTGAGCACCTGTCTGATCAGCTGTAGCACTAGATTCAATACCATCTAACTTCGTACCATCAGCAGCAACATCTCTTCCGTCAACCGTACCACCAACCGTAATATTACCAGTTAGATCGGCTGTTGCACCTTCAAGGTTAGCAACCATTGTACCAGTTGTAATAGATAGGTTACCTGTTGAAGCACCTGTAAATGTTCCTGTACCAACCGTAAATTTATCTGCACTCTCATCAAATCCGATGAATGCATTAGCAGCATCACCACGTTCAATAACAATACCAGCATCATTGGCTGGTGTTCCTGTAGTACCATTACCGTATTCGATTAATGCATCAGTATGTGTAGTGTTAGTTGAGGCAACTGTTGTAGTAGTACCATTAACTGTTAAGTCTCCACTTAATATTAGGTCAGCAAATTGAACATCAGAACTTGTGGCTACTGCTTGTCCAATTGATATTGCACCACCTGAGTATGTAATACCTGTACCAGCACTTAAATGTGCACGTACTTCAGTAGCACTTGGTCCTGTATAAGTTATTACACCGGCAGAATAAGCTAGTGAACCATCACCACCTGAATCTGTAACTGATATGTGAGCTTGTGTTTCTGCTGCATTTGGTCCTGTATAAGTTATAACACCTGTTGTAGAGTTGTATGCAGCTGAACCATCACCGCCCGCATCAGTAAGACTTATCGCAGCTCTAGCTCTTGCAGTTGTATGGTATAAATTACTTGTACCTTCATCAACATCATCTGTATCGTTACCACTTAGGTCATAACCACCTGCTGCCGCAGCATCTAATGTTAATGTACCTGCAGTATCATCATATGTGGCGGTCATATTTGTGCCACCAAGGATTAATGCATTTACTCTATCATCTACACGTTCATTTGTAAAGTAAAGGTTTGAACCTTCAGCAGTCTCACTAGTTGTTTGCGCATCGACATAAGCTTTAACACTTTGCTGGGTTGGTAATTTAACTGCAGAGTCAGAAGCCATATTGTTTTCATCAATGGCAACTAAACCTCTTATATCTGCACTTGTTTGATCTGCCGTTGCAGCTGTTTCAATACCATCTAGTTTACTATGATCTGCATCCGTGAATACATTAGAATCCGTAGCAGCTTCAACAGCAGTTCTTATCTCGGCATCAGTTTGGTCTGCAGTAGCAGATGTTTCAATAGTATCTAACTTAGTACCATCAGTTGCAACATCACGAGTATCAAATGTGGAGTTAGTAGTAATAGCTCCAGTAAATGCTGTAGCACCAAGAGTCTTATTTGTTAGTGTTTGTGAACCAGTTAATGTAGCAACAGTAGCATCAATAGTAATTTCATCAGCGTTTGCTGTAATACCTGTACCGCCTATAACATTTACTGTTACATCACCAGTTGTACCACCACCTGTCATACCTGTACCAGCTACTACTGAAGTAATATCTCCAACAGGAACAGCGGCAATTTCTGCATCTACATAAGCTTTAACACTTTGTTGCGATGGAAGACGTGTAGCACTATCAGATGCCATATTATCTTCATCAATTAAATTAGCAGCTATTCTTGCATCAGCTCTTGCATTTGTGTAATACAAATTAGTTGAACCCTCTGCAGTCTCATCAGATGTTTGACCATCCACATAAGCTTTAACACTTTGTTGAGTAGGTAATTTGACAGCTGAGTCACTTACCATGTTATCTTCATCGATAGCAACTAAACCTCTTATGTCAGAACTTGTCTGATCAGCCGTTGCAGCTGTTTCAATATTTGCTAACTTAGTAAATTGAGCATCAGTGAAAGCGTTTGCTTCACCCTCATAAGCAGCTTTAATTTGTGCAGCTGTTTGATCAGCTGTAGCAGAATCTTCTATAGCATTTAATTTGCCATGGTCATTATCAGTAAAGACATTAGAATCCGTAGCAGCTTCAACAGCTGTTCTAATTTCTGCATCAGTTTGGTCTGCAGTAGCAGATGTTTCTATTGTATCTAACTTAGTACCATCAACTGAAACATTACGTCCATCGAATGTACTATTGGTAGTTATGGCGCCAGTCATAGCACCGCCAGCTTTCAGCAAGTTGAGGCTCGCTGCCCCTGTCACTGATCCTGTTAAATCACCCTCCACGTCAGCAACTAATGTACCAGTTGCGTATCCCGTACCACTTACATTAACTGTAGTGGTAGGCTCTGCTTGGTTATCTTTAAATAATTTCCACTTACCAGAATCTGATGCATCTCTGAAGATACCACCAAATAAATTTTGTGAACCAGTTGTGTCATACAAACCATATACACCAATATCAACAGCATCAGCAGCACCATTATTTGTTGCTAAGCTTAGCATTGGATCTGCAACTTCAATTGTTGTAGATGATAATGTTGTTTGTGTACCTGCAACTGTTAAGTTACCAGCGATTGTTACATCATCAGGTAGACTAACTGTAATAGTTTGACCACTTGCAACTGTAGTAATTTGGTTTGCTGTACCAGCAATTGTTAAGCTTTGGCTATCTAAATCAACCGCAGCTGTACCTGTATCACCAGCAACATCTAAATCTTCAAGAGTAAGTTGGGCATCAACATATGCCTTAACAGATTGCTGTGATGGAAGACGTGTAGCTGAATTTGTACCCATAGCATCTTCATCAATCAGATTTGCTGCTATTCTTGCATCAGCTCTTGCATTTGTGTAGTATAAATTGGTTGAACCCTCTGCAGTTTCGTCTGTTGTCTGTCCATCTACATAAGCTTTAATAGATTGTTGTGACGCTAACTTAGTAGCAGAGTTAGATGTTAAATCATCTTCGTCTAAGAATGCTGTACCACTAACACCCGTATTTAATACCGGTGAAGTTAATGTTTTGTTTGTTAGTGCTTGTGAACCAGTTAGTGTAGTAACAGTAGAATCTATAGCAATTGAGATATCATTATCAGAAACTGTAGTGTCTATACCTGTACCACCAGTGAAATCTAATACATCACTTGCTAATGCTACTGCATCATTAGAACCACTATCTGCACCAACTGTTAACGATGTTGTAATTGAAGCCGTTGTTACTGCTGTAACAAGACCTTTAGCGTTAACTGTAACGACTGGAATTGCTGTTGTAGAACCAGCAGAACCTACATCTGAATTAACCGTTGCTAATGTAACTGCACCAGTGTCTGCCATAGTGGCATCACCTGACATTACATTGTCTATCCAAACTGAGTTACCTGTGTCATATAACAACATTGAACCATCTGCTGGAGATGTTATAGTTGTATCAGCTAATTCACTTAAAGCATCAGCTGTATCTACTTGAGCATCGACATAAGCTTTAATAGATTCAGATGAAGCAAGAGTAGTAGCACTTGCACCTGACATTGTATCACTATCTAATATAGCTGAACCACTCACGCCTGTATTAATAACAGGGGAGGTTAATGTCTTAGCACTTAATGTTTGGGAGCCAGTTAATGTTGCAACAGTAGAGTCGATGTTCATTGTAACACCATTACCACTACCTACTGAATCGATTCCTGTGCCACCTAAGATTGATAGAGTTTCAGAATCTAAATCAATGCTTAGTGCACCACCTGAGTCTGCTATGAAATCTAGGTCACTGGCTGTTACTTGTGCATCCACATAAGCCTTAATACTTTGTTGTGTGGCTAAGTCGGTTGCTGAATTTGAGGATAAATCGTCTTCATCTAATACAGGAACAGTAAAATCTAGTGTTCCATCTGAGTCATCGTAGCTTACTGATATAAATGTTTCAGTGTTTGAGGTGACCATTGCACCTACTAAGTCTTCTACGTTCTCAATATTTTGTGTGAATTGAGCTAATGAATTCCAAGCAGTTGAACCATCACCCATCTTGATGAAGTTATTTGTTTGGTCAAGACCCATTTCTCCTGCTGATAGGGTAGGATTTTCAGAACTCCAGTTACTTGCTGTATCTCTTCTTATCTTAAATATCGTTGCCATTTTTTAAGCTCCCCCGCCGTCGTATGCACCATGTGTAATAAAGGCAGCATCATTAGAATCACCGCCATCAAAGATAACTTCTCTGTTGACATTTCCCATATCGTAGACTGTTTCTGTTACAGCTGAAACAGCTCCACTAGCTAGGGTGATTATTGATCCTGATCCGTTTTTAGAGTATAGTTTGACATCGGCAGTGTTTAGTGCTAATTCGCCTTGTTCAAGATCGCCCGCTGAAGGTACCTTACCTGCAACTGAGGACTGTTTGATTTTTACTACTGTACCAGCCATATTTATGCTCTTTTAAATTGTTAAGTGATTATATAACCACCGTTGTCTTTATTTATAACAATTGAATATTCAATCATTATGTTGGATATACACTTATTTATATCTTGAATGGCCCGTTAAGTAAACAGATTGCAGCTGTTTCCAAATAATAAGGCTCATCAGGTGGATTATACCAAGACTCTTCCTTGATTCCAAAGTACTTTGAATAGATCCTACCTTGCTTCCAATAATTCTCAGGTGCTAATCCTTCACAGTATAGAAACCCATCTATTCCTGGGTAAGCCATCATATAATCATCAGGGTCTTGGAAGAAGTGTTCCCATATATGATAGTTCTCATCATTCCAAAACAGCATAACAGAAGAGTTTATATTGTGATCCATCACAGTTCTACCTTCCATAAGCCAATCAGATTTTAATTGTTCTATAGGTTTCCAATAACATTTAACCATTGTGAATTGATTTTGCATATAGATCTCATCTAATCTACCTTGTATGATTACATCTAAGTCTAGATATAACCACTTGCCTTCTGGTAACATGCCAGGTTTAAACAAGGCTAGCTTGTTCCACACACCATCTAGATCTAAATCAATCAATGGTAGCCAATGTATATGAGGATTTAATCCTATTGAATCATCTGTATAACAATAAAACTGTATATCGTTCTCATTCTCACCCCATTGTAGCATGTTCACAATACTATAATACAGTTTGTTGACATCATCAACACCGTATTTGTCACCCCATTTAACTGTTACTATATTCATGGAAGTACTGCCGCTTCTGATATTTTCATATTACCAAGTAATCTTATATTTTTAGCATGCCATTGATCCATCATCTCTTTCATACCTGTTGGATCAAGGCCAAATTGATCCTTTATCCAGTCTCCAGAAAATAAATCATTCATAGTATAATGTATAGGATCAATATTCATATACAAATCTGGAAATTCTTCTCTTGCAATTTTCCAAAATATATCGCCATGGCTCTGTGCTGGCAGACCTAAGTCTACGCTATAAAAATTACTAAAATACACTTCATAAGGCAGCAACTCATCAAAGTGATGATAAAACATATACAGTGTGGTTACATAATCATTTAGCGATGCCATATCTTTAAAAAGGGTTAGATCTATCTGATAAGCCTCTGGATTAATAAATACATCTATAGTTTTCTTCATCAATATCATATCATCGTTATAAAGATCATCACCTAGAAAATTAATAATCTTCTTCCGCATTACTATAACTTCTTCGGCTGTTCCATAAGTTTCTAAGCATAGATCAATATACCATTCCTTAGCCTCTTGGTATGGTGCCGGTTGTAAAAAAACCTTGACTTGTACTAATGCCAAAACGTAATTCAGCCATTCTCCTGGCCTAGCATCAATAAATTTCGACTTAGTAAACACCCTAAATGAAGGATCTATGCCGTGTAATCGAATTAAATAAGGTTTATCTTGTGCAGCAAATCTTTCTAAAACTTCATCCATTGGGTTCTCTCTATTTCTCCAATCAATAAGTGCATTTGTTTCCGGATCAATTCCACTAAATACACAATTAATAAAGATTGAATTCAATGGATGATCTTCTATCGTTTTTTGAGACCTACCCATTGTATTTTGAAACCCATATAAAAAATCTTTTACAAAATCCTTCATAGTAATATTATTACCACTTAGCATCTTTCTTATAGTAATTGCATCACCATCATTTTGATTAGAATTAGTATTAGGTTCACGGCAGCTAATGTCACAAAATGCAGAGTCAAACATATAGTCTCTAAAAAGACTAGTCATGTCTTTTTCTATATCTCGCTGATGATTCTCCTCTAATGTACCATATCCTAATTCACCAAATTCGTATTTTTTATTAAGTATTATATCTTTTATTAAAGTTTCATTATAGAAGTAATCAGTATTTCTATGTAGGTAATTACATACTGCTTCACCACCCATACCACCAACGTAACTGAAAAAAACAAATTTGTCTTGGTTATCTATAAAGAATTTTTCAAGTTGTATATCAGTCATTCTCTATATGATCTATTATGATATCCCTCATTGTTTCATTACGTGCATAGAATGCTATACTCCATCGTGGTTCGTTAGCAGCAGCACAGTGGAATGTTGACTCATTACCTGGGCCATACCAACCTGTCTTACAAGTCCAGCCAGGTCTATCCTCTATGGTGTTTACGTCACCTGTCTTCCAGTCCCTGTATCTATAAAAGGCGTCACCGCCTTTACTCCAATTGAACAGTATAGTATATCCGGGTGCATCTCTGTTATCATGCCAACCTATATAACCATCCTTAGGATAATGCATGAACAATGCATTCTGTTGTGCTCCTAATTCTCTTGCAAAATTAAATCCTACATCCTCTGCAAGTTCTAACCATTCGCCACCATACTTATGATTGTTACATAAGTCTACACCCCACATCATTTCAGGTGGACCTCTAAATTCTTTAGCTTCGGCTTTGTTTAACATGAGTTGTAGATATTCTTTAGAGGTTGCATAGACTTTGTCTTTATCACCTTGCTCTTTAATATCTAGCATAGACATATCAAGACTATTAATAGTCTTAATGAATCCATCAAGTCTATCTAATACTTCTTTATTTTTTATGTAGACTTCTCTCATCTGCTTCTTCTTTTAACGGTAATGTATAATGCCAAATAACTTTAGGGCCTTTGCATTCATCTTCTTTATAGATGTAAACAAAGTTAAATCGTGCATCATCTTCGTATATACTTATATCTAAATCAGAGTACTCATTTTCTGTAAGCCACCATAGTGTGAACTGATCCCAACTTACTAACTTCTCCTTTGGGTGAATATCTTCAGGCCACCATGTTCCTTTTCTTTGTCTATGGTAATATTGCCACCAATCCTCCATGAATTCTAATACACGTGGTGTTGATTTGTAACCGAATACACCGCCATGTAATACCATTTCACCTCCAACAAACTTAGCTATCTTACCGGCATATGGTCTTATATTAGTGAATACTAAATCAGAATCGAAGTCAAACATCTTAGATACATCTTCGTGTTGCACAAAGGTATCAGCATCTAAGTATACAGTTTTATCGAATGGGGTTTTAGAGAGGGCAGCTAGTTTAGCTCGAACATGTTTAGGTACATCATGAATCATATAAAGATCTTCACAACGTGAATCATCTTTAGTCCATTCATCATGAGCAAACAAAGCTATGTTTGCCTCTGGCATATAATCTAGCAGTGAGTCTATGAGTAAATGAGCTGCCTCATAATACTCATAAAACTGACTTGCTACAATTATGAAACCGTTAGGCTTCGGCTGCTTTGGCATTTTCTTCTAAAATAATAGCTGCGCTATAAGCAAAGATCTCTACTAGATTAGTTGCCTTACGTATTTTAGATTTTACAGATCTATTCTTAGAAGCTTTAACCTCTGCGATTTCAAAGGCATCAACCTTTGCTGCAAATAATGCTTCGTTCTTTCCTTTATCAATGTTAGCTTTTTCTTCAGCTATTTTTCCAGCTTGATTAGCATGGAATGAATCTTCTTTAAGCTTAGTGTTTGCTTTAATTTCTTCGTGAGTGAATTCTTTAAAGACCTGTTTCCAATCTGGATTATCTTTTTCTCCCTTAGGAGTATTTCCTATAGAAACAGTTGATGATGTACCGTCTTCATAAATGAAGTCACATACAACGAGATTGGATGAAGCATCCGCGTAGTACGGATCACTTATTTTCTTACCTTCAGTAGCCATGATTTAATTCCTTTCAGTTATAATATAGATTTATTTATACACCTCAAACGAAGCGCAATTTTATCTCCCGCCTGTAAATTCCGCTGTCCATCCAGGACCATGATCAGTAACTTCGGTAGGGCTTCCAGCTTCCCATGCATCTAACTTAGCTGTTGTCCAAGTTCTAGTTAATCTATAACCATTACCTGCAGTACCAGGCGTTACCGCCGAGCCATTAGATGTTAATATTTTTGTTTCAGTAAAATTGTTCTGAGCATCGATTGTAGCTTCCCACTCTGCAACAGTTCTTTCACTTCCACGATTTGTAGCTTCAGCCATATGTGTTTCTAATGCTTCTGTTAACGTATTAAATGAATGACCTGATTTTTTGTAATTATTAATAAATACATGATTTGCCATATTAAGCCGTCCTTAACCAAAGTTTCATTGTAGAAACAGTTTCTGTTGAAGAAAGAATTGTAGCACCAGTATAGTTACCAGTATAAGTTCCTGAGTAATATCCAGTATATGCACCAGTATAGTAACCAGTATATGGACCTACCGCACGTCCAGAGTAATATGTGGTATAGTAACCAGTATATGCACCTGAATAAGAACCAGTGTATGCACCAGTATAGTTACCAGCATAAGCAACATCGCCACGTTGTTTACGTGTGTCTGAAAAAGCATCACCAACCGTTACCCATGTTCCAGTACCTGGAGCAGATGCTGCTAAAGTGTACTTACCAATACCTGTAGCAACAATAGACTCTTGATACATCTCTACTAAATCATTAATCTCAGCATCTGACATCTCTTTAATACCTGCAGAGCCATTCCATTTAAGTGGACGTGTAGCAGTTGTATTAGAACCAGTTGTTCTCTTCCAAAGTTTAGTTAGATTATTTACACCACTTTGATATTTGTTATTAATATCACCACCAACTTGAGTCCATGTTCCTGTACCAGGAGCTGCTACTTGTAATACATAAGAACCTACAGAGCCTGCAGCAATCTTAGCATTAATTCTATCAACAATATCAGCTCTACATTCAGCATCAGTCATTTCAATGATACCACCATCATAAGAACCACCACTGTATTTAACTGCCATAGGTCTAGCTGTTGGAGATGGTGTTACAGCAGTTAGATTCTGTCTAAAGACATAGTTATCTGTATTAATTGTTGTGTTTGCAGGGTGAGTTCCCTCAGCCTGATCACGTCTAGTATCAGCGAATGTACCAATATCTGTCCAAGTTGCATCTGTATTCATAGCAAGATGCCCAGTATTAACAGAAGTCATTCCTGAGAAATGGTCTAAGATTAAATCGACATTATCATCAATCTCTGCTGATGACATCTCTTTAATACCTGCAGATCCATTCCACTTTAAAGGTTTTGGCATATTATTTCCTCTTTATCCTATATGTATATTATTTATACGTTATTAAAATGTTCCACCATCAATTGTGCCACTAGCTTGTGGAACACCTGTAGAACTAAATCCTAAATGCTGATATTGTGTACCAGTGATATAGCTAATTGCTGTACCTGCAGCGTCTGATATCCAGTAACCGTTTCCAGTATGTGAACTTACGCCTGTACCACCATGTGCCACCGCAACATCAGTTGCTGCCCATGTACCAGATGAGATTGTACCTAAAGTTGTTAATGTTGTTTGTCCAACATAACCCGATGCAATATCAATTGTATCTGCTGTAACACTAATACGATCCGCTGTACCAACAGCATTAATTGTATTACCAGATTTAGTTAAACCATTACCAGCAGTAATTTGTCCAGCGCCAGAGAATTGTTCAAAGGTGATTCCAGTTGTACCAAGTGTAATCGTACCGTTAGTACTCATTACATAACCATTATCTCCGTTTGTAGAACCTTCTTCAGAGAAAGTAAATGCTCCAGAAGTTAATTCAGAGGCAGCATCCGCATCTGGTGTTCTTGTTAGTACCCAGTTTGTTGAAACATTACCAATAGCTGTTACCTTATAGAAACCATTTTGTGCAGCAGTTGACTGATCTTTAACTAGAACTCTATCATTTGTACTAAGAGTTACACCATCAATTACAAGTCCAAGTTGCGTGCCTGAGTTAGTTAGTGTACCATCGCCGTTTACATAAGTAGAACCTAAGTTAGCAGTTGTAGCAACACGAACAGATGCTTTAACATCTAGACCGTTTGCAACACTGTCAACATATGATTTGTTTACTAATGAATCTGAAGTAAAACCTGCGCGTCCTTGATAACCAGAAGGAACCGTTACTGTACCTGTTCCGTTAGGAGCAAGTGATAGGTTACCATTTGAATCAGTAGTAGTAATTGCATTACCATCTATTGATACATTATCAACAGCAAGGGCAGTTATTCCAGCTAATGCAGTAATTGTATCACCTAGTGATACGTCTGTGCTACCAATTGTAACACCGTCATTAGTTAGTTTACTATTTGAAATTGAACCAGCTAACTGAGCATCTGTAATAGTACCAGTAAGTGAACTAGTAGGGTAATCTGTTGCATCAGATAGATCAAACGCAGGAGACGCGTCTGAAGTACCTAGTGATAACGATACACCACCATATGATACTGTTGAGTTGGCTAATTTAGCATTTGGTATTGAACCAGCAAGCTGTCCGTGTAGAATACCACCAGTTTTAACAGTTACATCACCTGATGTTACATCAAAATCAGCAGTGTTAAACGTTGCAATACCCTTATTAGAGTCTGTAGCTGTTTCAGCAGTAATCGTAATTACGTTATCAGTTACTGCAGTATCAACACCATCACCACCAGTAAATGTTATTACCTCACCAGTGTTTACAGTATCATTTGATCCTGTATCAGCACCAATACTTAGTGTGCTTACAACCGTACCGAATGATAAGTTACCTGAACCGTCAGTCTTTAAATATTGGTTCGCTGTACCATCAGCCGTTGGGTGAGATAAACCATCAATAATAACAGCACCAGAGCCATTAGGCGTAATAGTGATATCACCATTTGTGTTTGTTGAGGTAATTGCATTACCATCTAATGTTAAGTTATCAACATTGATTGCACTAATTTTTGAGTTGGCATCTACAATAATTGCAGAAGAAGCTGTTAACGTACCAGC
>TARA_B110000211_G_scaffold36446_1_pt1 | contig 11197 bp, 4 predicted proteins | sample TARA_B110000211 | Tara Oceans TARA_B110000211 (sample SAMEA4397516) | marine metagenome | biome: Polar Biome; feature: [DCM] deep chlorophyll maximum layer (ENVO:01000326); material: water (ENVO:00002006), including particulate matter (ENVO:01000060) such as... | depth 30 m
AAGCCCAAACATGTTACTTAGAGACCCTATCATGTATAGAGTTTTGTATAAAGAACATCACAGAACTGGAAACGACTGGAACATATATCCAATGTATGATTGGACACATGGAGAGAGTGATTATATAGAACAAATATCTCATTCTTTATGTTCATTAGAATTTAAACCTCACAGAGATTTATATGATTGGTTTAGAGATCATGTATATGAGTATGGTAAAGATCAATTTCCAAACCCTCCAAAACAACGTGAGTTTTCACGTTTAAATTTAAGTTATACCATTATGAGCAAACGTAAATTAATGCGTTTGGTAGAAGGTGGTGTGGTTTCTGGATGGGACGATCCAAGAATGCCAACTATTTCAGGATTAAGAAGACGAGGTTATACACCCGCATCAATTAAAAGTTTTATTGAAACTGTTGGAGTTTCTAAACGAGAAAACATCATTGATGTAGCATTATTAGAATTTAAAATCCGTGAAGATTTAAACAAAACTGCTAAAAGGGTGATGGGTGTTTTAGATCCTGTAAAAGTGGTAATTACAAATTACCCTGAAGGTAAAGAAGAGCTTTTAGACGCAAGTTACAACGATTATGAAGAAGGTTTTGGATCTAGAGAAGTGCCTTTTTCAAGAGAACTCTATATAGAAAAAGAAGATTTTAGAGAGGAAGCAAATAAAAAATTCTTCCGCTTAAAATTAGGAAAAGAGGTTCGATTAAAGAACGCCTACATTATTAAAGCAGAAAGTTGCACCAAAGATACTGAAGGAAATATTATTGAGATTCAATGTACCTATGATCCTTTAAGTAAATCTGGAAGTGGAACCGAAGAAAGCACCCGTAAAGTAAAAGGAACTTTGCATTGGGTTTCTATTAACCATGCTGTAAAAGCAGAGGTAAGAGCCTATGACAGATTGTTTTCTGATGAAGCACCAGACAGCGATAAAAATAAAGATTTTATGGAGTTTTTAAATCCAACTTCTTTAGAAATTATCAATGCTTTTGTAGAACCTAGTTTGAAAACAGCGAGTATTGGTGAAAGATTTCAATTTCAACGCTTAGGATATTTTGCTGTTGATAAGGATACAACATCAGGTGTCTTAGTTTTTAATAAAACAGTTGGCCTAAGAGATAATTGGTCTTCTAAAAAATAAACAATCCAGATTATAAACAAGAATTAGTTTTATATTTAAAAATATTTCCAGAAAAAAGGTGCTTGATTTTTAATCAAACACCTTTTTTTATGGATTGTAATCTGTTATGTTACTTTATTTAGTAACTATTTAAAATTGATATTTAAGTATAAATTCTAAAGATCCTCTTTCATCTACAAGATACAAATCAGAATTTGTAGTGTCATACGCAGCTCCTAATTTTAGCTTATTTGCTACTTGAACCAATGTGTAAATAGATGTCATTTCTTCTACTCTGTAATTCATTCCAATAATTAATTTTTCTTGAATATCTAAAGAGGCTCCCATATCATAGCTATTTGGCGCTCCTTCAACACTTCGCATCATAAACATTGGGGTTAACATTAGATTTTCATTGAGCGTAAAGTTAATACCTGTTCCTATATAAAAATGAGAATTATCTACTGCAACACTCGGAGCATTTCCTTGTTTCTCATATCGTTCCCCTTTCAAAAAATTTGGAGTTGAAACTGTAATGTAAAACTTATCATTCTGAATATGCATTCCCGCTCCTACATGAGGATTGAAAAAATCTTGATTCTCTAAAAATAAAGGATCATCTCCACCATTGTATGCTCTTGTTAGGTCTATGTTGGTAAATCCTCCTCCTGCTTTTATTCCAAAATAAAGATTCGTTTGTTCTGACATCTTAAGTTTGTATGAGATATCTAAAGCTATGTCTGTTTGTTTTAAAATAAAAACATTGTCGTTAATTACAGAAATCCCTAAACCAAGATTCTTACCAACTCCTTTTGAGTAGGACATAGAGATTGTTCTAGGCGCATCATCTATTCCTATAAACTGACTTCTATACACCAAATTTAATTCTGGACTATCCTTTATTCCCGCATAAGCAGGGTTAATGATATTCATATTAAAATTATACAAAGTAAAATTTGGATCTTGTTGTGCCTCAGCTTTATTACTTATTAAAAAAGTAAAGGTAAATGCTATAATTGTTAAGATTGATTTTCTCATTTTTATTATTTTTTTAAATTGATAGGTCATTTAACTTTTAATGATTAATAATTAATATAAAGCCATCCTCTGACAAATGCGTTTCCATCTCCTAAGTCTAACATGAAAATATATGCACCTACAGGTAGTTTATACCCGTTGCTATTTCCGGATAACTGATTTGATTCTCCATTCCAGTCATTCTGGTAGCCTCTTTGTTCAAAGACTAACTTCCCTGATCTATTGAAAACTTTTACAACATTGTTTGGATATGCTAAAATATTTTCTATCGTCCAAACATCATTAATTCCATCTCCATTAGGTGAAAAACCATATCTCGTTGTATTTCTAATAGCTGAAGCACAAGTGCTAAAATCAGAATCTTGACTGTCAACAATACCATCTCCATCACAATCTTCATCTGGATTTGTAATGTCCGCATACAAGGTTGGTTGAGTTAAGGTATAGTTTCCACTGTCTGACCCAGTAATAGTATATCCTGTGGTGGTAATCATAATTAAAATACCTGGTTCAGGACTCTCAAAAGTAAAGACTGGAGAACCTCCTAAGGTCACATCATCATTTGATACAATTCCTGAAAGAATCGCTGTACCTGTTGTGGTAGCAACCGTTGTTTCATCGTATACTTTATTCTTTCCAACCAATCCAATAATTATTAAATCAGCCGGTGTAATCTCAAAAGTACTCACTACAAAACTGATACTATAGTTTATATCTGCCGCACCTGATGGGGTGATCGTGTAGGTTCCTACATCTTCACCTACTGCTCTAGTGTTTGTTACTGGCGTATCTAAATTCGCCTCTGTATCTCCATTAACAAAGCCTGTAATCATATAGGTTAACGTAGGATCATTATTCCCATATACTTTAGAAAGCCCTGAATCTGCTGTTACTAGTAAGGCGGCTTGTGTAATTTCAAAAGTGCTCGTTACAAAACTAATACTGTAGTTTATATCTGCTGCTCCTGAAGGTGTGATTGTATACTGTCCCACATCTTCTCCGCCAGCTCTTGAAATACTTACTGGTGTATCTAAGCTTGCTTCGTTGTCTACTCCTATAAATCCTGTAATCATATAAGTAAATATTGGATCGGTTGTTCCATAGACTTTAGAAAAACCTGCATCAGCTGTTACTGTTAAACTAGCTGGCGTAATTTCAAAAGTGCTCGTTACAAAACTGATACTGTAATTACTATCAGATGCACCTGAAGGTGTGATTGTGTAAGCTCCTACATCTTCTCCGGCAACTCTAGCAATCATTACTGGCGTATCTAAATCGGCCTCTGTATCTGCGCCTTGGAATCCTGAAATCATGTAAGTTAAGGTTGGGTCAACTGTTCCATACACTTTAGAAAGTCCTGCATCTGCCGTTACAGTTAAACCAGCTGGTGTAATAGTAAAAGTGCTTGTTACAAAACTTATCGAATAATTAGAATCCGTTGCTCCTGAAGGTGTGATTGTATAATCTCCTACATTCTCTCCTGCTACTCTGAAAATCATAACTCCTGTATCTAAACTTGCTTCATTATCTGTGCCTTGGAATCCTGTAATGGTATAGCTAAGAACTGAATCTATTGCTCCATATACCTTCCCTTGTCCTGCATCAGCAGTTACTGTTAAACTAGCTTGCGTAATGCTAAAGGTGCTTCCTACAAAGCTAATTGTATAATTGTCATCCGTTGCTCCTGAGACCGTAATTGCGTAATCTCCTACATCTTCTCCAGCTGCTCTAGAAATCATTACTGATGTATCTAAATCTGCTTCTGTATCTCCATTTACAAATCCTGAAATCATGTAAGTAAGTGTTGGATCGGCTGATCCATACACTTTCCCTTGTCCTGCATCAGCAGTTAGTGTGATTGCACGTCTGTTAATCGTTAAATCTCCCGTTTGATAAGCAACTAAATAGTTCTCCTGATCAAATCCATTAGAGCCTGTTAAGGTAGCATCTCCTGAGGAGGTTGGAGTTATTAAGATTTCATAAGTATACGTTGCAACATCTGCGGTAGTAGAGGCATCTACTCCTGTTGCACTGACTAAAGTTACTGTATCTATCAACTCTCCATTAGGAAGAATCCCATCTCCATCTAAATCAAGTACTGTAAATGCTGTTTCACCTAAATCTAGTAAATCTCCATAAATCTTATCTTGATTACTGGCAGTTAATGTGATTGCCCGACGATTAATGCTGAAGGATTCATTATTTTTAAAAATTATATTATAATTACTATCTAATGCATTGTAAGCAATAATTTGATAGCTCCCTACATCTTCTCCAGGAATTCTTATAATTGTTACAGGTGTATCTAAATCTACTTCTGTATCACCATTTACAAATCCTGAGATACTGTAATTTAATGATGGGTCTGCATCCCCATATGTTTTTTCTCCATAATCCGTAGAGACCTCTAAGCTGGCTGCTGTAATACTAAAAGTATTCGTTACAAAGTTAATATTATAATTAGCATCGGTAGCTGAACCAGAAATGGCATAGATTCCCACGTCTTCTCCAGCAGTTCTGGCAATTGTTACTGGCGTATCTAAATCTGCTTCTGTATTGCCATTAACAAATCCTGAAATACTGTAAGTTAACGTTGGGTCTGATGCTCCATACACTTTCGTTAATCCTGCAGTAGCAGAAATGGTTAAACCAGCTTGTGTAATATCTGCAGACAACGTTGGTTGTGTTAGCATATAATTCGCACTATCCACACCACCTATAATATATCCTGAAGTGGCAACCGAAATTGCTGTTCCTACATTGGCACTCGCAAAGCTAAAGATTGAGCTTCCACCTAAGGTTACGTCATCTCCAGTTTCTACTCCTGATAAAACTGCTGTTCCTGAGGTAGTAGCTGAAGTAATCCCGTCATAAACCTTATTATCTGCTGAAATACCTGTAATAGTTAATTCTTTTTGGGTAATATCTGCCGATAAAGTAGGTTGTGTAAGCGTGTAGTTCGCTGAAGCTGTTCCTGAGATGGTATATCCTGAAGTATTTACGGTAATAGCTGTTCCAACGTTTGCAGTCGCAAAAGTAAAAATAGGTGATCCTCCTAAAGATACATCATCACCAGATATTCCACTTAATAAAGTAGCAGATCCTGTTGTAGATGCTACTGTTGTTCCGTCATAGACTTTATCAACCCCTGAAATACCTGTTATGGTTAATCCTTTGGAAGTGATGTCTGCTAGTAAGTCAGGTTGTATAAGCGAGTAGTTGCCTACATTAGTCCCTGAAATTAAATAACCTGAGGTGTTTATCGTGATGTTTGAACCTACATTGGCACTCACAAAGGCAAAGCTTGGTGAGCCTACTAAGAAAAGGTTATCACCTGATACTAGTCCTGTTAAAGCTGCTGTTCCTGTTATAGATCCTCCTGTGGTTCCATCGTAGACTTTATCACTTCCTGTGATTCCTGTAATAGTCAATTCCTTCGCTGTAATGTTTCCTGATAAGGTTGGCTGCGTCAGCGTATAGTTTCCTGAATCAGTTCCTGAGATCGAATAGCCGGTAGTATTGATCGTAATGCCCGTTCCTACATTTGAAGTTGCAAAAGTAAATACAGGGGATGATACTATAGATACGTCATCAGCTCCTAGAACACCCGTTAAAGTTGAAAATCCTGAAGCATTGGCCGCTGTAGTGCCATTATATACTTTGTTTAGTCCTGAAATCCCTGTAATGGTTAATGCTTTTGGAGTAATATCTGCTGATAGGGTAGGTTGTGTTAAGATATATTTCCCTGCATCAGCTCCTGAAAGGGTATATCCTGTGGTATTAACGGTGATGTCTGTACCTACATTGACACTTGCAAAGGTAAAGGTTGGTGATCCTGATACAAATACTTCATCACCTGAAACAACTCCAGATAAACTGGCTGTTCCTGAAGCAGATCCTGTTGTCGCTCCATCATATGTTTTGTTGTCTACTGAAACCCCATTTATGGTAAGGTTTATCGGAGATAGTACCGTAAAGTCGTCTATTCTGGCAAAATATTGATCTGTTGATGTAGAATGCAATGCTATTCTAACATCTTGCCCCTCATATGCATCCAAACTATAAGTAAAGACAGAAGGAACTCCAGGTAATAATAAATTAGTTGCTAAAGTTCCTAGAGTAGCCCCAGAAACATCAACTACTAAAACATCAATAACTTCTGGATAATTGGCGAGTGGATTCCACCCTTTAAAATTAAACCCATCGGTTACCCCATCTACTACTGATATTATAGGTGAATACAAATAATCATCATGAGCAGTTGTACTATATGATAAATTCCAAAAAACGTTACCAGTGGAAGTATCAGAAACTAGACCCCATGTATTGGTATCTCCTCCATTACTTACAGACCAACAAGATGCATCTAACGCTGAACCAAGAACAGCAGTCTGAAAATCGTGAACAAAAGCGTTTGTATTTGGAGAACAATCTGCTGAACTTAAAAAAGTCTTCTTTACCCAACCACTGAAATTTCCATCACAAACACTACGTATATAAATTTCATACCCTGTGCTTGGTGTAAGCCCAGTTAAAGTAAGAGAATTTGTTGTTGTTGGCGTACCACTAGCAGTGGGTTCACCTGTATCTAAAGCTTGAAGAACATATTCCCAAGCTTCTTCAGTACCTCCAGCTGTCCAAGATATATCGGCTGTAGTTGATGTTGTATTATCATCTACTGTAATAGCTGTAGGCTCTTGACATGACGGAATTTCTCTAATTCCAACTTCATCTAAATATACATAAGCCCCTGAAGGTCCATAATTACTAGTTCCTTTAAATTTAACTAACATGCTTGATGAAATATAAGATGTTAAATCGTAATTTTTTGGAATCCAAGAACCCTGTGCAGTTAATCCTGATTCTAGTGAAGTATAGGTAGCACCTCCATCATTAGATATTAAAATTTCAAAATTACCTCCAGTTGGATTTGCAAATTGGAAGTTTAATTCTAAACTTGTAAGAGCACTTGCATCCATCATAGGAGTTATTAATTCAGAGGTGTTTCCAATAGAATTATTATATGAGTCAAATATCATCCCTCTTCCTGATTGACCAGATTCAAAACTACTAAAATGATACGTTGATGGTGTAGTTGTTCCTTCTAAACTCCAACAATCGGGTTGTCCTGAAGTTATAGTTTCAAAACTCTCTAAATATGGAAAACTAGCATTACTTTCACATAAAGTTGTAAAAGAAGTACTTACCCAGCTACTAACATCTCCACCACAATTGGCACGTACATAAATTTCATAAGCTGTTGATGCTGTTAATCCGCTTAAAGAAAGAGGATTCGTTGTTGTTGCAGTTCCACTAGCTGTAGGTTCTCCTGTACCAGCTGCTTGTAAAACATATTCCCAAGCAGTCTCAGAACTACCAGCAGTCCAAGAAACTGTTGCTTCTGATGATGAGCTCACTGAAGCAGCTAAACTAGAGGGTGGTAAACAAGATGGTGGATTAGGAACTATAATTTGGTAAGATGCTGCAAGAGACGCACCTGAAATACTAGGTGATCCACTTGCTAAAACAGAGCCATAGGAAGTAACAGAAATAGCGGTTCCGTCCCAACCATCTGCGTAGTAATCATAACAATTAACATAATATGTCCCCGGTGATAGTTCAATATTTTGATTGATTAGACCTCTACCATCCCAATATGATCCATTCCCTTGTCCCCATACCTGAGTACCAGAGCCATCTATTGCTGTAGTAATATTTACCCATTTTTCACTTGTATATGAACCTCCTGAAGTGGTAATATTAATGGTACTTTGAATTGAATATGGTGTCCAAGTAATATCGTCGATTATCACTTGCTTAGATGTAGTATTAACGATTTCTATTACAACATCTCCTGTAACGTTAATTCCAGATACTGTAAATAATTGTTCATCAAAATTATCAAAAGGAGTTGATACACCCTTAGAAACACCATTAACAAATAATTCAACTTGTCTATTTCCTCCCCCTGTAAAGCCTTTATAAAGTTTTACAGAAAAGTCCCCGATACCACCTGTAACAGTAGATGAAGTAATTTTACTGCTACTTGAAGATTTTCTTAGCATCAAAGCAGGTAGTGAAATACTCGAACTATTAGCATCGTTGTTTCCATCTCTTGATGCAACATAAGTCCAAGTTACCCCTGAGTTTCCAACAAAACTTCCATCTAAATAAGATGATGTTGCATCGGAATTTGTAAAATCTTCTGACCCTTGCCCAAAAGAAAATCCAGATATAAATAGCGTTAATAATAAAGTTAAAAAGTAATATTTTTTCATGAGTTAAAATTTTAAATTCTTTATGATGTCTTTATGATGTCTTTATGATGTCTTTATATTGAATAAAGCCAACTAAAATTTAATTTCTTCCGAGCTAATGAGTAATGTTATAATTATTTAAAATTAATAAATAATTAAAAAAAAACAATCAGAAAACAAATTATATTTTATTAAATATAAGAGGGTTTGTTTGTAATTTTAATTTTAAATGAAAAGCAATTTAGAAATTAATTACTATTTACACAATTTAAAGTTAATATAATTTTAATAAAAATAAAATTAAAGTTAAGTTTATTCTATAAAAAAATCCAAAAGAAATGATCTTTTGGATATTTTTTAAGTATTATTTTTCTTCTTTTTTTAAGGAGCAGGATTAGGGATCATAGCATGTATCTCTTGAATCTCTTGCAGCGTTTTTTCAGATAGTTCTATATAAATACTTCCTATATTTTCTTTGAGTTGACTCATTTTAGTAGCACCAATAATAGTACTAGTAACAAACGGTAATTGATTTACAAAAGCCAACGATAATTCTGACAAGGTAATTCCGTTTTTGTTTGCAATTGATTGGTATTTTTTTACTGCTTCACTAGAACCATCTCCCATATAACGAGCTATAAATCTTGGAAATAAATTTCCTCGAGATCCTTCAGGACTTTTTCCATCTAAATATTTACCAGATAGCACACCCTGCGCTAAGGGTGAATATACCAATAAACCAATAGCTTCTCTCATTGAAACTTCAGACATCCCAACTTCATACCCTCTATGAATCATAGAATACGAATTTTGGATGGTAACAGGTCTTGCTAGATTATTAGCAGTAGCCGTTTGTAGATATTTCATAGTACCCCAAGGTGTTTCGTTAGAAAGACCAATAGCTCTTATGATCCCTGATTTTACAAAAGCAGTAAGTGTTTCTAAAATCTCTAAATGATTTTCTGCTTCTTTTGTAGCGGTTTGATATGGGTAATCTCTAACGCCAAAACAATTAACCCCTCTAGATGGCCAATGTAATTGGTATAAATCTAAATAATCTGTTTGTAATCGTTTTAAACTCTCTTCTATGGCTTCTGTAATATTTTGTTTTGTAAAACCACCGGTTCTAATATGTTTTGTATAATCTCCACCACCAGCAATTTTACTAGCTAAAACTACCTTGTCTCTATTCCCTGTTTTCTGAAACCAGTTTCCAATAATTCGTTCTGTATCTGCATAGGTTGCAGGAGTAGCGGGTACTGGGTATAGTTCTGCCGTATCAAAGAAATTGACCCCTTGATCTAAAGCATAGTCCATTTGTTCAAAAGCTTCTTCTTGGGTGTTTTGATTCCCCCAAGTCATCGTTCCTAAGCATATTTTTGAAACTTTAATAGTTGTTTTAGGCAGTGTTGTGTATTTCATATTTTATTTTTAAACCTAATATGATTCGCTTTAAAGCGAATCATATTAGATAGTAAGATTAATATTACTGCGTTAAATATAAGAATATTCTCTAAGAAAGAATTGCTTTAATACCAGGTAATGTTTTTCCTTCTAAAGTTTCTAACATAGCGCCACCACCCGTAGAGACATAACTTACTTTATCTGCAAAACCAAATTGTTTTACTGCCGCAACAGAATCCCCTCCTCCAACTAAAGAAAAAGCACCGTTTTGGGTTGCTCTGTCTATAGAATTACCAAGTGCAATTGTTCCTTTAGAAAAAGTTTCTAATTCAAAAACACCTAAAGGACCATTCCATAAGATGGTTTTACATGAGTTAACAACCTCATCAAAAATAGCTTGAGATTTTGGTCCGGCATCTAATCCTTGCCAGCCATCAGGTATTTTAGTGACATCTACAATTTGAGTAGCTGCATCATTGGAAAAGTCATCAGCCGCTACTACATCTACAGGTATATGAATTTGAACATTTTTTGCTACTGCTTTTTCTAATATTTCTAGAGCCAAATCCATTTTATCATCTTCACAAATAGAATCCCCAATACTACCGCCCTGAGCTTTTACAAAGGTGAAAGTCATACCCCCACCAATAATTAAATGATCTACTTTATCTAAAATATTCTCAATAACAGTTATTTTAGAAGATACTTTTGCACCTCCTAATATTGCTAAAACAGGTTTTTCGCTTGTATTTAATACCTTATCTATACTTTCAATTTCTTTGGCCAGTAAACTCCCAAAACACTTATTTTCTGAAAAATACTTTGCCACAATTGTTGTAGAAGCATGCGCTCTATGTGCAGTACCAAAAGCATCATTTACATAAATATCGCCATTTTTAGAAAGTTGTTCAGAAAACCCTTCATCACCGGCGGTTTCTTCTGCATAAAACCGAAGATTTTCAAGCAATAAAATTTCTCCATTTTGTAAGTTCCTGACAGCTTCTATTACTTTTTCTCCAACACAATCATCTACAAATTTGACTTGAACCCCAATTACTTGAGCTATTTTTTCAACAATATGTTTCAATGAATAAGTAGCATCTATTCCTTTTGGTCTTCCTAAATGAGACATCAAAACTACAGAACCACCATCTTCTAAAATCTTCATAATTGTAGGCTTAGCTGCTTCTATTCTGGTAACATCAGTTACTTTTAAATCCTTATTTAAAGGCACATTAAAATCTACACGTATTAATGCTTTTTTATTTTTAAAACTGAAGTCGTATATGGTTTTCATTATTAATATTTTGAACAAAAATAACTAATTAAAGGGGTTCATAGAAATTGAAAACTGAAAAGTTAATAT
>TARA_B110000211_G_scaffold5261_1_pt1 | contig 11184 bp, 8 predicted proteins | sample TARA_B110000211 | Tara Oceans TARA_B110000211 (sample SAMEA4397516) | marine metagenome | biome: Polar Biome; feature: [DCM] deep chlorophyll maximum layer (ENVO:01000326); material: water (ENVO:00002006), including particulate matter (ENVO:01000060) such as... | depth 30 m
CAAAAGCAGTGTTTAAAAACACATCTTAAGCCGGAAGACCTTGTGGGTGCGACTTTATTTTTGGCTTCCAATGCCAGCCGTATGATGACCGGTCAAGCCATAGTAGTGGATGGTGGTGTAGTGGTGACTGGCTAATGCAATGGAAAAATACACAAGGTGTCTCATGGGTGGCTGTAGACTGGGGCACTAGTAATTTACGTATTTGGCTAATGTCACACGATAGCCAAGTGATAGACCATAATAGCAGTGATCAGGGCATGGCGACCTTAAATAGCGCCGCTGAATTTGAGCAAGTGCTATTTGAGTGTTTAGAAACATTACTTGGCGATAGTGACACGTTACCCGTGGTTTGTTGTGGCATGGTGGGAGCCAAACAGGGCTGGCAAGATGCAGGCTATTCTGCAGTGCCACACAACCCATTGCAGTATCAAAAGCTGGATACTTTGCCTACCACACACAGCCAGTTAGCGGTGTGGGTGCTACCAGGCTTATGCCAACTGCAACCTGCCGATGTCATGCGCGGTGAAGAAACTCAAATAGCGGGCGTTTTATGTCAGTATAAAGATTTTACAGGAGTGCTGTGTTTACCTGGCACACATAGTAAATGGGCACTTTCTCAGGCAGGAGAAGTGGTGTCTTTTAATACCTTTATGACAGGCGAGTTGTTTGCGTTGTTATCAAAGCAATCGGTGCTGCGCCATTCCGTCATTGATGACCAGTGGAGTGATGAGGTGTTTCAGCAGGGAGTGAGTGATGGCTTTAATAATCCTTCACAATTTACCGGTGCGCTTTTCTCTGTAAGGGCTAAAGACATATTAGGCAGTGGTGCTACGCAGTTTGGTAAGGCCCGTTTGTCAGGTTTGTTAATTGGCATTGAGCTAGCGGGTACTCAGCAATGGTGGCAAGGACAAAAAGTGATGTTATTAGGTGACAGCCAATTACAGTCATTATATAAATTAGCCATGCAACAGATGAATATCGACGTGGTTTTGATGGACGCAACACAAATGACTTTGGCAGGTTTAACCGCTGCCTACGAACAACAAGGGTAATATAATGTCCAGAAACTTGATGGCTATTTTACGCGGTGTAACGCCAAACGAAGTGGTAGCCCTAGGTGAGCAGCTTGTACAAGCTGGAATTCATCAAATAGAAGTGCCACTTAATTCTCCAAATGCATTAGCAAGTATCGCCAAATTACACAAAGCTTTGGGCGAGCAGGCATTTATAGGTGCGGGCACAGTCCTCAGTGTGGTTGATGCTAAGGCTGTTTATGCCCATGGTGGTGAATTTATAGTTTCGCCAAACTGTAACCCTGATGTGATTAAAGCCACTAAAGATATGGGTCTGATGTCTTATCCTGGTGTGCTTACACCTACTGAGTGTTTTGCAGCACTTGATAGTGGTGCAGATGTATTGAAGCTGTTTCCAGCCTTTTTGTTGGGTGTGAATGGTTTTAAGGCCATTCAAGCGATATTGCCTAAACATGTAAAATGCTTCGCTGTGGGTGGTATTGGTAGTGATGATTTTGCCCAATGGCGCCAAGCTGGAATAGCTGGCTTTGGGTTGGCATCCAATCTTTATTCTCCAGGTGATAGCCCACAACAAATGGCCCTAAAAGCTAAAATTTTAGTCAATGCATGGGATAACACTTTGTGACTCCCAACCTTTGCGTAGCTAGTAATGTGTTTGATGAGCGAGTATGCCAATTGGGCGAAGGTCCCTTATGGCATCCTATACAGCAGCGTTGGTATTGGTTTGATATCTTGCAAAGTAGATTATTAGCAAAAGATACACAAGTGGACTCTCTCCAAAGGCACTATAGCTGGCAATTTGATGAAATGGTGTCAGCGGCTGGGTGGCTAGATGAGCACATGCTGCTCATTGCCAGTGAAACAGGTCTATATAGCTTTGATACCCGCAGCCCCAATTCAAATCAGGCAAGCAAGCGATTAGTTGTAGCTCTAGAAGCAAATAACCCGTTAACAAGGTCAAACGATGGCCGCAGCGACCCATGGGGTGGCTTTTGGGTAGGCACTATGGGCAAAAAGGCCCAACAAGGTTTGGGGTCTATTTATCGGTATTATCAAGGACAGCTGAGACAGCTAGTCACAGACATTACCATCAGTAACGCCATTTGTTTCGCGCCAGATAAAGCCTGTGCTTATTATACCGACACCCCTAGCCAAAAAATTATGCGGCAAGCTTTAGATGCGCAAGGCTGGCCTGTAGGTGACGCTAGTGTATGGGTAGATTTACGAGCCCAAAACCGTAACCCAGACGGGGCAGTGGTAGATGCCCATGGCAACCTATGGAATGCACAATGGGGTGCAAGTGAAGTGGTGTGTTATAACTTAGAAGGTGAGGCGATTCTTCGTGTGGCCTTTGGGGCCAAGCAAATAAGCTGTCCAGCATTTGGTGGGCCTGATATGAATGTATTATTAGCTACCAGCGCCGCTGTTGATGCTAGTGCAGAAGATAAACATGCAGGCATGACATTTACGGTCGATCTTACATTGGACAATGCAGGTATAAATGTTTCTGGCCTGCCTGAGTACCGCGTGGAGTTATAATATGAGCACTGATTTATCATCAAACCTTTTTTCTTCTACAAAAGCTACCAAACCAACACTTGGCACTTGTTATTACCCTGAACAATGGCCCAGGGAAAAATGGCAAGAAGATGCGCAACAGATGGCGCAGCTAGGGTTAACTTGGGTGCGTATTGCTGAATTTTCATGGGGGGTATTAGAACCCACACCTGGAGATTTACAGTGGCAATGGCTAGATGATGCCATAGATGTATTGGGCCAGGCAGGACTCAAGGTAGTGCTTGGCACACCCAGTGCCACACCTCCCAGATGGATGCTGGATAAATGGCCCGATATGCTAGCTTGCGATGAGCATGGCCATGCTAAAAAATTTGGTTCACGCAGGCACTACTGCTTTAGCCATCTTGGCTATCGTGAAGAGTCTGTGCGCATGGCTGAATTAATGGCCAAACGTTATGGTAACAACCCTTACATACACGCATGGCAAGTTGATAACGAGTATGGTTGCCATGACACGACTTATTCATACAGTGACGCAGCCGAGAAGGGCTTTCGGGTCTGGTTACAGCAGTGTTTTACCGATATTAAAACACTCAACCAAGCCTGGGGTAATGTTTTTTGGTCGATGCAATACAACAGCTTTGATCAAATAGAGCTGCCCAATGCTACGGTAACTGAGGCCAACCCAGCTCACCACATGGCTTATCGTCGTTTTAGTTCAGACCAGGTGTGTGCTTTTAACCTGGCCCAAGTGCAAGTGATTAAAGCGCATTCCAAAGCCCCTGTAAGCCATAACTTTATGGGCCGTATTACCGATTTTGACCACGTTGCTGTGGCGCAAGATCTAGATTTTGTCACTTGGGATAGCTATCCCTTAGGTTTTTTAGAAGATCGTGTAAACGCTAACACTTCACACCAGTGCCAGTATGAACGACAAGGTGATCCAGATTTTCAAGCCTTTCATCATGACTTGTATCGTGGTGTGGGTAATGGTCGCTGGTGGGTGATGGAGCAACAGCCAGGGCCAGTAAACTGGGCGCCCTATAATCCTGCGCCTTTGCCCGGCATGGTGCGCTTGTGGAGCTGGGAAGCATTGGCTCATGGGGCTGAGGCGGTGTGTTACTTTCGCTGGCGCCAAGCACCTTTTGCTCAAGAGCAAATGCACTCAGGTTTATTGCGCCCAGATTCAAGCCAAGCACCGTGTTATGAGCAAGTGCGTCAACTTGCACAAGAGATCGAGAAGTTCCCCATCAGCAAAGGTAAGGTGAATGTGGCTTTAGTCTTTGATTACCATGCTCAGTGGGCCTGGGAAATTCAACCACATGCAGCTAATACAAGCTATTTTGATTTGGTTTTTGACTGCTATAGAGCGCTACGAAAGCAAGGCTTGTCAGTCGATATTTTACCACCATCCATGCTGCAGTCACCCACGTGTTGTGATCAGTATCAGCTCATATGGGCGCCAGGGCTAATGCATATGAATAGTCCTTTAAAACAAACACTAAGCCAAGCCAAAGGCCATGTAGTGTGGGGGCCGCGAAGCGCTGCTAAAACCCAACAGATGGCTATACCAGTGCCGCTGCCACCCAGTGTTGCTGCTTTGCCTGTGACTGTGCTGTCGTGTGAAAGCTTACGCCCAGATAGACCCATAGCCCTAGATAAGGGAGGCCATGTGATCAATTATCGTGAAATTTTGAGCATTGATAACACTGGAGGCAATGTACTTGAACACAGTAAAGATGGCGAGCCGGTGTTAGTGCAGCAGGGCAAGCAATTGTATTTATCAGCTTGGCTAGACCAAAGTGCTTGGCAGCGGGTGGTGCAAAATGTCTGCAATATGGCAAATATCACTACCCATGAAATGCCAGAAGGGGTGCGCCGTCGTGACACTCAAACCCACAGTTTTTGGTTTAACTATGACAATAATTCTCACCAAGTGGATGCACATACCATAGAGCCAGGTGGTGTGTTAATCCAATGAGCCTGCGGCCTTGTGCTAAAGCCCCAGATGGTAGTGACATCATCTGCGTCACTATTGGTGATGACCAGCTACAAGCCACAGTAATAAGTTTTGGTGCCTGCCTAAAAGATTTACGTTTAAAAAACTTTGATTACCCACTGGTGCTTGGGTTTAAAGACATTGAAGACTACCTTACCAATGCCGCTTATTTAGGCGCAGTAGTAGGGCGCAATGCCAACCGTATTGCCTATGGGCAATGTGTATTAGAAGACCAACCTCTAAACTTTACTATGGGAGCTAATGACCAGCATCAACTGCACGGAGGCCCCCAAGGTAGTAGCTTTCGTAACTGGCAATTAGTGTCTGAAACAGCTAACCAAGTCGTGTTAAAAGACAATCTACCCCATGGGCATATGGGGTTTCCTGGCAACTTGGCAGTACAAATCACCTACACAGTTGAGCATAATGTGTTGGATGTAAAAATTGAAGCCAGCACCGATCAAACGACCTTATGCAACTTTGCCCTACACAACTATTTCAACTTGGATAACTCTTTGAACTTGAGTCACCATGTTTTAACTGTGGGAGCTGCAACCTATTTGCCCACTGATGTAACGGGCATCCCAACGGGGCATGAAACTTTGGTGGCCCATACAGAATTTGATTATCGGCATGGGAAATGCCTTGAAAATCTTTGCATTAACTCGTCTTTAGACCATAATTTCTGCATTGCCAATAAAGCTGGCGTTGAGCGACCCTCAGCTCACTTGAAATCGCGTAGTTCGGGTGTGAGTCTAGAGTTATTTAGTACTGAGGCAGGCTTACAGATTTATGACGCTGCTCATGTCGATGTGTTGGCGCATAAAACCTTGCATGGGCGCAGGTATGGCCCTTGTTCAGGCCTCGCTATGGAACCCCAGGGGTGGCCCAACGCAGCTAATGAAAGCGCATTTCCCAGCACTATTTTGTACCCAAGTGAGCTATATTCCCAAACAACACGCTACCAGTTCGATACCTTTATTGTTTAACTTCTGCACAGTTAATTTAATATAAGCCTTTTTAATACAATCTTTAAGTGTGGATATAAACCAGTGGTTAACAATACATGCAGTTTAGATGGAGAAAGCAGTTTACAACGGTCCTAAACCTTTGTATCATCCGCACGCACTGACCTAAAGACTAGGTCGATTTTTTCTAGGACTATAGCTCAGTTGGTTAGAGCGCATCGTTGACATCGATGAGGTCGGCGATTCGAATTCGCCTAGTCCTACCATATTGCGTAACAAAACAGCCCCTAACGGATCACGCCGAGGGGCTGTTTTTGTTTGTGAAAAGGCGTGGTAGCAGGTTGGTAGCAAATGTGTTTTTATTCAGCATGCTTGTGCTGACCTTGAGTCGTCATCTGTTCTAGCGCATTGACCTGGTCTATGTCTAATCTTGCGCACTTGGTGTAGTCGCTTATTCCAACAAAAAATCAAATATTCTTCATTTTAGACATGTTAGGGTAGTTAGTAACGACTGTAAAACACAGTAATGCTTGGGCCTTCAGGACTCTATATCGTCAAACTCATCCGCTTAAAATTTCTCACACCCGCAAAAGCTGGGGCCTCAATAATAGATCAATCAACATCAAGTCCCAGGCCTGCTTTTTTGAGCGCAGAAACGTGTCCATTAGAGCCTAATTGAAAGTGATCAACACCTTGGATGAGAAAATCACTAATGGGAATAGGTATTTCAAAATAACGACTGTTGGCATCGGCTAGGGTTAGGTGAAGATTACTAATAATGAGTTTTCCGAGTCACCAACGGGTATAATCTTCACCATCAAATACATGTTGAACTAATTTATGAAACTGACATTGGGCAAAGCACTGCGGAAAGGCTTTATTAAGCGGTTGAGAATACTGGGCCGTTCCGCTGATGACCAAGTTGTACCTGTTCAGGTAATGGATCGGGATGACGAAGTCGAGCCTTTTGATGACATAGACAAGCGGCTTTCTTTACCAGGTACTGATGCTCAAGACCTACCATCAGACCAGTTACAATCTATTATCCAACTATTTACCCAAGGACATCTGCAGCAAGCATTGGTTAATGCAACTAAAACGTTGGAGGAATTTCCAAATTCGGCGGTTCTTTATAATATTGCTGGGGCTTGTTATGCGGGTTTGATGCAATTTGATGCGGCTATAGTTAGTTATACGCAGGCACTAACGATCGATGCTAGTTACGCTAAAGCTCATAATAATATAGCCATTGCTCTTAATGCTAAAGGTGATTCACAGGCAGCTCTCGCGAGCTGTGAGCGGGCCTTAGAGATTGATCCTGACTATGCCGATGCCTACAATAATATGGCTAATATCCTAAAGGGTAGGGGAGAGTTGGACGCTGCAATAAATAGCTATACAAACGCACTTAGAATTACGCCAGACGATGCTGAGATCTTCAATAATATCGGCATTGCCCTGAGTGCTCAGGGTGACTTTGGGGCTGCGATAAAAAGTTACAAGCAGGCTCTAATACTCAAGCCCCATTACGCTGAAGCCTATTTGAACATAGGAGCAGTATTGCAGAATATTGGTGACTTAGGTGCGGCAATAGACAGCTACCAACAGGCTCTTTATATTAACCCTAATTATTTTGAGGGTCACCATAATATGGGGACAGCTCTAATGACAAAAGAAGATGTGGAAGGAGCCATAGATAGTTTCGAAAAGGCTCTCAAAATTGAACCCAACTATGCTAATGCATATTACGGTAAAGGCAGTGCTTTAGTGGATAAAGGGGCTGTCGATGCAGGTATAGAAAGTTATGAAATGGCTTTAAAAATTAACCCTGATCATTCAGCTGCCCGAACTCATAAGTTGCATCAACAATCGCATATTTGTGACTGGGACGCTGTTGAGAAGGATAGGCATTTGATTGCTAGTTTGGGATTATCAACTGACTCTGTCGAACCCTATGCTCTTCAGTCGCTCGAAGATGCGCCTGATAGACATCGGTTAAGATCCGAGAGCTTTGTGAAGAAAAAATATGGATATAAATTATCTTCCTTGCCTAGGGCTCAGCCTTTAAAACAACCACAACGCTTGCGTATTGGTTATTTTTCAGCAGATTTTCATACACACCCTGTTGCCTATTTACTGGCTAAAGTCCTTGAAATCCACGATCGTAAAAGTTTTGAAGTTTATGGGTACTCTATTGGGCCTTCTAAAAACGACGACATGCGACAGCGCCTTATTAAAGCGTTTGATGTTTTTACTGATGTTAAAGATATGAGTGATGATGAGATTGCACTGAAGGCGAAGCGAGACAAAATCGATATTGCAATCGACTTAACTGGATACACTCAGCATTGTCGACCCGGTATTTTCTTTTATAGGGCTGCGCCAATCCAAATTAATTACCTAGGTTTTTCTAGTACTATGGGGGCTGACTTTATTGACTATATTATTGCTGACCCCGTCCTCATTCCAAGAGACCATGAGCAATATTACAGTGAACAGGTACTTAGACTGCCAAATACCTTTATGCCCACTGACAATACCCGGGAAATATCTGCATGCCAAATAACTCGGGCTGATGTGGGTTTGCCTGATGAAGCTTTTGTATTTTGTTGCTTTAATAATAACTTCAAAATTTCGCCTCGTGAATTTGACATCTGGATGCGAGTTCTCACTCAGGTTGAGGGCAGTGTGTTGTGGCTACGTAATTCAAATACTTGGTCTGAAAGGAACTTACTGGCGCAGGTTAAGAAGCGTGGCGTTGACCCGTCCCGCCTTATTTTTGCTGGCAGGGTGCCGATGGATGAGCATCTAGCTAGGCAAAGGCTAGCTGATCTTTTTCTTGATACCTTTGCCTATAACGCGCATACCACAGCATCTGAAGCTCTCTGGGCGGGTCTGCCAGTGATTACAAAGGCAGGCAAGGGATTCTCAGCGCGAGCTGCCGCAAGTCTTTTAACAGCCATTGAACTGCCTGAGTTAATTACTGAAACTGAGCAGGACTATGAGGCATTAATTCTCCACTTAGCCAGTCACCCTGAACGTTTAACACAGGTTCGGGAAAAGCTAACAAATAATCGGCTAACAACGCCTTTATTTAATACTGCGCTTTATACAAGACACCTAGAAGATGGCTATCAACAGGCTTATCAACGGTATTATGATGGCAAACCTGCGCAGGCAATATCTGTACTTGACCTCAGTTAGATAGCCGCCTATCCCTTTAATCATAAATGGATTTAGTCATACCACTTTTGAACCGAACTAAAACTTTGTATTTGGTGCTCTGGAAAAGTGTGGAATTCATTTTTAGGGTAGGTCTATATTGTTGTGGGTAAGGGTGAGTCACTTGAAGCAGCGGCATTACCCATAAGGCGTGGATTGGGCTCAGTACCAAGGCGATGCACTAAGGTGAGGGGCCAAGGTCATTCCTCAAAATTCAGGCAAGCCAAAATTAAACCCGTCTCCTAAGCCTTCTAAGTTCGAATTAAGAACTATTACCATGTGCGAACGGCTCAATGTCGGTTGTTATCAAGTGAGCCAAAGGTGTTTTTCTTAGTCAAGATTAATGGTCATACTAATAAACCCTCCCCTATTTACCACTCTGTAGCACTAGTATTTATACTAGTTATCGTACAAACGCGCAGTTTCGGTGTATGTTTGTGTGGGTATTTATGTTTTTTGTGTTTCTCGTGAGAGTTTGTGCCTGTGGTGCTTGCGTTGTTGAAAATATATAGGAGTGGTGCCGTGAAGAACTTAGGTTACGCCTTGTTAGCTGCCACTATGGCCATTTCTAACATGGCCATTTCTTCAAGTGTCTATGTACCACCAGAGCAAAGCATAGCCTCAGCGCCTCTATCTAATGCCTCTTTATCTAAGTCACTCATCACCCACTATAAAGGTAAAATTATTGCACAAACCCAACAGCATCAGTGGCGAGGTGTGACTATTAAGTGCATTCAAGGTACTGTCCTCATCAGTACTATGGAATGGCCGCAAGAAGGTAAGGTTTCGGCAATGTTTACCTATGCAGGTAAATCGGCCAATATTATGGGCACACTTTATCAAGGCTCAAATAGTTTTGAAGGCCATCAAAACCTAAATGATGAGGTGATACTTCATTTAAAAGGCGCCGTTAAGGAAGGCAGTGCAGACGGTTCAATTTGGTTTGAACTTAACGTCAACGGTCAAGGTGCTAATGGTTTGTGTGTTTCTAATTTTACAGTCTACCCTGGTGGTCAGTTTTTAGGATCGTGATCGGTGTTGATAGTCTTGGTTAAACCTAACTGGTTTGTGAGCTCATTGTGGGCATTGATTGCTTTTTACTCACTCAGTATTGTCACTGTTATTTATCCAAAATTTATCAAAATTAACTAGATAATAACGACAAATAAATAGGCCTCATAACCACCACACCAGAACAAGATAGGGCCTTAAAGGTTTATGTCTGAGGGTGGTTTGCCTAATATTTACACCTAGACTTATGCCTCAATGCTGCATATTATTGCGTAACCAAGGAGAGGCATAATGTACCTATCAGAAATTAATACTTATCCCATTAAGTCTACCCACCCCATAACTATGGAAGCAGGGTACTTATTTTTAACAGGCATTGGTTTTGATCGCAACTGGATGCTGATAGACGCCGATAATACGATGTTAACTTCGCGAAAACACCCTAAGTTATTGCATGTTTTTAGCCATGTTGAAGGCTCCAATTTACGCGTCGTGTTGCCCCAACAAGACTTCCTTTTACCCTTAGTTCCGCAGCCCTGTGAGCCAGTTTTGGTTAAGCATTGGGGCGAAACTCGGGTGCCTGCCTGGCCACAAAATGTGGCACTAGATGCCGCCCTAAGTGATTATCTAGGGCTAGCATGTCGCCTGGTATATAGTGCTAATTTACAGTCGCAAGACCTTATTGAGACCGCTTCTTTTGCTGATGCGCAGCCTTTGTTGCTCACCACCACGGCTTCACTAGCAGCCTTAAATGTGCGCTTAGATGAGACTATAGGTATGGAGCGCTTTCGCACCAATTTGGTGGTGAGCAATCTCATAGCAGACGTAGAAGATGATTGGAAACGCATTCGTATTGGCGCCTGCGAGTTAACGGTTTCATACCCTTGCAAACGGTGTGTGTTGACCACTATAGATCCACTGACCTTGATTCAACATGAGCAACAAGAGCCTTTGCGTACACTAGCTCAATATCGCCGTTTAGATACGGGTGGTGTTGGTTTTGGTATTAACCTTACGGTGTCTTTAGCCGGCCCCATCGCCATTGGGGATACCGTTGAAGTTTTGGAATAGAGGGTGAAGTCTAGACTAACGGGGCTACAACCGCCGTATTGAACATTTTAATGCCTTTAAAATGAACAGGAATGATAAAAAATGTATTATTTTAAACACTATGTAACGCTATTGACCGCCACTGGATCGCACAGCCATAAGCCATATTATTGCGCTGAGGGAGACTGTTCTGGGCTATCAACTTTGTGCTGCAGGTTGTTTAAATACAGTAATAATTCAAGACGTAGCAATGATTTCGTGGCTAAATTGGCTAAAGCGGCTAAAGTGGCTTGCTGGCTAAGGCTAGTTGTATGATGATGACGGACTCTGAATTGGTTTTGGTTAAGGTGTTTAATGCTGAGGGTCAAGCTCCCATTGTGCT
>TARA_B110000211_G_scaffold90126_1_pt1 | contig 11184 bp, 15 predicted proteins | sample TARA_B110000211 | Tara Oceans TARA_B110000211 (sample SAMEA4397516) | marine metagenome | biome: Polar Biome; feature: [DCM] deep chlorophyll maximum layer (ENVO:01000326); material: water (ENVO:00002006), including particulate matter (ENVO:01000060) such as... | depth 30 m
TCTTCTTCTTCATCTAAATCGTTGTTTTGTTCTTCATCGTCTTCTTCATCGTCATATTCTTCATCTTCATCTTCCTCATCATCATTTTCTTCATCATCATTTTCTTCATCTGAATTTTCGCCACCCTGTTGTGTATGATATTCTAATAGTTCTGTTTTTAATTGATCATGTAATTCATTAACTAAAAAGATAGCTTTGTCATCAACTGGTTTTCCTATATTTAAATCTAATGATTCTAATTTTGATGGATCTGTTATACGTTCATTTATGTCTCTCAATACTTTAACTGGTAATTTAGATATGGTACTATTTAATGGATTAAATATTTTATGGCACATATTACCATATGAGACTTGGCTATTTTCATATATTATTTTATTTGATTGAGCTACTATAGCTCCTAAGGCTGAATAGAGAGTTGTTTGTTTATTATTGGCATCCGGTGTATCAGGTGTATCATTCGTATCGGATAAAATATTTCCCATTATATAGAATATCATAGAAAATATTTACTATGAATATACTGTTTTGCGGTACATTCGTCAATTTTTGCATACAGCATTAAATATCGAACAATGTGTACGAGGTGTTTATCAGTTGAAATTAAAAATATGATATTTTTTGAAGAGTTTTCGTATAGTATACGTGGTATTGTTTCTAATGTATACGATATTGATTTATTTACTTTTTTATTTGTTAAATTAATAACCCCATTTATTTTAAACTTTTTTAAAACTGGATATGATTTATAATCTGAAATCCACAATCCCGGATATAATTCAAAATACATATTATATATTTTTAATTATTATTTAATATTTATAATGTGTTTCATAAAAATAATTAGTTCTAACGCCCACACCCACATCCAGATTTTGTTTTAAGTGTGTTTATTTTTCTATTATATATATATGAAGTACAACCTTTCATAAAATATATTTTTTCAGCCGTAGGTCGTTCATTAATTTTAGTAATTATTATAGTTCTCAGGGTTGGTGAGAGCTTATAAAGTGTAATTAATTGATTTAAGTTCGCCATTGTTGTACTATCCATTATACTAATATGTTAGATTTTTAATATAATAAATCTTTAGTAACATTACTAAAAATAAGTGTACTAGCTAGTATTACTATTACTAAAAATGCTAATATTAATAATATTAATGCTGTGGTTGCTAATTTCGAGTTTTTATATAATGTATTATAATTAAAAGGTTTCCCTTTACATAACTTTTCTTCTTTCATATCAGAACAGGTTATTTGTTGTCTCTCCGGTATTAATTCTCGTATACCAAATATTGCAACACTACTTACAAAAATACCTAATAATATACCACTAAGAAATTGTTGAATAGTAGTAATAAATAAATTATCTGTTGTTGTATATAAAAATAATAAGTTTGTTAAAAATGCTAATGTTGGAACGGTTAATAAAAACTTATTTGTGAATATTGCCATCGTATCTGATCCTTTTCGAAACTCAGTATTATACGTATTTAAAAAGAATAACGTGCCTCCAAAAATAATAATAAATGAAATATATATTGCAATTTTCAATGGAGCCTCAAAATTACTAATTAACGATATTACAATAACCACTATAACTAATAAATAATAAAGACCGCTTAATATATCTAATCCCGTACTATTTCCCGTTTTAATTTTTTCATTATTAAAATTAGAATATATTTGTCCAAAGGTTAATCCAATAATATATGAAAATATAAATAAAATTGACGATTTACTATTTAATTCACTTAAATAACTATTAAATAAATAAATAATTGAACCAAATAATAACACTCCCATAAAATCATACTGAATATTACTATAACATGTTATTTCCTCCTCGTCTTTGGTTATCATTAATTTTTGTAATAATTTTGTAGCAAAATACCCCAATAGGATCATCGAAATAACAGTTTTAAATGATGAACTGCTATAACTATCATATCCAATCCTTTGATCAGAATCATTGTTCATTATATATTTATTAATATATAAAAAAATGATAGTTCAGTAAGTTTAAAGATTTATAGATAGATATATAAAGATATGTTAAATATAAATTTCGAAAAATATAAAAACTCTTTTATTGAAGAGGACTCTATACAAAAAATAAAAGGTAATAAAAATAATTGTGCCTTTTGTAATAATTATAATATTATTCAAGAAGCTGGTAATCGAATTTGTAAAGATTGTGGTAGAATTGATGGCATTGTCCTTGACGCTCAACAAGAATGGCGATATTATGGCGTCTCTGATAACAAATATTCTTCCGATCCTACCAGATGTGCACATTCATCAAATTCATTATTTGATGAAGTTCAGTTTGGTGGTATTATGAAAGGGTATGGTAATGAAAAATATCGAAGATTGTTAAAATGGAACTCAATTCAATATAAAGTTAAAAGTTTGATGGGTATCTGTAAACGAATTCAAGATGCTTGTAAAGAAGGAGAAATACCATATTGTGTAACAGATAAAGCCAATTTTATGTATAAAATGGTCAGTGAAAATGTAATTAAACGAGGAATATCTCGATCAGCCTTAATTGCTGCCTGTGTATATTATGCTTGCAAAGATAAAAATATTCCAAGAAAGCGACGAGAGATATCGGACTTATTTGATCTGAGTATTTCACGTATGACAGTTGGTTGTAATGTATTTAAACAAATTATGTTTTCTAAAAATGCCAACTTTGTTAATAATTTAACGCCATCTACTGTTGTGGAGTTTATTAAAAGAAATTGTATTCTGTTAAGCATTGATAATAAATATCGCGATATATGTTTATATATCGCTGATATTGTTGATAAATTGGGTCTTGTAATGGATAATATTCCTTCTTCTATCTCAGTTGGATGTATTTATTTAATGTGTCAAAACTTTGATTTAGATATTAATAAAAAAGTAATTGCAGCAAAATGTAATATTTCTCAAGTAACTATTTCTAAAACATTCAAAGTCTTAAATGAATATAAAAAATATTTACTACCCATTCAGATTTAACTATTATATATAAAAAAAGTTTCTCGTTTTTTAGTTCTAATATTATCTAACTGTTCTTTTGCATCATAATTTATATTTCCATACGATGTTAATTCTGGTAATTTGTGGAGTGGTATATGTTTTAATAAACCTTGATAATAATTAGCGTCTTTAAAAACATTATTTATAGTATTAAAATAAGTCAAAAAATTATAATAGAACCGTAAATAATATTCAGAACAATATTTTTTATTATCAATTAATGTATAAGTTGTAGAATTTCGAAGACTCCATAAAATTAAAATTGGCTCATTATCTTTGTATACTACGACATAATTTGCCATAATATACATAAACTGTTTAAACTTTTTGAAAGTTATATTTTTATATTTTCTTTTTAATTTATTTATAAAATATGGTATATTTTCTGTTAATATTTCTAAATAATTAATTGTAATATTTTTATCAAATAATGTATTAAAAGCATAATCACCAACTATAATACTATCTTTTTTAACTATTGATAATATATATTTATGGTATTCTGATAAAATATGAGTATCATCTAATGTATGTGTTGATTCATATTTATAATTTGATTCAACTAAACCAAGTCTTTTAATTGCTTTTTCAAACACATTCATATTAATAAATGTTGGTTGGGATAAAATACTGTATAAATCAATCTTATAAAACTCTGGATGAATATATTTAATTCCATTAAATGTTTTGTATTTTAATTGATCATAATATCTTTTTTCCATATCTTCGACATCAATCATTGGAACTGTATATAATGACACTCGTGAAATATCAGCCTTAAAAGGTAAAACTCGCATTCTAATAAAATTCATATCATTCTTTTTAAAATAATCAGCAATATATTGTAAATCCTTTTTATAGTTGTATGAATAAATATCATAATCAACATAAAATAATTCCTCTTCTGAATATATTTGATATTTTAAGAATTGATTCAATGCTCGACTGCCTTTTACAACAACATCTAACTCTTTAAAACATTCTATTATTAGTGTATGAAACTTTTCTAATAGTTTTTTGGGAATGTGTTCAGTCATAATATCTTTATTTTGTTTTCTAATATCTTGTACTTTAGTATCAATATCATGAATATTGATCATTATAATAGTATATCATAAAATTATTTAATTAATTTATTTTTAATCAATAACATATCTGAAATTATATCATCAACAAATACATTTTGAAAACAAGTAAAATGATTATCATTTAATACATTTACTTTACTTCCTTTATTTAACAAAATATTAATAAAATCTAAATATCTTTTATTTGTTGTCATTAAATATTTATATAATAATATAAATAAAACAGTGTGGTAATTACATCTTTGTTTTTCTTTGTAATAACAAAATGGCACATCTGTAATATAATAAGTTAATACATGAACTTTTCCTAAAAATACTTTATATATATCATTAAAATATTGAAACTTATTTGTTGTTTTTTCCATTACTAAATTTTTAACAACTGTTGTTAATTTTTGAAACTCTGTTTGTAATTGATTATATGAAACTATTATATCTATTGAATCAATGTAATCAGTATCAATAATATCATTCATTGCTAAAATACCAGATATTAAAATATGTGGATTATTATCTAAATATTTTGGTTTTACAATTTTCAAAAATAAAGTATATACATCTTTTTCATATTTATTGATATTATTTAAATCCTTATCTTTAATTTTTATATTTTTATTAAAAAGTTTTTTCATTAATGTTTGTTCTATTTTTGCTAAATCAACATAAAAGTTTGAATTATATAATGGTGTCGAATACATATAATAAATATCAATTAGTCCAATGATCGGTAATACATATTTATATCCATCCTGTTCAACAATATATTTGTCCATATTAATTTTATATATATACATATATTTTACCATTCGGAATTCAATATAATATGTTTTTTTATGTAAAAGTGGTTGTATTTTATATGCATATTTATATTTTCTATTTAATTTATTAAAAAAGTTTTTATAAAGTTGAATAGATTTATTAAATATCGTATATACAGGCAATGTTAATTCTAACCCTAAATACAACTCTAATGCTGATCTACCAAATAATACAATATTGTTATCCTTGATAAAGTGTAACATATCATTTTTACTTTTTTGTGTTTCGTGTTGTAGTGTTTCAATATTCTCCTTTTTTTTATAATCAACGTACTTTTGTAATTTATACATATATATTTATTAATAGATATATTATATAATGGCTTGTAATATTTGTTTGAAAGAATACAAAAATATTATAAGAATTATTACTACATGTAATCATACTTTTTGTTTAGATTGTTTGTCCAAACTAAACAAATGTCCGTACTGTAGAAAAGATCTAAAGGTTGAAATATATTTTGAAAAAGAAGAAGATAAAAAGTTTGTTGCAAGTGATTTTTATTATACTGATATTGGATATTTATTTTAATTTTTAATATTTTTTTCTAAAACATTAATTCGATCACGTAATTTTAAACACATTTCGAATAACTCTTCATATGCCTCTGCCCAACCTTGCCGGATTGCCGTTTCATGTGATAATCCGGTGTCTATATAACTCTTAATATAATCTTTTGCGCGAACTCTTTCAATATATTGATCTATTTTTTCAGCATTTTCCATATAATATTTAGTAAATATTATATGTTCAATAAACAAACCATACCAGTATCTCAGAAAATATTAAATTAATGTCTTTTTACATACGTATTATACACTAAACAACTAACCACAATAATATCTCCTATGAATACTAGTAGTAAAAATACTATAATTATAGGCATTAATCTATAAATCAACCGAAGTATACAATTATTATAACAGTAATTTTTATATTGTAATTTACAAACAGGACATTCAAAATATTCAGGATAATGTGGATTTGCTTTTTTCCATTTAATAATACATTTTTTATGAAACTTATTATTACACTGTTTACATTTCCATAAATTATGTCTTCCTAAATCTTCTAAACATATGGAACACTCGGCTGGCATTTCAATTTCAAATGATTCTATATCTGGCATTATATATTAATAATTTTTTATCTGTAAATGATTTTATATTTGTACTACATTTACATCATAAAACAACTCAATTGTTTCAATTGTTTTGTCTGTTTTATTTTTTTCATCTACCCAATAATTAATATATTATTAGAAATGATAATTAAATTTTTAGATAAATATATATATATATATATATGATTAAAATAACACATAATGCTGGTTTTTTCTCGTGTTGTTCTGTAAAACTAACTAAAATTATAGAATTTATTAATTCAAATAAAAGATTACCTGATAATGTAGATAGTTCTGAACAATTTAGATTATATAAAAAAAAAGAAAGGTGTAATAAAGATATTACATTTGATTATTTTGGACATTATGAAAATGTTCCAGATGTAAATATAATACACCCTATAGACTATAATCACAATCATCAATTCAAAAATTATGCTAATTTAGATTATAAATGTATAACACCATTAATCAAAAAATATTTTTCTCCATCAACTGAAATAAATAAAATCATCAATAATATAGAAAAAAAATATAATATTGTATGTGCGAATACACTTGCTGTATATTATAGAGGAACAGATAAATTTATAGAAACACAGATAGCATCATTTAATCATTTTTATAATAAAATAATAGAAATAGTAAATATAAATAAAGATATTAATATACTACTACAAACTGATAGTGCTAAATTTATAGATTATATTAATGATAAGAATTTGAAAAATGTTGTAATTATTGATGAAAATAAAACTAGTTATACTAATAGAGGTATCCATAACGAACAATCATATAATACAAATTATCAAGATATGTTTTATTTTTTATCAACAATAATAATACTTTCAAGGTGTAAATATATAATTTGTAGTTCAGGGAATTGTTCAATGTGGATTATGTTGTATAGGGAAAATAATAAAAATGTAATCCAATATCTAAATGGAACTTGGTATAACTCGGCGTTTTAAATGTTCAAAGGTGTAAAAGATGTTATTGTGGGGATTTTTCAGGAGAACCAATATTTCCACATCCAGAAATAGAAAATGAATATTATGATAATACAGAAGACACAAAATGGAACGAATATCCTTTAATTAAAAAATATGAGGAAGATCATACTAATTGGGACAATGTGAAAAATGAAAAAGATGAAAATGAGTCAAATCTTAGACAATGTCCCTTATGTCGTAAATAATAGACAAATTAAATATAATTAATCTTAAAAATGAAACTGAAAATATAAATTAAAAATAATTAATAATAAATATGACTTATCTTATTATTAATGCATTGGATAAGTTTGTTAAAAAAGTAATTATTGGTAAGTTTGGTATTTGCGAATTTGTAGAAGAATGGAAAAAAGATATTGAATCATATGATAATATTTTTTTACAAACAAAATTCAAACAATATTTATGGGTCAGAATTAAAAATCCATATACAATTGAAATTGCTGGTGAAATTAAAAATGTTTGGATTTGTCAAATTATTAATACTGAAAAATTAAATGAATTAACTAGTGAAACAGTTGAAGAAACTGATAAACCAGAAATTGAATGTATTAATATTGTATATGCTCGTTGTGTTCGTTCAATGAAACTTTTGGATATCCGGCATCGAAAATATATTAACAAACAAAAGTTTAAAGATAATGAAATTATTTCTATTCGTTCGGTTGCTGGTAGTGGTAAAACAACTACTTTATTGGATTTAGCGAAAAAACACAAAAAAAAGAAAATCTTATATTTAGCATTTAATAAAAGTTTAATTATTGAAATTAAAAATAAAATTTATACAAAAGGAATTACAAATTTAAAACCTTGTACGTTTGATTCTCTCATGCGAACAGCATTTATTCAACATAATGAAGCTCCAAATATTGTTTATCTAAAACCACAAACAATTGGATCACTTCATCCCTGGTTTGAAGGTAAACCCTATAACATTAAAAAATATTATACAAACTGGTTTAATAAATTTTGTAAACAGTTGGAGTTCGATGATATTACTGAGTTTTGTAAACATCATTTAGGAAAACCAAAAGAGTTACTTATTACATTATGGAAAAAAGTATTAGCCAATGAGTTTCAAACATTTGATAGTATTCGTAAAATTGTTGTTATGAACAGCTGGTGTAAAAACTATATTGATAACAAATATGATATGATTTTTATTGATGAGGCACAAGATTTTGATAATTTAATGCTTCGTATTTTAATTAATGATACAACAATTCCAAAATTGTTTGTGGGTGATCCAAAACAGGCAATTTATCAGTGGAGGGGATGTATTAATGCATTTGAACATTTACCGTCTCATACATTACATGTTGAGTTTTATTCAACCTTCCGTTTAGGAGAATTGGCTTGTGAAAAAATCAGAGAAATCTTTCCAGATTGTTGGATTATATCTAAGAGTGAAAATAATACAGTAATTACATATGATACTGAACCACCAGAAAGTTATGTTTATTTATTCAGAAGTTGGAGAGGATTATTAACATCTGCTAAAACATTACAAGATATTTGGATTTATAATTATGATAGACAAATTGATTTTATTCGTAAATTACATAATAAATTACAATTCTCTAAATTATCAGATGATGAAAAGAAAGAGTTTGAAGATGATTTACCAGCATTTCTAATGAAATTATCAAAAGAAGAGTTAGAGGATTTAATTACTGACATTGATAATAATTTAGTAAAACAAAAAGATAGCAAGATTCAATTATACACAATTCATAGTTATAAAGGTTTGGAAAATGAAACTATTCGAATCTATGGTGATATTGACGATAAAGAAGAAGAAAATCTGTATTATGTTGCTTTAACACGTGGAAAAGAATCAATTATTGTTGATAAGAAAAATGAAATAATTAAAAAAAAAGAAGGTATTTTTATTAATACTGATAAAATTGTAGAAGTTTCAGAAGAAATTGAACCAAATGAAATGTATTATAAGTTACAAACATATAGACTTGAAAAATGTCGTGAATTAGATATTCCCGCATATCGGGTATTTAACAATAAAGTATTGAATTCATTATTAAAACAAAAACCAGAAACAACGAAAGAATTATTAAATATTCATGGTGTTGGTAAGAAATTTATTGAAAACTATAGTACTGATGTATTAGAAATTCTTCATTAATAATATAAATAAAGAAATAATACTACTATTATATGTAAATGACCAGAAAGAAATGGCCAAAACAATTAATGAATGATGTTTATTATAAAGAGACTAACCCTTATGGTTCTGGAAAATGTTGGCATTGTGGAAAAAAAATTGTATTTACTCAAAGAAAACATAGTGATAAATATGGTTGGCATATTGATCACTTTCCAATTGTATATCGAGATATTGAAGATCAGTTGTGCTGTGGCGTAACAGATCAACATGATATTAATAATTTAGTTCCAAGTTGTGTCTCTTGTAATATTAGTCATGAGTTTGAAGTAACACATCCGTATTATTGTAATAAAACACAACCCTATTGTAAAAAGAAATGTTTTAATAAGTTACTTATTGTATCTATTATTGGGTTTCTTACTCTATATTCATTTTCTATAACTATTTTATTTATTATTTATTATACTGGTCTTTTTTGTTAAATATTATAAATATTATAAATATAAGATATTAAGTTAATACAGATAATTATAAATGTGTAAAATTTGTAAAAGTAGTAAAGTTCATCCAGAAGAATATACAAATGTATCTATTAACACCGGAGCTAAATTAGATGGACGAGATGGATGTATCGCATATTGTTGTATAACGTGTGTCGTATGTTTTATATTAATGCCTGTCTGCGGTTTAATATGCGGTCCTATAATTTATTATATTCGGGTAATAACGGGTGATATCACTACCCCATCCCCAACATCATATCCTACGCTCCAACCAATTCAACCAACTCATTCAATAGATTTAAACTATATTAAATTATTAACAAATTGGACAAACTCATCACAAGAGTTTTACTAAAATTAAGATATTAAATAATATTAAATAATATTAAATAATATTATATAATGAATAATTTTTTATTATCAATAAAAACTTTTTTAAATAATTTAAAATGTAACATAGCAAGACTTGACCCGTGTTCATATGATTATTCAATTATAAATGATATTGTTTTTGAAACAGATCATGATTTAATGCGACAATATCGAAAAAAAGAAGATTAACAGTAGTTGGAAGTGCTATAATTATTTCCAAGTTTAAAAATCATCTGGTAACCGGTTTATATAAATATTATAATCTGCCTCAGAATATTTGATATAGTCTGAGTCGTTTGCGTATTCGGAGTCTTCTGAGTATTCAGAGTCTTCTGCCTCATATATTGTTCGACACATTGGAACCTCAAAAATAGGTTTACATTCACAGTCACATTTTTTAAAAAAATTAATTAAAAAAGAAATTAACCTCATATAAAATGTAGAATTATAATAATACCAAAACACCCAAAAAATTAAATTAAATTATATTTTATTTTGGTGGTTATAGTAGTATACTCTAAATACTTATATTTTTCAACACTCTACCTGATAAATTAATCCATCCACCACCTCGTTTGGAACTATTATTCTCTATATATTTAGTATTTTTTTGTAATATATCTAAAATATGTTCAGTGGTATATTGTTCCTTTGGTGTAATAGATAAACAACTGACAGATAATTTAGAGGAATCAATTTTATAGTCAATATTTACAGGGTTCACCATTGTTGAAACATAAATAACTTTTTCTGAGTTTGGTTTAATTAGAGATTGTGTTCGTCCAAACGCATACCATCGCTTATATTTTTTATTACCTTTGTCTCTGTTGGCTAATTCATCTTTATTTTCAACCAAATGCTTATATGTTTTTGGATTATTTTCCATAAATATATCTTCTTCAATTATACTTCCATTTTCATTATATGGAAATATAATCCATTTATCAATTCGACCATTTGTAATTGGTTTCCAACATGGTTCATCGAATAATTTAGTTTTGTGAATAAATATTTTATCACGTAGCGTTGCAACTCCATTTTTAATAATACATATGTCTTTTAATTTTTTACCATATTTATTATTTGAAAAAAAATTATCAGTTATATCT
>TARA_B110000211_G_scaffold182503_1_pt1 | contig 11146 bp, 12 predicted proteins | sample TARA_B110000211 | Tara Oceans TARA_B110000211 (sample SAMEA4397516) | marine metagenome | biome: Polar Biome; feature: [DCM] deep chlorophyll maximum layer (ENVO:01000326); material: water (ENVO:00002006), including particulate matter (ENVO:01000060) such as... | depth 30 m
GATGCCCCCCCCGCCTCCTCGGTGATCGTCGTACCCGCCACCGTGCCCACGACCACCGCCAGTTGCCGCTGCTATGCCATCGGCCGAGTCAATTGGGTTGGGTAATCTCCAGAGTCCGCCGACCTCCGCAAAAATCTCATCCCATACGTTCTCCGCACCTATGTCCCTATCAAGGCAAATTATTTTTTGATAATATCCTTCATTACGTTGTACATTTTTTACAACATCCTGTAATAAAACTGTTTTACCAATCTCAGAATCTGTATCAGATCATGTTTTATGAACTACATGAAGATGAAGTACATTCACACTTGAGGGATAATGAAAATAGCAGTTATATTCTGAAAAATTTCGGAATGTAAGGTGGCTCCCTCCCTAGATTATATTTTTGACCTTTTTTATTGAGTTTTTTAATAATGGTAGATGTTTTGCTGTATATCGCGTATAGTTTTGAGACCGTATTCCTCTTCCTTGATAATGTTATCTAAACTATAAAAAATCAGGAGTCTTTTTCCACCCCCATAACTTTCGTGATTATTAATAAATATTTTGAAATCAATGTCGCCGGCTTCCTTACGACCCAAATTGCAGACGCCTTTACTCAACAATTTCTCCCCGGATCTTTCTTCCATGAGAGGTAACTCATTTAAGGCCACCGGCCATCCGGGGGGGGGCGGTTGTCCTCAGTCCTTTTCCGGTTACCCCCTTGTCTATTTTACTTGTAGAAATATTACGCATACGCATTTATTGTTCACCTAATAAGCATACGGGGGCGCACGTTGCGAATTCACAACCCTTTATAAATTCTACAAGACCAAAATCAGTCTTCTCACGGGAAGGTCCGTAATCGCTTATTCGTATAACATGTGTAGCAATATTTCCTGAACGCTCGTCGTCGGAAACCAATGGGGGGGGGAGGCAGAGCCTACCTCAATACGAAGTTCATATCTAACCGGATTATTCGGCGTCCCGTGCCTACTTTTTGCTGGTTGAATAGTAATTGTATTCATAAATAACAATACTCCTTCTATCTCTTGTCCTCCATCATAAGATGGCAACGTCGTAAGGTCTATCCCTTCTGGCTGTTCCTTAATAGTTAGTGCCCATTCTTTTACCACTGATCCGGTCACGGTCATATGTGTGGGGAGCAGACGTGTCACGACCGAAGTTTCGTTCAGGTGCGGAGGATGCGAGCACTATAGAGGTTGGGTTTTTACTTGCCGCCCCCCCCACCATTCAAAACAGCAATGTATTTCCAAGTATCTTTTTGCCAAATACACTATTTACATCGACTTTACGACCGGTTTTGGATTAACAATTTTTGAATACATTTTATATACTATAATTAAATATTTTTATTAGTATTCATAAATAAGTATAAAAAAAGTATTAATTATCTTTTTATAGTTATAGTCATATGGAAACCCAAATTATAAATACAGAAATAATAAATAATAGGTCTTGTATAAATAACGATATCGAAATTCCAAAGGAAAAAAGTTATATTAATTTATTATCGTATATTGATATGAAACCTCGTAAGGTATATATTGTTAAGAATATTAATTCAGGGAGTTACAATATGATTTACACTTTATCTACATTAAAAGATAAAAGTGCTGGGAAAAAAATTATACTCCGGTTATCTAAAGTAACGGAAAGCACAACAAGTATAAAAATGGAATTGAGGGGCATTAAAATTCAACATAGATTAAGTAATACAAATTCCAATATTGGATTAGTAATAGATTATGGGAGGTTAATTACTAAAAATGATAATTGTCATCAAGAATATTCTATTTTAGAAAAATATGGGGTTTCCATGAAATTTCTATTAGAAAAAAATAATTATTATGAAAACATAATGGTCCCTCTAAGATTTATTAAAAAATTTATAGAAGCTGTCCATATTATACATAAAAATAATTATGCCCATTTAGATTTAAAACCTAGTAATATTCTTCTTAGAAATATATTTAGGAACCGCAAAATAATTACAGATTTGGATTTCGCGCTTATAGATTTTGGAGCAATACGTAGTTTTACAAATGATAAATCTAAATTTATAAAAAGACAAATGGCTTCGGCGGCTTTCTCCCCACCCGAGTTAATTAATAGAAAATATGGTAAAAAAAGTGATGTTTGGGCAATAGGTGTCATATCATATCTGACTATACTAAATAAATTTTTTTTTAAAGCAAATGGTCTAAAACTATTTATAAATGAAAATCATAATATTATAGAAAATAATATTATTAAGGAATTGGGTAAATTCAGAAAGAATATAATTCCTACTAAATTTAAAACTGATAAAGAAATAGATGAGTATTTAGGTATCATGAATAATGATTATAATGTGGATATCTTAAGAGATTTTTTTCTGAAAATATTCACTATTAATCCCGATAATAGACCTGACACTACAGATTTATTAAATCATAAATTATTTACTTTAATAAAATAAGATATCGTCTATATCTAAATTTTTCTTTGATCCTATATTGTTATTTCCAGCATTAAAATATATGTTGCATTTAGCGTCCAATCCATCATCATCTAATATAACTGCTGAAATAACTGCTCTTTGCCACTTTCCACTAGATCGTCTGATCCAAACTTTATTGCCTTTTTGGGGAGTTTTTTTATGACTGCCCTTTATTCTACTTTTTAATTCACGCCCCCCATATTGAGTGGAATCTAAATTTTTAGCATATTCATAAATATTTTCTATAGATAACCCTTTATCGCTCGGTGTTTTTTTTTCCGGTTGTTGGTAAAACATTTTTGTTGAAATTATATTATCAGACTCTGGTCCATTACGCAAGCATTCAATATAATTTTTAATTACTTGTTGTCCAACGGCAGATTCTAACAGAACTTGCTTATTTGTTTCAGGGTCGATAATTTTAGTGAATAATTCTTCCTCTTCTAATTGCAAACTCATTTTATAAATATTAAAGATAATATATTTTTAATATTTAAACTCAGTTAGGATATTACAAAAAAAAACTAAATAAATATTAGATGACATTTATCAAATATCTTTATAATTTAGAAAGTGGTAGCGTTTGTATATATCCGGACTATTCTAATAAAATACAAAATAAGGCATTGTTCCCAGAAACAATTACTTGTGAATTAAGTAATATATTAGATAGATACGGCGGGGGCAATCATAAATTTATAGTGCTGGTTGACCTGACTAAAATCCAAATGAGCTCTGAACAAGCAGGTAAAAATATATTCTTTTATAAAAAACTGAAAGACCATCTTGAAGATAAATTCCCTAATAAATTAGAAAAAATAATTATTTACGATTACACCGATAAAACTATTTTTCTATTAAATATTTTAAAACTGATTTTAGATAGGGACTTGCGGAATAAAATAATTATAAATAAAGATTACAAGGTCTTTATAAATTCAAAAATAATATCAGATATTAACGTAAGTAATAATGGATTGCACTGTTAATATCCCCATCACTTACTATTAAAGCTTCTAAAATTTTATGCTCATTATCAAATCCCATACCTTTTAAAATATTTATTTGATTTTTATACCGTTCTTTATTAATATTTAGAAATGTATCACCTTGTGTATTATTTATTCCAATTAAAGGATTAATGGGGTTTATAGTTACTTCATTTAAAATTGTTTGATTTATAGGCACAACTTCTTGTAGGGGTGGTGGATATGGAGTTGGAATAAGTGGTAGAATCATCGGTGGTGGAGGAATTATAGGGGTCGTTATATTAGAGAACATGTTCATAATATAATTTAATGCTGTAGAATTATTTATAGATAACGGATAGGAAGATTTTTTTAATAGGTTCATATTAACGAATATTATAATTAATTTGGAGGGCAATTCATTAATATAGAGATCTTCGGAAATATATCGACCGTTTAGTATTGGTATAGGGAGAATGGTTTTAAGGTTTTTTGATGTAAATAAAAGTACATCACTAATTTTATAATTTCTGATATTCTTATTATTTATTATATTTTTATATAGAACATTGGAACTTCTATATGACTTACTAATTGAAGAATATTTTATCAAATAGAAACTTTTATCAATAATATTATTTATAGCGTTATTTATAATATCTGTAACTATATTTGTAACAAATATATTGGCGGACATATATTATATATAATATATACAATGTTTTATGTTTTTATAATATTCATACATTCCTCAAGTGTATTTTTATTATAGGGTGTTGAGCGTTTTAATTTATAACCCCCATTGGTATTGTTTAATTTACTTGAGTTATTAGTTGAGAAAACAGCATTATTATTACTACATTCAATACAGGGTATAATGCTTTTTAATGGAGGGATCATTATTTTAAAATTAATATCATTATTTACATTATGTTTCCGAAACTGATTGATTGTTAAATTCCCTCCAAACTTTTTTAAAGTATTTCTGGGAGGCGCTATTTTAATATGTTTATTGTACATTTTCCCATATAATAAATTTAATAAGGCATATTTTTCCCAAATGTTTGTGATACCAGTTGTATTAAAATTATAGGCACCAGCACATTCTGGTGAACAAAAAATTCCCATAACAGTATAAGTATCATCGGAATGATATACTGGTAGGGCACAAGGTGTATTATTAAATTGATACGTACACCACCAACATGATATTTTGGTTTTTTTTGGCCAGTAATTTAATTTATTAGCTTCATCAAATTGTATAAGTGTTTTTGATACAGAATTTTTTATTATTTTGGTTTCAATTTCATCTAAATCCTTATCTCGCTCATCCTGAACGGAATCAATGGATATTTCATTGAACCATTTTTCGTCGTGAGTGGCATTTTTAAATTCAGGATAATTCATAATAGTCTCTTTATCGGGATTCTTTTTTGATTTATCTCCTGATATATTTATAAATGCTAAATGATCGTCATCATTTATAGGTTCCGGTAAATTAATTATAGGGGAATAATTAAGTATATCATCAACACTGCTTACATCTCCATAAATATCTTTAATAGGAAGGTGTATTATAATACTGTCACTTGTTACCGGATTAATATTTAATTTTTTTTTATTAAAACCATATGATTTATTTTGAGGTTTTCTACCTCGTTTTTTTGGAATTTTTTTTTCAGCAGTTTCAGGTTTTTTTTTTGGTTTTCTCCCACGTTTTTTGGGGGGCGGTTTTTGTTTTGGTTCTTTAGGATTTTTAGGTTTTCGCCCCCGCCTCTTACCAGTATATTTTTGTTCTTCTTTCATTTATAGTTAATTGTTTTTGTTTGCTTTAGTTTATTTGTTTCTTTAAATGCTAATTATTTTATTACATTATATTAATGGTTAAACTAAAAAAACGGGCATCTTTAGAGGATTCTATAAATAAAACTAACCCGATAACATTAGTGAGGGAGTTCTTGGGGGGAGTATATTCTATTATAGACGATTTATTAACTATATATGTATCTGTATATAATGTTTTAGATAAACTTACAGACAATACAGTATGTAATGTTACAATACCGCAAATACTAAAAAATATTTGCGATTTAGAGGAACAAATAGATTCTATGTTAATGGTGTTCAGGGAATTACCTAACATAATAGCCAACAGTCCCGAATTATCATTTATTTCAGGGCATATAAAAATTATAAATACTGTCGTTAAAAGTTTATTTGGAACTTTAGATTTATTGAAGGATAAATTATTTAGAGATATAGGCATTCCCGTCAATGTTGATATATGTAACGAAGGGACTTTATTAACAAATAAAATATGTGTTCATTTACAAAAAGCATCCGATAATAAAATACTACTTTTTATTAAAAAAGTGGGGAGGGTGTTGGTAATTTTTAAAAAGTGGTTTACCACTTTGGAACCTTTTTTCCGTTTGGAAAAACTAAGTATTAAGGATATCTTTTATTCGGGGAAAAGTTTAACAGATAATTTAACTCCTGAAATTGGCGAAATAAGCGCGGAATTAAATAGAGAGGTTGACAATCTTAAAAAAGATATTAAAAATACTAAATTACAAGGAGCACAAATAGGAGGGGCGTATAATAAATATAATTTTATATTGGACCCTGATACAAAAGAAATTTATTATCTTAACTCGCCAAAGGGAATAAAACTTTTAAAAAAATATAAAACTCTGGTTAATTTATAATTTATAATAAATATATCTATAATATATAATTTATATTATGGATATTAATTTAGAGAAATATACAGAGGATTTATTAAAGGGATATTGCGATAAAAAACCCTCCACCAAAAATAAATTCACTAAAAACATTAAGGTGATAAAGATGTTTTCAACTAATGTTTTAGAAAATCATGAACCAGACGCTATTAAAGAATGTAAAATAAGGGAATCGGAACCGCTGGTTAATATATCGGACCCTATCGCGAAAACCAAAGAGGATTATGAAAATATATTAGGAAATATTATTGAAGCGGAATGTAAATTATTAGATACTAGTAATTCTAATAAACTTATGCCGGATTTATTAAAATTAATTAATTTCTGTAATATACGAATATTAGAGTTTAATAAAAATCCCGTAAAGTCTGTTGAAAATTGTAATTTTAAAATTAAAGTATTTAATAGAAAACAAGAAATTTTATTTAATGAATCGGCATTATATTCTTTGTATGTAACTCTATATGATTTTTTACGAAATATGATTCCGTTGAGAATATGTAAAAATATAGACGAAATAAAATTAATATACGAAACTATTATTCGTGTTGTATCTGAGCGTGATCCCGGTTATTCAGAATGTAAATTAACTGAATATACTTTTCAAACAAATGAGGGAAACCGTATATGTTTAACTAATAACAGTGAGAAAATTATAACTATAACTAAATTTATTTTGGATTTATATAATGAATTCTGTATGAATGATGGGGATAAACCCTATTTAGAGGATTTAAAAATTTATATAGACAATACTTTACAAACTAATATTTATAATGCTTTTGAGCCATTAAACCCAGACAACTATTACTATTTAAGTAATTCAGGTGACGGGGATTGTTTATTTATAGCTATTGCTAAATATTTAAGTATCGTATCCAATGCTGAAAGACAGTATCCTAATAATTATATTTTGAAAACTATAGCCAAAGAATTACGATTTGAGACGTGTAAGTATATGTTCCATAATAGATATAAGATTGTTAACGATACGGGTTCAATTGAAAACACTTCCGATGCGATGGTCTGGTTATTAAATTCCAAAGGCGGTGAAACTAACAACCAGAGGTTTATTTCATTAATGAATTCACTTAAGATTAAGCGAAACATTTCTATTTTTAAAAATCCTACATATTATACTTTAGAGGAGTTAATAGATCTATTTAAGCGATCCGAAATTGACGACTTTACCAAATATTGTATATTAATGGCACAGTATTCTATGGGTTCGGAGCATTTCTTATTAGAAGATTCCACTAAATTATATTTATCTTGTTCTGCTGGAATATGTGAGATAATTTGTTCTGGTCTTTTATTAAACAAAAATATCATTTGTTCGTCAACTACGCTTAAAGAAGGAGACGAAGACTTTAAATATAATATTAGCACTAAATTCTCTTATACAAATAAATATAATCCGGATGAACATATTGAAATGCCTATATTAATTTATCTGAGAGGATATAAAACTAAAAGGGGAGGATCAAAATCAGATCATTATGAAATGTTATGGCCCAAATCAATGGGTAAACCCACCGGAATTAATTTTCCCAGAGAATTAACTAAATCTCAACAACCTTTATTCGCATTTAACACCACTCATATAGAAAAATTCGTCCCAAATTATGATACATCTAATGATATAGATATAGAATTACCAGTATATAATTTAGATAATTTCATTTCATCTAATATTCCCCGTGATTATACTGAATTGATAGCACCTATTATCCGAAAACATTGGAAGGATATATCAGCAGAAGTTTCATCTAACGCAGACACCTTGAAACATCCTAATTTTGGTAATCAGGATAAGGAGGTTTTTGTTAAAAAAGATAAAATCAGGATTAAGAAATTTTTGTATAGTGTGGGGTATTTAACTAAATTTACAAATATTATAGAGAAGGGGTTTGCTACAAAAAATGAATTGGACGAAATAGTAGAAACCATTAATAAATCCCAAAAGATAGATACCAATAAACCCATTGAAATAAAAATTTCAGAGGCGGATGAAGAAGGTAATGTTAAAGCGATATACACTAATTTCAGAGATAAACAAATCTTATTAAATTTATTAAAAAATAAAGAAATATCGCAATATCATAAACCTAAAAAAGTTAAAACCGAAGAAGAAGCTTTTAAATTAACTGAAAAACCTAAAACCGTGACTCCTCCTACGATTAATTTAGAAGATGATAAATGGGTGATATTCGGGGATTACTATTATAAAAAGAGTTATATACAATTGCCGTTAAAAGACCTTGTGCCTACAAATAAACAAATTATAAAAACATTGAAAAGACTACATTTACATAAACAATCTAACCCTATAAGAGTTGTTGAAAATTTTGGTTCAGGTAGTGGTGAATCCGAATACGTGTATAGCATTTATACCGAAGACGATGTAGATGATTTAGAAAGTGATCTTTTACAAAAACTATTAAAAAAAATTCCTTTTGATAAATTGGATATATCTGAAATCCAGGTAGGTAACGTAATAGAAGATAATATTTCTATAGTAAATAGTTTGTCTCCGCAAAAAGCGCTGCCTCAAAAAAAATTAGATATAAAAATACGTTCGTCTAAAAAACAAAACCCGTCGCAAGAATTAAAATTGGCATGTGAAAAGAAAACTCGTAAAGGTGGGGGACTGTATAAGGTTGCCTTCCGCAATAGTTTAATAGAGTATATTAAAAAACTATATAATAATAATCCCGAAAGGGCATTAAAAGAGGTCAAAAGATTAAAAAAATTAAAGCACCGTAAAGATTTAGAGAATTATTGTATTGAAATAGATATTCTATAACTTTATTAACCTTATATTATTTTCTATAGCCATTTGATTTACGAGGTCGCTATTTTTATAGTCATTAAAGTATTTAATTTTGGATATACCACTGGCAATTAATAATTTAAAACAGTTTAAGCACGGAAAATGTGTTATATATGCTGTTCCATTTGATACGGAAACTCCTCTATCAGCGGCATCGCATAATGCGTTTTGTTCGGCATGAATAGTGAATTGTTCATGACCATCCACTACCTTTGATTTGTGAGGACAACCTTTTAAAAATCCATTATATCCAGTAGTAATAACCCTATTATTTTTAACAATAACACATCCTACATTTAATCTGGAGCAACTACTTCTTTTAGATGCTAATAAAGTAAGAGCCGTAAAATAAGTATCCCAATCTAATCGCTCATTTTTATTAATAATATTTTGTAAAAAAACCTTATTTTTTAATTCGCCTTTAATTTTGGGAGTCATTTCATCTGAATTACTCATAAAATCTATTAATTGTAATAATAAATATAATTTTAAATAGAAATTATATTAATTAATAACATTTATTCCCCATAAATACCCGATAAATCGCATAGTATAGAATATATATTTCTGAAAATACAAAGGCGATTAATGATATAATTATCTGCATTACTATACCCGAATTTTTGTTACATTGCCATGCTAAATTTACTGAAATTAATGATAAGACGATTTTAATAATAATAGTAGTGTAAACTTTAATCCAATGTTTTTGTTCAACGGTGTTCCCGAAATAAAAATTTTCTATATCGAACATATTTAATATGATGGAAGAAAATAAATTAAGTTAAACTAATTTTTAAAATAAACTAATTTACCAAAGGCATATATTAAATAAAATGGTGAAAAAATAAATGCTAAAGTGCTTTTAACTAATTTATTAGAAATCTCGTCGTGCGGATATTCTGACCAGGAATAAACCCCCGCGGCCAAGCCCATTAGTAAAAAAATTCCCATAATAAATAAAACTATTATAATTATTAATGTTGTGACCGATATGCCACCTGCCATTTTAAAAGAGTTAGTAAATACGTCAGCGTCGGGTTGGTATTGCTCAAAACCATAGTCGTCACGATTATCCTCAATATCACACATTTTAATATATACAAACATTATTTTATGGATGAAAAATTATAAACTCTCTCGTCGTGAATAATCATCGCCATAATCAGAAATACGAAGCCTATTATTCCCATGATCCCTATAATCGTTATTATAACACATATGTGAATTTTATAAAGCGTTATTTTTAATATTTCATTATAAATATAAAATGGCGAGTCATTATAAACTGTTACTATATTATAATTATTAGGTTGAATGCTTATATTAGTGTGAATAAATTCATGTCGGCACATAGGACATATAGGTTCTCTAATTTGGTTAATACATATATTATGGATTTTAGTATTACATTGCTCACATGTCCATATTTTTTCAACAGGATCTATTTTTTCAAAACATATAGGACAATCATTATCGCTTAGGGAAATATTATAATTTTCAGATTCTATATCTGGTGACATTGTATGTATTTATTAAATAGTCTTAAAATTAATATTAATTTAATTAAAGAAATTTAATAATAAAAATTTATATTTATATATTAATGGATTCAAAATATAGTAATATTCTTAAAATTTTAACTAAAAGTATTGACGAGCAAGTTGGCGGAGATGTAATACGTAATATCCCTAAAATAGCAAAAGAGTGTCAGATAATTGGTCTCCATTTAGAAAAATATTTAAAACTTATAAAAGATCCTTCGCTCTCACGGAACGATGTTATTAATATTATTAGTAAGGTTGGTTGTAACAAGGTATCTTTTTCTCATAATGAGGCAACACAGATATACCGTGCTCTTACTCTGGAACCTTTAAAAAATTTGGCCAAACAAACTGGTGGAGCAGCGGCGCACTCTGGACTCACCGCGAGATCTCCAATTGATCTTATACGACATACGTTTAGGGAGGATGGGGAGGAAATAACTGGTAGACGGAGTAGAGACGAAACCGGATCCACACCTATTGACATGACCCGGATAAAGATAGTAAGTCCATTGGATAGTGGTAGTGGGGATACCGGCAATTCCACAGACCCGTCTGGGGATATTGGAACT
>TARA_B110000211_G_scaffold153952_1_pt1 | contig 11135 bp, 10 predicted proteins | sample TARA_B110000211 | Tara Oceans TARA_B110000211 (sample SAMEA4397516) | marine metagenome | biome: Polar Biome; feature: [DCM] deep chlorophyll maximum layer (ENVO:01000326); material: water (ENVO:00002006), including particulate matter (ENVO:01000060) such as... | depth 30 m
GATGTAAATGCTATTGTAGGTGAACCTTGGAAAATGGATCCATGTGTATACATATATGGATGTACAGATCCTAATGCATTAAATTATGATCCAACTGCCGGTGTAAATAATGGAACTTGTATAAACATTCCAGGATGTACAGATTCAACAGCAGGAAATTATAATCCAGCTGCAACTCAAGACGATGGTAGTTGTGGTGGAGGAGGTAATATTACATGCTCTCCAGGTAAAACATTACTAACAGTAGAAATAATGTTTGACCAGTATGCAGCAGAAATTGGTTGGAATATTTACACAACAGCAGGTGTATTGATACATGATGCTCCACAAGGTCAATTTAATGGAGTAGGAACTGGGCAAATAGTTACCAAACAACTTTGTATAGATGATGGAACTGAAATACAATTCACAATAACTGATTCATATGGTGATGGATTAGGTGGAGCTCAATTTGGTGGTATTGATGGAACATGGATAGTTTATACAGACTGTGATACAATATCTCAGGGAATAGGAGATTTTGGATTAACTTTTAGCGAAATAGGTACAGTTAATCAATGTATAGTAGCAGATGTATTTGGATGTACTGATCCAGCATATCAGGAATATAATTCATTAGCAAATATAGATGATGGGTCATGTATTACATTTAACATATATGGTTGTATAGATCCTTTAGCATTTAATTATGATTCAACAGCAACAGCACAATATAATAATCCTAGTTGTGATAACTTATTAACACTAACGGATTGGGCAGATAATGGATGGGCAGGCTCATTCTTGGTAGTAACTCAAGGAAACACCTTTTGGGGTCCATTCACATTACAATCAAACGAACTACGATTAGATACACTTCTTCCACTTAATACAACCGAAGAAGTACATACATATTTTTATTCATTCAACCAATCACAGGGTACTAAAGATCAGTGTATGTTCCAAATAACAAATCCTTATGGTTTAGTTATTCAAGAAGGAGGAACAAATGTATTTACTGACCAAATTAATGTATACAATTCACCATTCGATAACGGATATTATTCAAGTTATCCTGATTGTGATGATAACTGTGTAGATAGAATATATGCTTGTATAGATTCATTAGCGGTTAATTATGTAGATACAGCAAATACAGATGATGGATCTTGTTATTTTAATCCTGGATGTACTGATGAAGCTTATTTAGAATACCATACACAAGGATTTGTTGCTGATTATGATGACGGAAGTTATTGTCTTAATTATGCTAATTTTGGATGTATGGATAGTACAGCATTTAATTATAACTCATTAGCAACAGTTAATTGGACTAGTGTATTAGATCAGACGGATCCTTGTATTGCAAAGGTATTTGGTTGTACAGATCCAACAGCATTTAATTTTGATGCTTTAGCTAATACGGAAGATTATTCATGTATTCCTTTTATATATGGATGTATGGATAACACACAATGGAATTATGATCCAAATGCTAATACAGACAATGGTAGTTGTTTACCTTACATATTTGGATGTACTGACTCAACTGCATTAAACTATGATGCTCTTGCTAATACTGATAATGGTTCATGTATACCTTTCTTATATGGGTGTACAGACTCTTTAGCATTAAACTACAACTTACTAGCTAATACAGATGATGGTTCATGCATATCGATCATACTAGGATGTATAGATGCTAGTGCGTTCAATTATGATCCTTCAGCTAATACTGATGATGGTTCATGTGTACCATTCATATATGGCTGCTTGGACAATACACAATTTAATTATAATCCATCTGCAAATACAGATAATGGATCCTGTATACCATTTATATATGGCTGTATGGATGCTACTCAGTTTAATTATGATAATACAGTAAATACTGATAACGGCTCCTGTATTCCATTTATTTATGGATGTTTGGATTCATTAGCATTTAACTTTAACCCATTAGCTAATACTGATAATGGATCATGTACTCCAATAATACTTGGCTGTACTGATACTCTAGCGATTAATTACAATCCTTTAGCAAATACAGAGGATGGTTCTTGTTTAGGTATTATATACGGGTGTACATCTCCAATAGCATTTAACTATGATCCAACTGCAAATTCGGATGATGGTTCATGTATTCCTTTTATTTATGGTTGTATGGATAATACGCAGTTTAATTTTAATTCATTGGCAAATACTGATGATGGTTTATGTATTCCAATTATTAATGGTTGTATTGATAATAGCCAGTGGAATTATAATCCACTAGCAAATACTGATAATGGATCTTGTATTCCTTTTATATATGGTTGTACAGATTCATTTGCATTTAATTATGATCCATTAGCAAACACAGACAACTTCTCATGTATAGTAGTTATAATGGGTTGTACTGATTCAACAGCTATCAACTTTGATCCATTAGCAAACACTTCAGATGGATCGTGTATAGCAGAGTTATTAGGTTGTACAGACCCTTTAGCATTAAACTATAATCCATTGGCTAACACTGATGATGGTAGTTGTATAGTAATAATAGAGGGATGTATGGATCCATTAGCATTCAACTATAATCCTAGTGCTAATGTTGATAACGGATCATGTGTGCCATTTATTTATGGTTGTACAGATCCAACACAATTTAATTATGATGCTACAGCAAATACAGACGACGGCAATTGTATCCCTTATGTTTATGGATGTATGGATATATTATCATTCAACTACAATCCCTTAGCAAATACTGATAATGGGTCATGTATAGCAATCATATTAGGTTGTATGGATACAACAGCATTAAATTATGATATACTTGCTAATACAGAATATATACCTTCTAATTGTATACTTCCTATATCTGGTTGTACAGATGTTTCAGCTTACAATTACGATCCAGTTGCCAACACTACAGACTCTACAGCTTGTTTATATGAAGCAGTTGGATGTGTTACTGGGTTAGGTGCTCCATTTGGAACAGGTTACTGGTTAAATGATGGGTGCTTTGCATGGGTAATAGATGTAGATGATTATTGCTGTACTACTGATTGGGATGCATCATGCCAATCAATGTATGATTACTGCCAGTTAGGTTGGCCTACAGCAATACAGGATATATCTGCATTAGGTATAATAGTTTATCCAAACCCTACTAAAGATGTTATAACAATAGAAACACGATTAGATATACAGGTTGAATTGTACGATATGACAGGTAAAAGGGTTATTAATGAATCTAATATTAAACGATTAGACTTATCCAAATTACCAAGCGGTATTTACAATATGTCAATACTTTACAAAGATTCCAGATACAGTAAAAGGGTGATAAAACAATGAAAAAGATATTAATAATACTTGCACTAATTAGCTTACAGGTTAATGCTCAAGAAAAACAGGACAAGCATATAAAAAAATTATTCCAGAATGAATATGTAAAAGATCTACTTAAATTTGGAACTGTATATGGAGCGGTTAATGGTGGCACATCATTATCTGATAGAGATGTATACTCGGTGACTAATGGATTGCAAACATCTGTTATAGAAACACCTTACGATTACTCCATATTATTTGGTGTAAGAAAGATCAAGAAGTTTGGGTATGAAGATAAGGAAAGATTTAAGAATGGTACTGAAAACTCATTTACAGATGCAGCTACAATTGGAAGATGGACAAATAAAATTGAATTCCTAGTACAGGGTGAATATAAAAGACAACAAGGTGAATCTTATCTAGATCAACATCACTTTATTAGATATGTTGGTGATGATGGTTGTAATAATAAAAGATGCATGAAGCACTATATAATAAAGATTGAATATCTTGAAGACGGATTTGCAGATATTAAATACTTTGAAGCTTCAGAAAGATTTACGTATAAGCATCCATCTTATAAAAATTTAACATTTAACTTTGGTGCATCCCAAAGATTAGCTGAACCATATGGCTATGATCCACTAGAGGAATGGATTTTATCTACTGGCAATCTACATTATACTCAACTTGCAATAGAAGAGGGATATAATATTATATTTGATGGAGACAATGGAGTAGAATACATTAATCCATCAGGTAATTCAGTTGCAACAAGTACGGAAGTATGGGAAGCTGTAGTAATACCAGAGGTGATAGCAGACTACACAGAAAGAAAGCGAAATGAATTAAATACTACATTACAACATTCTTTAGTATTCGGTGTAGATTATTATAAATATGAAAAGAAAAGTTGGTTACATGCATGGGGTAATATTATGCCATATCATTACAATGCAGGAGGAGAATTTAGTTATCATAAATTTATTGGTGGTCAATGGTTAGATTATTCGGCAGGTATAGTATTTGGGCATTGGTACAATAAAAACTTAGGTATATTTTTAGAAGGAACATATAATAGGTATTGGAATAGAGAATGGCACGGATTTAGTGCTGGTGTAAACTACAGAGTATTTTAGAGGAAAACGATGGCAAAAGAATTAAACGAAGACACAGGGGTAACAGTAAGTATAAAAACATTAGGTGGTATAGCGGTATTGATAGCAACTGTTGTGGGTATGTGGTTTGCACTACAAGCAGATATTGAGGAAGCTAAATTATTACCAGAGCCTCAAGCACCAGTAATTAGTCGTATGGAATTCGATATGAAAGATCAATTGGTACGGCAAACGATTATGACCACACAGGAAGATGTTAAGGAAATTAAAATACAGTTGGACAAATTGAACGATAAAATAGACAGGTTACGATAAATATGAAATTATTAAATAAAAATGTATGCTTAACATCAAGGGTATCAATATTGACTATTGGATCTCTGTTATTAAGTACACTAGTTATAGCAAGTGTATATAGAACTGCACCCGTTATTATTGAAGAAATGAAAGAAGAAGAAGTAGAAGCTTGGGAACCAACACTAGAAGATATAGCCTTCCAAGACTCAATGTATGCAATAATAGAACGAACACAATTAGACTTAGATACAATTAGAGCAGGAATAGACAGAATATTATATAAACTTGAAAGATTCGAGTATCCAGATGGTACATATGATAGTATACGATATGTTGTAGGTGGTAGAATAGACAAACGTAGAAATAAGAATTAGAGTGATGATGAAGAAAGATAATACAATTTGGAAAATGTTCGCAGGATATTTATTAATTTTACTTCTAATGCTAATATCAGGCACAGCTAATGGTCAATCTCCATGTAAGACTGACGGTATATGTGTAGTACAATTCAATGCAGGTTTTAATGCTGCTAATAAAGTTACATGGGTAGGTAGTTTAGATGAATGTGAAACTACATTCATAGACATTCAGGTTGATGCGAAAGCTTCAGGTAAGTATAAAATTGTGGTAATACCTACGATACTGATATTTAATGGGGACGAAGAGGTTGGAAGATTTCAAGCAAACATTATGATGCAGATGGAGGCAACACAAAAACAAATACAAGAAAAGATTGACGAAATAATAATGGATGCTTTTTAATTAGGAGATAAGAATGAGCTGGAAAGAAATATTTAAGGATGGAAACGATTACAATGAAAAATCTATAATTGGATTTTTAGCATTTGTGGTAATGGTAATAGTAATGTTAGCCGATGTTGTTACAGGTATGTCAGGAACGGATTTAGTTATAAATGATAGCATATATAATTCTTTTGTTATGGTAGTGCTTGGTTGTTTTGGCATAGCTGGCTTAGAAAAATTTGCTAATAGAAAATAAAAGAAATAAATGGACAAGTATATTTACAGAGCAAAACTAGATAGAGTAGTAGATGGTGATACCATCGATGCTATGATTGATGTCGGATTTGATATCTGGGTTAAAAAAAGAATCAGATACAAAGGTATTGATACATGGGAATCTAGGACCAGAGACTTAGAAGAAAAGAAATTAGGGTTAGCTGCTAAGGCAAGAAATAAAGAATTACTCGAAGAGGTAAGTGAGAAATCAGGATATTTTAGACTCAGGTCATATGGCGTAGGAAAGTACGGTAGAGTTTTAGGTGAACTATTTATTATAGATAATGATGGAACCCAAATATGTATTAACGACGCACTAATTACAGAAGGCCATGCTTATCGATATGAAGGTGGTAAAAAACAAATATTTAAGGGATAGGGAAAAATGAAAAAATTTATTAGAAAAATTATCAAAAGTGAATTAAAATCAATTATTAAGGAAAGTAAATTAACTGAAGTAAGATTCGATTATGATAGAGCTAGGGATGTTATTGAAGGCGAATATACTTGGAATAATGTAGAATCTGAAGGTAGAGATGAAACCCGCTTTGATTTCAAAGGTGGTAGGGATTCTATGTGGATTAGTAGTAAAGGAAAGGTTAGAGGTAATATACCAAGAAATCCAGGCTTAAGAAGAGCAATTAAAGATTTAGGTATTAAGGAAGGTAAAGTAAATGAAGCTAAAAGATTTTCAATAATAAATAAAGCTAGAGCAAAGGCTGCATTAAGACAAATCAAAACAGGTAAGCGCGATGATGGTATGGGGAAATTCACAGCTGAATTATTTGGTTATAAAAAATTAGATAATACTCCATATAAAATTACTGATCCTAAAGATCTTAATAAATACGATAAGTTTGGTTTAGGTGAAGGCAAATTAACTGAAGCTAAATCAAAATCGCAAAAACAACTCGATATATTATTCAAATTAAGTATAGGTGTAAATGTTAAAAATGGTGAAGATAGGCTGTATAAACTATCACAAGCTTGGGAAAGTTGGAACGTTGACAATGATGACAAGTATGATGATTTAGTTGATCCTTTATTTGCAGCAGTAGAACTGGTACAAGATGCTGGAACACCTGGTAAAAATAATGTAGTAAAAGATAAAGAATATTATAGCTACATTAAGTCAGCTGATAAACTTCTAAAGAAATTCAACAAGGATGCTAAAAAAGCTATGCAATTACATACTGAAGGCAACCTAACTGAAAAAGGTAAAGGAATGTGGGCAAATATTGCTGCAAAGAGAAAACGAGGTGAAGCCCCTGCAAAAAAGGGTGACCCTGATAGACCTACTGCAAAGGCTTGGAAAGATAACACAAACGAATTAGCCGAATCTAAAATATCCCTTAATGAAAAATTTGCATCTAGAAAAATACAATCATTATTTGGAAAGGTAAGTAAATACGGTAAAGATAAATCATTTTTGGATGGTATGGCTAGACAATATGGAATTCAATGGGATCAGCTTACTGATGATATGGTAAAGGGCCCTGATACAAAATTAGATAACAAAGGTATTGATATAGTAATAGCTACCAAAGACATAACATTGCCATCTACATCCACATATGATTGGAGAACAAATGTAGGAGCTGGTCAATTACTAGCTGTTACAGTTAGCGGTAAAAGAGTATGGATAGGTAGGGGTTCTATAAGATCAGGCGCAGGAGCTGGCAGATCATTTATCGGATTAGACAAACGTGGATTTAATTCTATAAAAGATGTAATGAAAATTGATGGTGCACAGGTATATCATTTAGATCCTGAAGAAGCAGCTAGAGGTGCAAAACAGAAAATAGAAGATCGTAAGGCTGCTAAAGAAGGAGCATCAGCACTTATGTCAGCTAAAAAAATGAAGCAAGATAATATGCAAAGATATAGAAAAGCATTACAAATAAAAGCTGGTAAAGCTGGTAAAGGTGCTATAGTAAAAATGTTGGAAGAAGCTACAAAGATGTATGAACAAGCTTTGCAGGAAAAGCTTACTAAAATGAAATCAGGAATGATTCCAAGAGATTCATACTATGCAGATACATTAAAAACTATATCTAGTAGATATCAGTATATGGTTAGAGCATTCGAAGAGTATATGCGAGCAGGAGCTAATGTTGAATCAATTGCGGTTAAGTATAAGGATCAACCAGATAAAGCTGACAGTGCTTCGTATTCTACTAAATATGAAGAAGATAGAATGGCTTCTCAGGCTAAAGAGGTTAAAGACGAATTCAATAAAATGAAAATGGAATTATCGAAATTAGCTAAGGCTACAGAATACATTGATGTTAATACTTTAGGCCGAGCATACTAATGGGTAAATCGATAGCTCAAAATGCGGCTATTGCTATAGCTAAAAAGAAAAAGGCAAAGAAGGATGGTAAGGCTGTAACATATAAGGATGGGGCTTATGAACACACAACTGCCAATCCAGATAAGGATCATAAAAGACTATTAAGAAAACATCAGGCGAGTGGTAATGCTAAGATGGTTAAATTATATAAAGGGAAGTTAGGTATGAAAACAGAAGCAAAGGTAGGTGCAAGGGATATATCTAAAGCATACGATTCTGTTACTAAAATACGTTTAGTAATGTTATCTAATATAGATAAATATAAAGCTGCAAAGGCATCTGGTAAGGACACTAAAAAATATATTGATATTGCACGTCAACTTACGGCAAAGTTAAAAAAGGCTGAAGTCGAAATGGAGAGAGTAGTCACAATGTTGGATAGGGATGTTGAATTAGTAGAGTCAGGAAAGTAGTATGAAAAATTTAGTTATAATATTAAGCCTATCAATGTTAACCAGCTGCACAATCTATGAGGGCACTTATGATTCACACGTAAATGATTCTAGGGATCATTCACAAGAAGTCTATTATCATAATAATTTACCGTATTGGGGATTTCATAATGAGCATTACTATTATTATGGAGTAGCTCATATTTACCCGTGGTGGTACTGGTATACCCTACTACCCCCTTACACCTATAGTTCTCATACACATGTTTCTATACATCTAAATAATACTACAATAGTTAAGAATCCAAGAGGACCTAAATTCAATAATGGTAAGGGAAGAACATATCGCCCTAATAATGTAATCATAAAAAATAATAGTAACAAAAATATTCGAGTAAATTCTAATAAAACTAATTATATAAGGACTACGAAGACAACGAGACATAATATTAAGACTAATACAAATAGAAATAATATTAGGATTAATACAAATAAAAAAGTTAGAACTAACACAAAGAGGAATCCGAGATGAAGTCAAAAATAAATGAAGCTAAAATTAAAAAAGGCGATGTTATCAAAATGGATGACGGTGAAATTGGTGTAGTCAATAAACTTTCAGGTAAAGTGGCATATATAAAATTATCATCTATGCCTGGAAAGTTTCATCCAATTGAAGCGGATAGAATTACATACAAAGGTAAACATAAAGGTAAAGATCTATATTCAGAATCCAAATTAGAAGAACATAGAAAGGTGGGGGATAAAGTAAAATATCTTGGCCATCCAGCTGTTATTACAAATGTTAAGGATTATAACGGAAACCATTATTATAGTGTATCATACAATAAGGGTAACGGTAAAACAAAGGCTAGTAATATACTATCTGGTTCTGGATCAATTACAGAAGTAGAATCCAAATTAACTACTGAAAGTATGATTGGCATACAAACTAAAGCAAACTTCAAACCTTTACAATTAAAAGGAGCATTAGAAAGAGCTGGAATTAAAGGTTATCAGATGAACAGACTATCAGTGACTTTAACAGCATTAAAAATAGACAAGAAATACTACAAGACAGCTATGAAAATTATAGATGCTTTAAGACTTAAAGTTATGATGGCTAAGGAAAGCAAATTAACTGAAGTTAAAATTGGTGATACTGTTAAAATCGATAAAGCATACGGTGGCGGTAAAGGAAAAGTAAAAGATAAAAAAGGTTCATTTGTAATAGTAAATGGAAGTTCATATCATGAAAGCGATGTCAAAGTAGTAAATGAATCTAAATTAAATGAAGACTACTCTCAAAGAGCAAGAAATTTTAGAGTCAACCTTAGAAAAAGACTTATAGGTATGAAAAAAGGTCAAAAGGTTAGCTATGGTAAAGCTAAATATGTAAAGATGGTTGATGGAAATTTTCAAATACCGAAAACAGGTAAAGTGTACGGTGTAGAAGATATAGTACAAGCAATGAAACGGGCAGTAAAACCAGATATATTGAGACATAGAGGTGCAGCCGGTGCTGACATGGTAAATGCTTATCTGAAATTTGAATCTAAATTAAATGAAGAGGGTAGACCAATACCAATGGATAAACCAAATGAGTTCGCATACATAGATTTCAAAAAATATGCTAATCAGAAACGTAGTATGTTCAAAAAAGAAATGCTAAAACATGTAAGAAAATCTGACGGACAAGGTGATAGTAGTAGGATGTTTATGACACTATCAGCTTTATGGTACAAATGGGCTTATCATAAAAATAAAGAATTTAGTCATATTAAAGATAAACTAAAGTTTGGCAGAGCTCTAATGGGAATGATGGTTCAAGATGATTTAATATTTGATAAGAAAGCTTGGAAAAAAGATAATAACATGACTCATGTTAAAGGCTTCAAACCTAGGGCTATTGAATCAGTACTAAGAGGTCAGTTAGCAGGCGACTCTGCATCAGATATAGCAGATCTTCTTAGACGATATGGAGTCAAAAAAATATTAAAACAACCTAATGATAGTGTCACATACTTACAATTAAACAATGCAAGTCAAGGTACAAAGATTGTAGCAATGTTAAAGAAGATGTTTGGAATAAAGGCACAAATAGATAATCATATGTATTCTCCTACCCCTGCTGTTAAATTTGATAATGACCAAATAGCAGAATCCAAATTAAAGGAACATACTGTATCATTCTCTAAAGATGAAATGGATAAGTTACATGCAAAGAAAAAGGTATCAAAAAATGATCCTGATGGCAAGGAACACTTCTATACATATGATGAGAGTGTAGATGAGATGATGGATAATACAGGAGCTCAGGGTGCACCAAAGAATGAAGCTTCATCCCTTTGGAAAAGATTTGATGACCTTCAAAACCTAAGAAGCGATAGTATGGATCTTGAATATGCAATGATGAATATAGCAAAATACATAAAACAACTTCATAAGGATATGGAACAACAAGCTGAGCCAGAAGGTGGTAAAGTTGCTGATAAATATGGTAAACAACTTGACAAATGGGAAAAGGCATATAAAAAGAAAAAAGCTGAGTTTAAGAAAATAATGGCTAAAATAGATAAATTGGAGCAATTCTAATGATTAAGCTGAAGGATATGATAAACGAAGCAAATGATCAGTGGACTGTCAAAGACATTTTAGTAA